>Ga0209292_1006494_pt1 | contig 11467 bp, 7 predicted proteins | sample GOMGulsemesocosm_2_FD_184634 | JGI IMG/M metagenome (GOLD analysis project Ga0209292, IMG submission 184634) | Methane-oxidizing microbial communities from mesocosms in the Gulf of Mexico - GOM9C Gulf of Mexico (SPAdes) (version 2) | ecosystem: Environmental > Aquatic > Marine > Cold seeps...
TATTTAAAAACGGAATAAACTAATACAACATTCAGTTCCGAAAATGGCCAGAATTTCCTACAATAATCGTTATTATAGAGTTAACTCATTAACACTAAGCGCTAGCCATGTTAAATACCGATGTTTGTAGAAAAGCTCGTTTGTCACGTGATCCTCGTTTTGATGGTAAGTTTTTTACCGCTGTCAAAACAACGGGAATTTATTGTCGAACTATTTGCCCTGTTTCTCCACCAAAGGAGATTAATGTTGAGTATTACACTAGCGCAATTGAGTGTGCTAACGCTGGATTTCGTCCTTGTTTAAGGTGTCGGCCTGACAGTGCACCTACTTCTCAAGCTTGGAAAGGGGTAAACGCCACGTTAGATAGAGCGATTAAGCTCATAGAAGAAGGTGCTTTACAGAGTGCTTCGCTTACAGAGCTTGCTGATCGACTTGGTATAAGTGACCGTTACTTACGTAAGTTATTTAAACAGCATTTAGGCACTTCACCTAAGTCTTACGCTTTATACCAACAATGCCTGTTTGCTAAGCAATTATTACATCAAACACACTTACCTATTACCGAAGTGGCTTTAGCTAGTGGCTTTTCAAGCATTCGACGTTTTAACGATTGTTTTAAATCACAGCTCGAACTTACCCCTTCATCGTTAAGAAAATCAGGACACCAACAAGGAAAAGCACTAAGTCTAAAATTGTATTATCGACCGCCATTTAATTGGACACATATGCAAAGTATTTTAAAGGCAAGATCTATTGATGGCTTAGAATGGTGTGAAAATGAACGATACGGCAGAACCTTTAACTGGTTTGGAACAAAAGGGCACTTTAGCGCGACTCACGATCAAGATAATCACCTCTTTACCGTTGAAATTGAATTAGACAATATCACTCATTTAAAACAGGTTGTGAATAATATTAAGCGTGTACTTGATTTAGATGTTGATATGCAAGTGATTGAACATGATCTTCAACAATGTTTTATTGATGAATTTACTATTAATTCAGGTATTAGATTACCCGGTGTTTGGAATATATTTGAAGCTGGAATTAGAGCTGTTTTAGGTCAACAAATTTCAGTCAATGCAGCTCGAAACTTGGTTGAAAAATTGGTGAGTGAATTAGGGGAACAACAGGGTAATTACGTATACTTTCCAACAGCCAAAGCTATTGCAGCCAGTGAATTAACTTTTTTCAAAATACCTGAGGCGCGTAAACAAACGCTGCGGAACCTAGCTCAACATTTTGTAGAAAATGAACCGGGTTTTGAGTCTAGCTATGGTGATTATGTATGTGACCCAGCCGAATGGGCTAAGTTAAAAGGGATTGGGCCATGGACTATTGAATACGCTCAACTTAGGGGGTTAAGTGATCCTGATATTTTTCTTGCTGGCGATCTAGGTGTTAAAAAATCCATACAGCAACTTTCACCTTATCTAAAAGCGGGGTTTTCACCTGAGCAGGTTTCACCTTGGCGTAGTTATTTAACTTTTCAATTATGGAGTCACCTCTAATGTTTACTGATTACGTAAATACCCCGTTAGGATTAATGGAGTGCAAAGCAAGCGAAAAAGGACTTGTTCATGTTATTTTTTGTGGAGATCAGGTTAGCGATAGATCCCCTAATAAACATACTGATGCCTGTAAATCTCAGCTAGCAGAGTATTTTTCTGGTACTCGTATAGAATTTGATATCGCGCTTGATCCCAAAGGCACTGATTTTCAAAAGCGAGTATGGTTGGCTTTATCGACTATTCCTTTTGGTGAAACGGTGTCTTATGGCGATATTGCGAAGCAAGTGAATAAACCTAAAGGGGCACAAGCTGTAGGTGGTGCTAATGGACGAAATCCATTAACGATAGTTGTTCCGTGTCATCGAGTGGTGGGAACTAGCGGTTCACTTACCGGCTATGCAGGAGGAATCGAGCGAAAATTATGGCTACTTAACCATGAAGGAATAGCTGTTAAACTAACCAAAGAAATAGAGCACCTTGACCTTGATAAAGTCATCAACAAGCGACAAGACAAAACTCAGTATCTTAGTTGATTCGTAAATTAAAGAGTTAAGCCAATTTTTACGTTAAATTGCCTCGCTTAGGTTATAATGAGGGTAATTCTTTGAAAATACCCTTCAAAGCTTAATTCACATAAATAAAGACTCAATTCAGGCATATAAATGATAAACAATATAACGCTTAAACGTATTAGTAACCTTTTAAATTTTGATGACGAGAAGGTATGCGCTGTTTTTAAACTTGGTCAATGTAACCTTTCGCTTGAGCAGTTACAAAATATATATTTAGAGAAGAATGAACCTGCCTATACAGAGTTGCTTGATGTCGAGTTTGCTGCTTTTTTAAATGGATTAATTATAGAAAAAAGAGGGCCAAGTGATGGGCCAGAACGCCAAGCTGAAGAGCAATTAAATAACAATGCTGTTTTCAATAAACTAAAAATAGCCTTATCATTAAAAGCTGATGACGTTATAGCAATACTTGAACTTGCTAGCTTGACGTTAAGCAAATATGAATTAAGTGCCTTTTTCAGAAATGTAAACCATAAGCATTATCGAGACTGTTCAGACGACGTATTATCTACATTTTTAACCGGATTAAAACTTAAAGGTTAACATAATCTTTAACCTAAACTCGGATTGTCGAGCCATTGTAGCTTCTGCAATGGCTATAACGATTATATTAATTAGAAAGAGTTAACACCTCTGCATGAGTTATCTCTCTACATGCACGCCTTACCGCAAAATAACGTCTTTACTCTTACTTTGGTTTATCTTTATAGTGTCATTTACTTAATCGTTGTTTAGCATTACCTATGGAAGTACATAAAAACACTCATATTTTAGAACTTGGTGAAAAAACGTTTTCAAAACAAAGTCACCAGTTTTGGACGTTACAATTTGCTGGTTGGTTTGGTTATGCTGTGGTTGTATTTTTAGCGATAGTACGACCTCAAATTAGTGAGCCTGGCTTTAATATGTCAGGGCAATTTTTTAACTTACTACTTGAAACCTTGTGTGGTTTTCTACTCTCTTATTTACAGTGGCGGATTATACGAAAAATAGTCCATCTATCGGTTAAGCATACAATCTTTTTAAGTTTTGTTTCTGCGGCCACGCTTGGGGGGATATTTAATATTATCAAATTGAGCTTTTTTAAAGTGCTGGTTCATGAACAACAATGGAACGAAGGTTGGAATATGCTGGAGTTTGGTGGCTGGTTGTTGTTTTCCATCACCACTATGTTTGTTTGGACCTCAATTTTTTTCATCATGTTGTACAATAATAAGCTGCAAAAAGAGCATGAAATGTTATTACGTGCACAAACAGCAGCGAAAGACGCTCAACTACAAATGTTAAGATATCAGCTAAACCCTCATTTTATGTTTAATACCTTAAATGCTATTTCGACTCTTATTTTTAAGCATGACAATGACAAAGCGAATGAAATGCTTGATAAACTGTGTGAGTTTTTTAGATATTCTTTAGATAAAAATGACAAAACTAAAACAACGCTAAATAAAGAGTTGGAATTGCTAGACTTGTACTTATCCATCGAAAAAGTTCGATTTGGTAATCGATTACAAGTAGATCTAACTATTTCTGAAGAAACCATGGGCTGTATTGTTCCCAGCATGTTGCTTCAACCCTTAGTAGAAAACTCTATTAAACATGCTATTGAATTACGTAAGCAAGGAGGTGTTATTCGTATTGACGCATCAAAGGTCAATGATCAACTTATTTTGAAAGTAATGGATGATGGTCAAGAATCAAAAAATAGTATTAGTGAAGGGTTTGGTATTGGAATGAGTAATACTAAAGCCCGTTTAAATGCTATGTTTAATGGAGACTTTGATATTAAGCTAATAAATAGTACTGATGGTGGTACTACGGTATTAATTTCCATTCCATTTTTAAAATAGAGAAGCGAATGAGTATCACAAAGTTAACGGCGGTTATTATTGATGATGAACCTTTAGCCTTAGAAGGTTTAAGACTTCGTTTGGAAAAAATTCCTGAGATAGATGTTATAGGTGAAGCAGGAGATGGAGATAGTGCGATTCAATTGTGTCAAACATTGTCGCCGGATGTGTTATTTCTCGATTTACGCTTACCAGGGCTAAACGGTATAGAAGTTGTCCAAGCGCTTCAATCAGACGTATTACCTATGATCGTTTTTGTAAGTGCTTATGGTGAATATGCACTTGATGCCTTTGAGCTAAATGCTATTGATTACGTGATGAAGCCAGCTAATTTAGGTCGACTTCAAAAAACAGTTGAGCGTATTCTACAGCGCGTTTCTTCAGCGGCCCCCAAAACAGACTCAACCGATGAAAAGTTTAAATTGTTAAGGGCATTGGGTCAAACGTCTGGATTGGCTGTTTCAGAGCTCGAAGACTGGTTGAAAACTGATGAGCCTTTACCAAGCCCTTACAAAAAAGAATTAGTGATCAAAAATAATGACCATGAAAAAATTTTCCTGCCTATTACCGATATTAAATGGATAGATGCAGCGGGTGACTACATGTGTATTCATGTAAACGAAGAAACACATGTGGTGCGTATCACCATGAAAAAATTGGAAAGTCAGTTAGATCCAAAAATATTTACTCGCATCCATAAGTCCACATTAGTGAATGTTAATTTTATCAAGAGTGTAAAGCCCATGAGAAACAGTGAGAGTATTCTCGAATTAGGTCACCATGTCCAACTTAAAGTGAGTCGAAATTATAGCAGTGCTATCCAAAGAGTTATTGAGGAAAAACAGATTTAACCTCTTGTCGTAAAAACGTCTCTCTTCATCGTGTAAATCCTCTAAAGCTCAGTGTTGCCGCATGGGTAACCCACAACGCCGCATATCGATTGTATCACCCGATTATTTAACTCACTATGAATCTAGGGGGCGATTGTACTTATACTTAATGTGCAATTGTATGTCTAAAGCTAGTTCGACTTTGTATTAATAGCAAATAATAAAACGAGTTAAAAACTCACGTTAATACAGATTAAGTCGCTAGTAATTCAGTGGGAAGTATTATGAAAAAAATGATAAATAGAACAACACCCGTGTTCGCTTTGATGTCAACATTATCACTAGTAGGTTGTGGTGGTGGTGTTGAGACCGAAACAAATACCAGTGCAATAAATGTGTCTCAACCGGTTAGTGGTTGGGAAATGGTTTGGTCTGACGAATTTGATGGTAGTTCAATCGATTCAAAAAAGTGGACACATGAAATTAACTGTGACGGTGGTGGCAATCAAGAAAAACAATGTTATACCGACAGCGCAGAAAATTCGTTTGTTAGTGATGGCGCATTGCATATTGTTGCACTGCCAGCCGAGGAAGGCTCTGCACTACCTTACACATCTGCTCGACTGATCACGCAAAATAAAGCTGATTTTAAATATGGTCGCTTTGAAATAAAAGCAAAGCTTCCTTCAGGTCAAGGAAGTTGGCCAGCATTTTGGATGTTACCAACCGATGATGTTTATGGCGGTTGGCCCAAGTCAGGCGAAATAGATATTGTCGAGGCAACTAATTTAAAAACGATTGATGCTGATGGTGTTATTGAAAACAATATTCATGGAACACTTCATTATGGGCAAGAATGGCCTAACAATGTGAATTCAGGAAAGTCATATGCGCTTCCTGAAGGACAAAATCCAGCGGATGATTTCCATGTTTATGCCGTTGAATGGCAAGAGGGTGAAATACGTTGGTATGTAGACGATTATTTATATGCAACACAACGTAAATCAACGGTTCGTACCAATAGTAAAGATCAAGCGGTTGGCTTATCACATCGCGGATGGTTTACTGAAAATTTTGATCCAATAACCGGAGAATTAACAACTTTTTGGGATAATGCGCCTTATGATCAAGATTTCTTTATGATCATTAACAGCGCAGTTGGTGGCGATTGGCCAGAAAATACCAATAACTTAGGTGTTGACGCTGAAGCCTTTGCACAAGGTCAAACTTTCGAGATTGATTACGTTCGTGTTTATCAATGTCAGCAAGATGTTACTACCGGTAAAGGGTGTGAAACCGTTCGAGGTGGCTACGACAGTACAGACGATGCCTTAGTAGAAGGTAAAGCTCCTATTCCTTCACCCCCATCGAGTGGTATTGCTCAAAATTTAACTATTTTCTCAGGTGTTGCTAACCCTAATTGGCCAGCATGGGACTGTTGTGGTGGCTCAACCCCGAGTCTTGTTGACGATGCTGATTATGGTGTTGTTACACAATTCAGTGTAGGTGAAACGGCAACGGTTAATGGTTTTATTACCAGAGATGCCTTTATAACAGACCCTGCCGGACAGGTTAGTCCGTTTGATGCGTCACCTATTGTTGATTCAGGTACTTTGAGTTTCGATATGAAAGTCGTGTCGTTACCTAATATTTCAGACGCTCCTTGGTCAGTTAAATTAGAAAGTTCAGAAGGAACAACTGAAGCGGCGATAGATCTAACATCGAATAATGAAGGCGCGACTCCTACTGAAGGTGTTTGGCAAACCTATACTTTTCCATTGAGTGCATTAGCAGACGGTGGTTTAGATTTAAGTGCTATCGATGTTGTGATGATATTTCCCGGTTGGGGCGTTGGAGAAGGAGCGGTTTATCAAGTAACCAATTTAGAAATTAGTTCAGATAGCGCAACGGCAGCATCTCCTTCGCTTACCATTTTTGACGAAAGCGAAAATACCAGTTGGCCGATGTGGGATTGTTGTGGTGGCTCTATGCCAACGGTTGAATTAGACGACGATACACACAATAACGTAGCTGAATTTTCAATTGGTTCTACAGCAACCGTGATGGGCTTTATTTCACGTGAAGCGAATATTACGGCGGATGGCGTAACTCCTACACCTTTCGATGCGAGCAGCATTTTATCTAATGGCGTCATTCAATTTGATATGAAAGTTGTTTCACTGCCAAACGACACATCAGCGGCTTGGAACTTTAAAGTAGAAGCTGATAACGCAGATACAGCGGTAACACTTTTATTAACAGACAGCGTAGAAGCTAAAGCACCGGTTGAAGGGGAATGGCAAACTTATACTTACAACTTATCTGACCTAGCGGATGCTGGCTTAGATGTTAGCTTTATTGATGTACTTATGATTTTCCCAGACTGGGGAGCAGGTGAAGGTGCAGTTTACCGAGTAGATAACGTGAATATCTATGATCCAAATGCGGATACGAGTTTTGATGGCCACGTATTGTTTAACGAAGCACCAAAAGAACAATGGTCCATTTGGGATTGTTGTGGCGGTACTACACCTACGGTTGAAAACGATGATACTGCACATGGTATGACAGCTGAATTTATTATTGGTAGCACAGCAACCGTCATGGGGATTTTAGCTGACGATGATGTGTATTTAGACGCTTCGAACTTACTTGCAGATGGTGTTGTTCGTTTTGAAATGAAAGTTGTTTCTGCACCTAATGATACAAGTGCAGCATGGATATTTAAAATTGAATCTGGTGACGCGGCAACAGCGGTTGAATTACCTATTACTGACAGTGTAGAAGGTATTTCACCAGCAGTAGGTGAATGGCAAACCTATACATTTACCTTACAGAGTTTATTTGATGCTGGTTTAGATATTAGCCAAATCGATGTCCTTATGTTTTTCCCTGCTTGGGGTTCTGGAGAAGGTGCCGTATATCGTGTCGATAATATTGTAATAACGACACCTTAGAGCAATCAGAACGATTAAAAATACGGCGGTTGGTTTACCGCCACTTAACATAATTTTTAAAGAGTAAGTAAAGATGAAACATATTACATTTAAACAAAAACGTATCGCTGCTTGTATCTCGTTAGTTTTGGCACAAGGTGCTAGCCACGCAGCTGAAACAGATATTAAAGAACTGCCTGTAGAAGATAAAAAAGTAGAACAATTAGCAACAGAGAAAACATCAGAAGTTGAGGTTATCGAAGTAACCGGCATTCGCGGAAGTTTAATGCGTTCAGCAGCAATGAAACGTTCATTTTCAGGGGTTATGGATGCTATATCGTCTGAAGAAATGGGTAAATTTCCTGATACTAATTTAGCTGAATCATTACAGCGTATTACTGGTGTTACCGTGAGCCGTACAAATGGTGAAGGTAGCCAAATAACGGTACGTGGTTTTGGCCCAGAGTTTAACTTGTTGACCCTAAACGGACGACAAATGCCAGGAACGGGTAATACACGTTCTTATAGTTTAGAAAACTTGTCTTCAGAAGGCGTTAGCTCTCTTGAAGTTTACAAAACGGCGAGAGCTGAAAATCCAACGGGTGGTTTAGGTGCAACGGTGAACATTACCACCGTAAAACCTTTTGAAAGCCCTGGTCAGAAATTCTCGGTTTCAGCTAAAGCGATGCACGATACATCAAATGAGGAAGGTGAAAATGTTACACCTGAATTAAGTGCTGTGTATAGCAACACTTTTCAAGAAGACACTTTAGGCTTTTCTGCTTCATTTAGTCATCAACGCCGTGACTTTCAACAGCAATCAGCAGGTATTCAAGGTTGGCAGGCTAATGTTGCTTTACCTACAAACCTTGCGGATGAAAACGTTATTGATCCTCGTCCGCTAGACGATGAAGGAAATCGTATAGGCGATTACTTTTTTCCAAGAGATTTAGGTTACAACATTGTTAATGCAGCCCGAGAAAGAACGAATGGTAATTTAACGCTGCAATATGCACCATCCGATGACATTATATTAACCTTTGATTACACCGGTACTCAAGCAACTCTCGGCTTAAATTCTATTGGTTGGGGAATGTGGAATGATTATGGTGGAAATATTAACGCTTACGAATTAGATGAAAATGGCACGGCCATTTTTGCTGACATGAGTGGTAATGATGGCTCTTACACTGCGTCTCGAAGTACAACCGAAGTCAAAGAGAAGTCACTAGGATTTAATGTGGAATGGGAAGCCACTGAGACATTACATCTTGAGTTGGATTATCACGACTCAACCAGTGAGATTGATAATGGTAAAGACGCGGGGCTTAACAGTGCAGCCTCTTTAGTATTAGGTTCAGATCAATTAATTACTAAAACTTACGATTATCGTACCGGTGATGTACCTCATGGTGAAATTTATTGGAATAACGGCACAACAACATTAAACGCTAGTGAAATTGACTCTCACTTTAGTCAATTTGTACATTCTTCTGGTGAAGCAAATGTTGAACAAATTCAATTACGTGGAACATGGGAAAATACCTTTGATATTCCTTTAGTTGACGTGAAGTTTGGATTGTCTCGCACGCAACAAACTATGGGCGGCTCTAGTGCTTGGAGTGGGCTTGTAGGTAGCTTCGGGTTTAGTCCTTCATGGCCTGAAATATTTCCAGATGAAATGTTTACCCAACATAGCACGGATAACTTCTTGTCAGAAATTAACGGTGGTGGCAGTGATTTAGCACCAAATTATTATTACACCTTTGATTTTGACGAAGCTGTTGCTCGTTCAGAAGCGTTCCTTACAGCAGACGCATTAGGAAATGGAGATTATTTTGCCACAACAGCACATCACGACTTTGCAGGAACATTTGCTAAGGGCTCAGTAGAAGAAAACACGAACAGTATTTATGTTCAATCAACTTGGGCGTTTGATATTGCCGACTTCCCCGTTGAATTTAATGTAGGTGTACGTTACGAAGAAACAGAGGTAACCAGTAATGTACAACAAGATGTTCCAACAAGTGTTTGGTGGCAAGGCGGTAGCGAGTGGCATACTCAATATTTATCGGGTGATGCTAATGTACTAACCTTAACCGGTTCACATGATGTGTTTTTACCTATGCTCGACTTTAAAATCGACTTAACGGAAGATTTAGTCGGGCGTCTTTCTTGGGGGAAAACCATTGCCAGAGCACCTTTAGGTAATTTAGCGGGTGGTCGTGCGTTGTCAGGTAGTCCTAAAGTTGGTTCGCGTAACGGTAGTGAAGGTAATACTAACCTTAAGCCTTATGAGTCAACGAACTTTGATCTTAGCTTGGAGTATTATTACGGCGAAGAAGGCAGTTATGCTTCTTTTGGTTACTTCAAAAAAGATGTTAAAAACTTTATTGGTAACCAAATTGTATCAACAACCATTGATGGGTTTCATGATATTTATCAAGGTCCTCGTTGGAATCAAGCTGAAGCTGATTTAATTGCCAATGGAGAGCAAGCGACTAATGATGCCATTTTCGCTCAAATTCAAGCCAATGGTTCAGCACTCAATGCTCAAGGTTACTTAGAACCTACTTCTGAAGATCCGTTAATTGTATGGGATATCAGTAGGCCTTTTAATAGTGAAGACATTAAAACTGTCGATGGTATTGAATTAGCTGTTCAACATTTATTTGGTGAAACAGGGTTTGGTGTTGGTGTTAATGCTACGTTTGTTGATGGCGATGTTGAATTTGATGTCGAAAGCTTAGAGCAGCAAACACCACTTGCCGGACTAAGTGATTCAGCTAACTTTCAAGCGTTTTATGAGAAAGATGGGCTCTCTGTGAAGGTAACTTACGCATGGCGTGATGAGTATCTTATTGGGGTTGGTCAATCTCAGGGCTCATCAGATAATCCACCACAGTTTGCCAAAGCTTTTGGGCAGTGGGACATGAGTGTTAACTACGATGTAACTGAAGAATTTACGGTGTTTTTTGAAGGGGTAAACCTGAACAATGAAACCGAACAAGGCTTCGGCCGTTACGAAGAGCAATTTTTGTTTGCTCGTCAATACGGCCCTCGTTACAGCTTAGGTGCTCGTTATAGCTTTTAATTAAGCATTATTATGGCCGTATCACCTAGCGTGTACGGCCTTTTACCTCATTTTATATTAATCTATAGGAAACACTATTATGGCTGGTTCAGCGGTTATTGCCGATCCTCAAAGTCAGCATGAAAATTCGTCTTTGACGACTATTCCCAATCAACGTTTTGCGTTAATTTCTCTGACATCTCTCTTTTTTATGTGGGGCTTTATAACCTGCTTGAATGACATATTAATTCCTTACTTAAAAGGAATGTTTGATCTTAACTATACACAGGCAATGTTAGTTCAGTTTTGCTTTTTTGGCGCCTATTTTATTGTATCGCTACCGGCTGGCGCCCTTGTTAGTAAAGTCGGTTATAAAACAGGTATTGTTATAGGGTTATCTATAGCAAGCTTAGGTTGTTTTTTATTTTATCCGGCAGCTGAAGTTGCTCGTTATAGTGTATTTTTATTCGCGCTTTTTGTACTTGCAACAGGTATTACTATTTTACAAGTGTCGGCGAATCCTTATGTCAGTGTTTTAGGGCGAAGCGAAACCGCATCTTCACGACTCACTATGACACAAGCTTTTAATTCTCTTGGTACGACAATCGCTCCATTTTTTGGTGCTTGGTTATTATTTAATGGTGTAGAGCATGGTGATGCAACCGATGCATCGGCAGTAAAAGTACCGTATATCG
>Ga0209292_1006496_pt1 | contig 11464 bp, 10 predicted proteins | sample GOMGulsemesocosm_2_FD_184634 | JGI IMG/M metagenome (GOLD analysis project Ga0209292, IMG submission 184634) | Methane-oxidizing microbial communities from mesocosms in the Gulf of Mexico - GOM9C Gulf of Mexico (SPAdes) (version 2) | ecosystem: Environmental > Aquatic > Marine > Cold seeps...
AAGACTCCCTCTATTGTAAACATACAACGTTTTATTTAGATTACTTAAAAATTTCATAGAAGATAATTTGTCAATGGCACCTACCCCATCAAATATTGAACAAGATGATGAAATAGATTTAGCTGAATTATGGCGCGCTATTTGGTCTGGTAAAATAACGATTATCATTATTACCGCTATTTTCGCCATAGCTTCTGTTTTCTATGCCCTATCAAAACCCGACGTTTATAAAGCATCTGTATTACTAGCCCCTGTTTCGTCAGAAAGTGGCGGCGGATTAGCGGGGTTAGCTGGACAATTTGGTGGTTTAGCCAGTATGGCGGGCATTAATTTAGGTGGCAGTGGCGGCGATAAAACCTCACTAGCTCTTGCGACATTAGAATCTAGATCATTTATAGAAAATTTCATTAAAAAACATGATTTATTAGTGCCATTAATGGCAGCTAAGAAATGGGACGCGGTAAACAACACTCTCGTTTTAGATGATGAAGTTTTTGACGAAAAAAATAACAAATGGCTTCGAGAAGCTAAATTCCCTATGAAAGCAGAACCATCATTATGGGAAGCGTATACTGCCTTTTCTAAATTACTATCAGTTTCCCAAGACAAAACATCATCGTTGATAACAATTGATATTGAATTTTTCTCTCCAAAACTCGCTCAACAATGGTTAAAACTATTAGTAAGCGACATCAATCAATTTATTCGTGAACAAGAAAAAGAAGAAACCCAAGCCTCCATTGCGTATTTGACAGGGCAATTAGAAAAAACCCAAATAAGTAATATGGAAACTGTTTTCTACACACTTATTGAAGAGCAAACAAAAAATATGATGTTAGCTCAAGTAAAAAAAGAGTATGTGTTTAAAACAATAGATCCTGCGCAAGTTCCTGATGATAAAAGTGGTCCTAAGAGAGCAATAATTGTGGTGTTGGCTAGCATACTGGGCATAGTGCTCTCCGTCATAGTAGTATTAATTCGCGTTTTTATTCGAAAAGATAAATAAATGTTTTTTTGTAAAAGTCAATCTAGTTTTTAACAGAAAGATCAGAATAAGAAATAAGTTTTAAAACCATTCTGAAGTATATGGTACTTTAAAAACAAACTAATCTGATGAAAACCTTAGCTATTTAAATAACTTTTGTACAAATCTGTTATTAACAAATTGGTAAAGTTGTATAAATGAAAAAGTAAAAAACAAATATCAAATGTTCGTGCTCAACTTGCTGTATAGTTTTCTAAATTTGTATTAGAAAAAATCTACGAAACTCCTAGTATCAAGAGTCTAGTCCTTTCTTTCAATATTGAACGAGTTGGTTACAGAATTCGAAAGTGTATTTAAAAGCTTGGCTTTAAAGATGGAGTTGACTCAGATATGACAATAGCAACACTGGATACAGAAATGTTAAAAAATTTATGTGTAAAATTAAGGACTAACCTAGGAATTGGACTCAAATCAATTCAAACATGGTATGATAAACACACAGATAAGGTACATCTTTAAATCATATGCGAGCTATCAAAAATTCATTATGGTTGGTTAGCGAAAAAGTATTAAGGCTTATTTTAGGAATATTAGTTACTTCTCAAATTGCTAGGTATTACGGCATAAGTCTTTTTGGTGAGTATTCTCTAATATTAGCCTTTATTACAATTATAACTGTAGTTAATTCTCTTGGTTTCAATCGAGTATTTATACGCGAGATAACTAAACGCAATAAAAATATAAGGATGGCTAATAAAATACTAATAACATCTTTGGTCTTAAGGCTGTTATGTGCTTTTGTTTTGATTTTTATAAGTTTATTTATAAGTTTATTTATTGATAATAACTTCGCTATATTTTATGTGATTGCTACCCTATCTTTAATATTTATTTCTTTTGATATATTTGATTTATTAAATCAAGCTTTTCAAACAGTATCGATAATGAGTAAATTCAGAAGTCTAACTTTTATTATTGGCTGTATAACAAAATTAACAATTATATTTAATGAATTAGACTTTATTTGGCTAGTATTGAGTGTAGTTTTAGATTTTGTGTTAGTTTCTTTAGCTCTTATTTATGCAACTAAAGTTAATAAGATTAGATATTCATTTAGTCTTCAATATTTTTCATTTCCTGTTGCAAAAATACTGCTTAGAGAATCTTGGCCAGAAGTTTTTGCTGGCCTTTTCGCTATTTTATATATGAGATTAGATCTGATAATGTTGAAGTTTTACTGCGATTCGGAACAAGTTGGGGTTTATTCAGCTGCTATAAGAATAAGTGAAGCTTGGTACTTTATACCGTCAGCTTTTATAAGTGCTACATTTCCTTTAATTGTAAGTTGGGAGAAAAATAATAAACCTTATTATGAAAAAGGTGTACAACATATATTTTGTTTTATGGCTTATTTAAGTGTATTTGTTGCTATAGTGTTGACATTCTTAAGTGATTTTATAGTAGTAAATCTTTTCGGAAGTTCATTTCAACAATCTGCAACTGTGCTATCTATTCATATATGGGCTGGGTTCTTTGTGGCGATGGGTACTTGTTCCGGTTCTATTATGGCAGTAGAAGGGAAACTTAAGTATAATTTACATCGAAATATTGTAGGTGTATTAAGTAATATAATCTTTAATATTTTATTAATCCCTGAGTACGGGGTCGAGGGAGCCGCCTATGCAACTTTAATGTCATTAGCTATATCTTTTTATTTATATGATTTAACGAATTCATATCTAAGACGATTATTTTTAATTAAAACGAAAGCTATAACCCTAAAAAGTTTGTGGGCATTAATGAATTTTATTTATCAGCGCCTGATTATTAAAAACACAAGGTATTTGTAAATAAAAAATCAGTTAACTCTATAAAATTTCATTTCATGAGACTTAAAAATAGATTTAAAGAGACCTGTTATTTAATACATCATGTTGAACGAGGATGGGAAGAGCTTTAGCAAAGCTTACATAATTTTCAAACAATTGCTATAAACGATAAAGTGCTAGATGTATTAGATACGCGAACAGTTATATAATATAAAATAACATCATTATTTTATATTACCAGATAAGAAAATCACCCGCACTCCCAGCCAGATTTATCTTACATTCATATGAACTTATAAAATATATAGCTAGAAGGTCGTCGATGATTTAAGTAAAGATATAGAGTCATTAAAAAACGTCCCAGTAAAGAGAGCTTTAGAAAGTGTTGAAAAGCTCTAGGTGAAACACAACATAATCGAATAGATTTAACTGGTGTTGATTTAGATAATGTAATGCCAGTGAGAATCGTTCTTGCATACATCCTTATTTTTAATCAACGGTTAGTTCACTGTAGCGATTATAAATAATATTTATATACTAAGAGCAATAACTATGAAATACAAAGTTGAACACGATTTATCTAAATTTTTTACACAATCAGAGAAAACCCTATAAAAAATATCAATACAATTGGGAAAAACATCTAGTTTCTAATTAGGATTAAATAATGAAGCTCTTAAAAATCACAAACATGTTAAAAAATATTTTAGTAGGTCCTGACTTATCTTTTCAAAAGCCTGTTGTAATTCAGTTTCCTGTTATTGATATTTGTAATTCAAAATGTCAAATGTGCCGTATTTGGGAAAATAAAAAAAGTAATGACATCAGTGTTGAACAATTAAAAAAAGGTCTAAACAATAACTTATTTAGTGAAGTAACCTCTATTGGGTTTAATGGAGGAGAACCAACATTACGTGATGACTTAATAGAGCTAGTTAAAGTCGTTATTAATTCTTTACCTAAATTAAAACATATTTCTCTAATCACTAACTCCTTTAAATATAAACAAGTAACCTCTCAAATAGACTTGATGAGTGAAGTAATATACAAAGCAGGTTTAAATTTTGATGTTATGATTTCTCTTGATGGTTTTGAGGGCGTGCATGATAAAGTACGCGGACGTAGTGGTAACTTTGAAAACGCCAAAAAAGTTATTCATTTTGTAAAAGAAAATAAAAAAGTCAATAATATACGCATTGGTTGTACTGTAATTAAAGAAAATGTTTACCACTTAGCACCTTTGTTAGAGTTCTGTATTCAAAATGACTTATATATTAAATATAGACTCGGTGTACCTCATCAACGTTTGTATACAGAAAACTTACTTGATCCTTATGCTCTGACTTTTGAAGAAAAATATGAACTTGTTGAATTTATAGAAAATTTATCAAAGTATTATGAGAATAATTTTCAACAGCGCTTCTTTTATCGCTCTTTAGTTGACCAAATAATAAGTCAGAGCCCTAGAAAATCTGGTTGTGATTGGCAGCATCGTGGTGCCACAATTACGGCAAAAGGTGAACTTGCATATTGCGCTTTACACAGTAAAACACTGATGCCTGATATAAGTAAAGGTGATCCCAAAGCGGTTTACTTTGGCAATGAAAGTCATCTGCAAAAAGTCAAACAAACAAAATGTGCTGATTGTAATCACGATTATGTCGGTCTCTTACCTAAAGATGTATATCGTAAACAAATATTCAATAAGCTTTTTGAAAAGTTGAAATTGAAAAAAGTTTTAAAGACTGTACCTGGCTTTTCTACTTTAAATGGGGTTAGGGCGACACATACATTCCAACAAATATTGAATAAAAATAGAACGATTAACTCAAGTTATAAAGTCACTCCAAGTAATAATAAAAAAGTTTTAATTTGTGGTTGGTATGGAACCGAAACCTTAGGTGATAAAGCAATTATTGCTGGGATAATTTATGCATTTAGAAAAGCTTATGGAATAAACACAGAGTTCTATGTTGCTAGCCTGCATAAATATATAACTCAAATGACTAAAAAACAAATGCCTGAATTTAAAGGTGTAAATGTGTTAACGATTCCGGAGGCATTAAGTGCTGTTTCTTCAATGAATTTTTTAGTATTCGGTGGTGGGCCTATCATGGGTATTAATGACCTAGCCCCAATGCAAGTTCTTTTTGAGAGAGCAAAAGAAAATAATGTAAAAACGTTAATTAGTGCCGCAGGAGTTGGTCCATTTGGAAATAAAGCACAAAACAAAAGTATTAAGTCAATTCTCGAACTAAGTGATTTACGCTTATACCGTGATCAGCGATCAAAAGATTATGCCGAAGAGCTAGGAATAAATGTTAAAAACGACTGCGTAGTCGAAGATCCGGCTTTTACTTGGCTTGCCACTCAAACTAACGAGAAGACCTCTACGCAAAATATAGAGAATAAAAAAGTGTTACTATTAGGGCTTAGAGACTTTCCTTACAAAGAGTACGCTCGCCATATTCCTCTAAATCAGGCGTTAGCAATAAAAGATAATTATGAAAATGAGATTATTAAAGCCTTGTACGATCTAATTAAAAGTGAACCAAATTTAATAATTAAACCTGTTCCTATGTGTACAAATCATTTCGGCTCAGATGATCGTTGGTTTTACCGAAGACTATTCAGGGGGCATGCAGAGTTATTAGCAAAAATTGATGATAGTTTATTAGAGAAAGAATTATCTCCTAAAGCCTATTATGATGAATTTACCCAAGCGAATGCTTTATTAGCAATGCGCTTTCATTCTCTAGTATTTGGCCTAGGTGTCGGCTTAAATTCAGTTGCTCTAGACTATACCTTAGGAAAAGGTAAAGTAAGATCGCTTGCTGAAAAATTTAACGCTCCGCTAATTTGTATGAACAACTTTAAAAGTATCGAAATTGTGGATGCTATTAAAATAGCTTTATACACGGATAACACAACTCCCCTTGAATCAAATGATTTAACTTTTGTTCAAAGCTTCTTAGATAGGATTAATTAAATTTAAATGAAAGTATTACATGTTTGTTATTCAGATTTAGCCGGTGGGGCCGCACGAGCTGCTTATAGACTTCATAAAGCTCAGCTTGCCGCGGGTATAAACAGTCAAATGCTTGTTGTTGATAAACGAAGTGATGACTTAACCGTTATACGTGTTGGGTTAAAGCTAAAAATTTATATCCAAATAATAGAAAAACTTTCACAACTGTTATTAAAGTTTAGTCGAACCACCAATACGACTATAAGGAGTTTAAACCTTTTTCCGACAGGACTATCTCGGTTTATTAATAAACTCAACATTGATGTTGTAAATTTACATTGGGTAAATGGCTCAATGATGAGTATTTCAGAGATCGCTGATATTAAAGCCCCACTAGTTTGGACACTTCATGACATGTGGGCTTTTTGTGGTACAGAACACTATGATGACTTGAATAACCCTGAAAGATATAAATTAGGCTATTCAAGAGAAACTAAGCCTATTTCGTATAAAGGAATCGATTGGGATAGATTTAATTTCTATAGAAAAGAACGCTTATTTAAAAAGAAAAAAATAGACTTTGTCACTCCGAGCAAATGGTTGGCTGATTGTTTAATAGCTTCTAAAATTTATAATAATCAACCCGTAACGATTATTCCTAATACTTTAGACAATAATATTTACAAACCGTTGAATAAATCTTTTTGCCGAACTGTAATGTCTTTACCTGAAGACAAAGTGCTATTTCTTTTTGGTGCTATGTCGAGCACTAGTGATGAAAGAAAAGGTTTTCATTTATTGAAATCAGCGTTTAGCACTATAGATATAAATAAAATTAAAGATAAGTGTGAATTCGTGGTCTTTGGGGCTTCGTCTGGGAATATTGAAGAGGAGTTAGGTTTAAAAACACACTATTTAGGTACATTACATGATGATATAACACTCTCTATTTTATATAACGCGGCAGACTATTTTATTGCTCCATCTATGCAGGATAACTTACCTAATACTTTATTAGAATCATTATGTTGCTTAACACCATGTATAGCATTCGATATTGGTGGTATACCTGATCTTATTAATTCATCAACAAGTGGGAAAGTTGTAGCGGCTTTCGATTGCAAAGCTTTAGGAGAGGTAATCAAGGACTTTGTTGACAAGCCAATTTACGGTGTTAAGAATAATAAGTTAATCACAGATATTAAACTACCCGTAAAGCTATATTTAGAAAAGTATAAATCGTTATGAGCAAAGTATTAGTTAGTATTATCACCGTTGTGTACAATGATGCGTTAGCGTTAACCAAAACAATTAACAATTTAAAAAAGCAGACGATTTCTAGAGATCTGTTCGAATATGTTGTCATAGATGGTGCCTCAAACGATCAAACATTAAATGTAGCTCACCAGAACAAAAATTTTATTGATGTGCTATTGAGTGAAAATGATCACGGCATATACGATGCTATGAACAAGGGAGCTGAAATAGCTAAAGGTAAATGGCTATATTTTTTAAATGCAGGTGATGAATTATTTTCTGATGATATTCTTATTTGTCTTGTAGATGACTTTAAACGGTCGGATATTAACTTTATTTATGGTGACTACATCCAAATACTAGATACATATTTAATTAAAAAATCGCCTCCCATCAAAATTGTTTTTGATAAAATAAAGTTTAACTTACCTATTTGCCATCAAGCATCCTTCGTTAAAAAGCAGGTTTTAAAAGAGGTTAATTGTTATAATTTAAATTACAAATTATGTGCAGATCATCACTTTATTCTAGTTTTATTACAAAAAAAACTATGGGCAGCACATAAGGTTGACTTAACTATTTGTAATTATGATACTAACGGAGTTAGCGCTAAGAATCGATTATCTGTAATCAAAGATAGGAAGCAAATACTACAGGATATTAATGTATTTAATTTTAAAGAACAGACAATATATATCCACAATTATCTTAAAATATTAATCTATTTAGTATTATCAGAGATAAAACTTTTGAAACTTTATCGCAGAGTCAAAATCAGCCTTAATAAGTATTTATAATGCTCTCTATAATCCTTTTATCATTAATCATATTATTAGCTATCCACTTTAATGACTATAAAATAGATAAACCTTTTGTCCTTTTTAGTATTTTTTATTTTATGGTCTATCCATTTGGTTATTTTCTTATATTTTTGATTAACATATTTGAACCATACAAGTTGACCAACGATTTAATTGATTTTTATACTCCAACAATGCTTTATGCATATTTGATCGTAGCATTATGTAGCTCTTCATTTAATTTTTTAATTTCTAAAATAAAAGTACCGCAGGAAATTGATAAGCTAGTATCATTTAAAACTATAGTATTATCGCGGAAAGTGTTTTTGATAATAGGGCTGATAGGGTTAATTTTATTTATTAGTAAAAATGGCATAGTTTTACTGAAAGTTATGTCGGGAGGATACTCTGAAAAAAACTATGCCAATGCAGGTTCAGGGGTATATAATATACTAATCTCTTATGGTTTTAATTTATATATCGTTAGCCGTCTTATTCATAAACCCTCTCAATTTTACTCTACAGCGATCATTGCTCTAATTATTGGTACTGTATTGTTCTTTGTAATGGGAGGAGGAAGGGCATCATCGTTAATGTTAATCGCGGCAGTTTTATTAGCAGGATTTTATTATGGCCACTTAAGCTTAAAGGTGATATTTCTCGCTAGTGTTACATTTTTCCTTTTGATTATTATTATGACTATTGTAAGATATCAGGTAGATCTGACTAATATTGATGATAGACTTATTGCATCAGTCATATATAAAATTCAAGGCTCTTTCTCCCCTATTGATTCGTTTATTATTATTGCAAATAACGTATCAACCGCATCAGACTTTCAACCTAATGTAATGTTCAATAATGCTTATTATTTTGTTCCGCGAGTATTATGGGAAGATAAACCTTTAATTTTGGAAAATGCTGCAGGATATTATACTAAACAAATACTTCATTATGGTTCAGATGTAACCATTTCTCCGTCGTTATTAGGTGAATTATTTTTATATGGGGGCCATTGGGGTATTTGCATTGGAATGGTGGTAGTTTCAGTAATTATATCACTGTTTACAAGCATTTATTCAATAAGCAAAAACATTGTTTTTATGAGGCTTATTTATTTCATGATAATGTTAAATTTCTTTGGGATGATGAGAGAAGGTGTTGCATTATTAATTAGAGATTTAGTATTTTTTGCAATTGTTTTTTCTTTTTTTATTTTTATTGCTTTACTTTATCGACAAGTAATATTACGCCATTTAATTAACTTAAGGAGTAATTTATAAAAATCTTTGTAATTTCTAATATATACCCTGATAGAGATAACCCTAATTTAGGTACTTTTGTAAAGAATATTACTGATGGTCTGTTGAGCAATGCAGTGGATGTTGAAGTAATATCTTTAATACCCTGTCGTTCAAAGTGGATGAAACTAGTTCGTTACTTTCAATTTTATTTTATTGCTTATTTCTCAGTGTTATTTAAAAAAAGTGATCTCGTGTATATTCATTATGTATCTCACTCGGGGTTCCCTGTAATTTTAGCTTCATATTTCAAGACACTAAATATTATTTCTCATGTTCACGGAAGCGATGTTTTAAAAGAAAACTCTGTAAGTAATAATAAATTTTGGTTAAAACGATTGGTTGCAAATTGGGTGCTATCTCGCTCTGACTTAGTCGTTTCACCATCCAATTATTACAAATATGATATATTAGTTCCTATGTACTCTTTGCCCGTTAATAAGGTCTATGTATCCCCCTCAGGAGGTGTTGATCTTAGTAAGTTTTCACAAGTTAAAAAGGCTCATAAAGAAAAAGTTTTTACTCTCGGGTTTATAGGACGTTTAACAGAAGATAAAGGAACGAGAGACTTTTTATTACTACTACAGCAGCTAAAAGATAAAGATGTTAAGTATAAAGCTTATATTGTAGGTGATGGCCCCCTAAGAGATGAAGTAGAAAGCTTTATAAAAAATTTTAATTTGGAGTATACCCCTAAATTACCACAAGATGAATTAGCTAAGGTTTATAATAAATTAGATTTATTTATATTCCCGACTAAAAGGAAAACTGAAAGTTTAGGGCTTGTGGGGATTGAAGCAATGGCTTGTGGTGTACCCGTCATAGCTTACCGAGTCGGCGGTCCGAAAAGTTATATTGAACAAGGAAAGAATGGATTTATAATTTCAGAGGGAGATGTATCAGCTTTAACAGAAAGTGTGATGAACTATAAAAAATTACAAGAAGATAAAAAATTAATGATTAAATTAAATGCGCTAAAAACAGCTAAAAAGTATTGCTCAACTACAATCGGCAAAGATTTATATTCCCTCTTTAACAACCACCTAAATAAAAAGGTGTAGTTTTATGCATAAATTTTTAGTTGTATACGGTGAAGGAGGTCATGCAGCTCAAATGAGTCGGCTTCTTAATACTTTAGAAATTGAAGATAGTGAGATCATTTCAATTGTAGATTCTGGTGAGCTTAATACTATTGGAGAACAAATTATAGTGCCGCCGATTAGGAATAAACATGCAAATAATTTTTATCAAATTATGGTGAATGTTTTCATAAACTCAAAATTATTTTTTATGGTGTTTGTTAAGAATAAAATAAAATTAACTATATCAACAGGGCCAGGAATTTGTATATTGCCAAGTATCATTTGTCGTATATTAGGAAAAAAAGTCATATTCATAGAGACTTGGAGTCGTTTTGAAACAAAATCCTTTACCGGTAGAGTTATGTATCATATTTCTACTCATTTCTACGTTCAAAACAAAAGTTTATTAAGACTATACCCTAAAGCAACTTATAGTGGCCGTTTATGAAAATTTTAGTTACCGTTGGAACTACTCCATTTGACACGCTAATTCAATTTTTAGATACTACTCAGTTTAATTTTGATTATGAGTTTATTTTTCAAATCGCGAACGGGAATTATATTCCTACAAATCATATTTCATTTCAATTCAATCCGAACATATGGGAAGACTATAAGGATTATTTCGTCATAACTCACTGTGGTGCCGGTTCATTGTATTTTCTTTTGGAAAATAATTATAAATTCATTTGTGTTCCAAATTTAGAAAGAATTGATCAACACCAACTTGATATAGCAAACTTTATTAAAAAAGAAAAGTTAGCGAGTGTAGCTACTAACTTTTCTGATTTTGAACAAATGCTAAATGGCAGTATACTGAGTAAAAAATTCAATCCTTATATAAAAGACTTTTTTTTTAAAGAAAAAGAAATTAACAGCATAATCAAAGAGTAACTCTGACCTAACTTACCTACTTCATAACTGTCCCCCTGTGTCAGAGTAGTTGTCACCCCTAAAATTTCAATTTTTTTAGATCAGGGAGCGGTAATAGAACAATAAATGTCTAGTTATTCATCAGAAAGAAAACAAGCGATATTAAGTAACCTGAAAACTGGATAAGGATTGACCTAATTGCCCACCTTGCGATCAGATCTTTGTAAGCGTATAGCTAACGACACCTGCTGTTAGCGCTTGATCTCAGGTATGTTATCTCCATACTTAATTTAGGAGATAAACATGAGAATTACGCGTAGCCAAGAACAATGGCAAACCATCATTGAAGATCAACAAATCAGCGGTTTA
>Ga0209292_1006497_pt1 | contig 11457 bp, 7 predicted proteins | sample GOMGulsemesocosm_2_FD_184634 | JGI IMG/M metagenome (GOLD analysis project Ga0209292, IMG submission 184634) | Methane-oxidizing microbial communities from mesocosms in the Gulf of Mexico - GOM9C Gulf of Mexico (SPAdes) (version 2) | ecosystem: Environmental > Aquatic > Marine > Cold seeps...
TTGCTGCGCAACGTAAATTACGTGACGAATGGTTGCCGAGCGTACAAGAGAAATTTGCTTTAATGAAACTTGCCATTGAAACGCTCTGTGGCTTTGGTTACGACTTTATTGGTATGGATCACTTTGCTAAGCCAATTGATGAACTTTCTATTGCCCAAAAAGATGGTACGTTACACCGTAATTTTCAAGGTTATACCACCAAAGGCGGTTGTGATTTACTCGGTTTAGGCGTTTCTTCTATTAGTAATATTGGTACTTCTTTCAGCCAAAATGTTAAAGAATTGCAAGACTACTACAAGGCGATTGATACAAAGAAAAATGCGCAAGTGAAAGGCGTAAGCTTATCAAATGATGACGTAATTCGTGGTGAAGTCATTCGCGAATTGATGTGTAATTTGTACCTTGATAAGAAAGTGATCAGCGAAAAATACAATATCGACTTTGCCGAGTATTTTGCTGAAGATTTACCCATGCTAAGTACATTTATTAGTGATGGCTTAGTTGAAGATAATGTCGACTTTATTAGAGTAGATCAAAAAGCCCGTTTGTTAATTCGTAACATTTGTATGAGTTTCGATGCCTATATGAAAAAACACGTGAATCAGCAGCGTTTTTCACGTGTGATCTAGAGTCAAGAAGCTAGATCCTAGAATATAGACTTTAAACACTTAAAGCTTTCCCAAACTAAACGTACAACCGGCACTGGAAAACAATAATTCAGTGCCCTTATCGGTAACAGTTTCTTTTGCTAAGTCAGCCCATTGGTAATAAATATTACGATGCACTTTTGCCAATAGGTTTCGACGAACAGTTATATATAGCTCACCATTCTCGTTTATTGTTAACGGGTGACTATTATCAAGAACAAACTCATCTTCTAGGTTAGTCATTACTGTCATTACTGACTTTTCAGTATCTTGCCAAGCCCATTGCGTTAAAACAAAAGGAGCGTCTTCTACTTCAATTTTAACTTTTTCTACTGGCGTTACCAAAAAGTAGTCATCTCCTCCATCCTTCTCATCTCTGAGCATGACTGAAGCAAATAACTTAACCAAAGGTAAACGTTTAAAAATAGTACCACCATAAAACCAATCTCCATTGGCTTTAACTTGAATATCTATTTCTCCACAATATGGCGGGTTCCATTTTTCTATTGGAGGCAAGTTTGCAGACGATTTTTTACCATTCTCGATATTACCAAGCTGTGCTGAAATTGTTTCTAGAGACATATATAATCCCAAATAAGGCCGTTATTTAATTAATTATAGAGTGCATTAGGTAAAGTAACCTTAACCAAACAGCCTGCGTGCTCACTATTTTCTAAAGTTAACGTACCTTGGTGTTTATCAAGAATTTGCTGGCATAACACCAAACCTATACCCGAGCCAGTTGGCTTAGTAGAATAAAACGGCACAAATAAATTAGCCGTATTTTTGATACCTTGCCCATGATCAAGAATAATTAACCACTGCGATTGTTTATTTTCTCCCCATGACAATTCAACCGGCGCTCCCGCCTCTAAAGCATTCTTAAGCAAATTAATCATCACTTGCTCTATCATGCTTCTATCAGCAAAGAGCTCCATATTTTGATTGCTGCTTTTATCGATAATAATATCTTGGGGATTACTTTGAATAATCGCGGTATGAGCGATTAACTGTGACATTGAAAAAATTTGTTTATTAGGCTCAGGTAACTTAGCTACTTTTGCATAACGTTTAATAAAGTCAGTTAAGTTATTGGCTCTTTCACCAATAACAGACAAACCTTCACTGATATCCTCTTTCCAATCTTCAGCTAATGGCTCGCGATTAACTAACTTAGCTAAGGTTTGGCTCATAGAACTAATAGGATAAAGCGAATTATTCACCTCGTGGCTGATCACCTTGATCAGGTTTTTCCACGCTTTTAACTCTTCTTCACGTAAGACCGTTTTTAAATCAGTAATAAACAAGAGTTTTCCCTGAATACCTTTATCACGGTAACTGTCTAAACGGATTTGCCAGCGACCACTGCCACCAGGGAACGTATGTTCAAGTAACTGTGTTTGTTCACCAGTGAAAAAAGTTGTTAACGCAAGAGATTCTGCAGACTGGCCAAAAAGTTGTAAAAAATCACAGGAAAATAATCGCCCCGCGGCAGGGTTGGCAAGCTTAATTTTATTATTCGCATCCAGTGCAAATATAGCAACATTGATATGAGCGATGGTTTTATCAAGTAAGCGATAAGCTTCTTCAGAGGCAACTCTTTGCTCACTTAAGCTAGCAGACAATAAATTAATTTGACCTGTTAATTCAGTGAGAGGGTCATTATCAGCACGTTTTTTTCCTCTAAGGGTAAAGTCGCCACCACGAATCGCTTCCACTAAATTTGATAAAGTTTGAAACTGAAATTGTAGTTGTTGTTTGATTAACCAAGCAAAACCAAAAACACTTAACGATAGTAAGGTTGTTAAAAGAACTTTGGCGTAAACAGAGTAGTCAATTAACCACAAAAAAATTAAACAACACACATAAGAGGGGATCGACGCGGCCAAAGTAAGCGTGAATATTTTTTGTGAAAAGTTATTATTTATCGCCACGTAATTTAAGCTCCACTACAAACCAAATTTTTCTAATCGTCGATAAAAAGCACTTTTGCTGTAACCTAATGAATGAGCAGCTTCTTTTGCATTACCTGAAAAGCGCCTTAATACCAATGATATCAGCTTTTCTTCTGCCTGCTCCATGCTCAATTGTGCCCAGTCTTCATTGTTTGTAGTGCCAGTTGCCTTGGTTGTACTTGTTATCGATACTTTTAGTAGTAGGTCATCTGCTTGCAACTCACTAGTAGAAGCCATTAATACCGCTCGTTCAATTAAATGGTCTAGTTCACGAATATTTCCCGGCCATTGATAGTCGATAAGTTTTTCCATAGCTGCAACAGATATTTCTTGAATATTTCGTTGATATTTTTGATTGTACTTTTTCAAAAAATCATTGGCTAATACCGGAATATCGGCAATACGTTCCCGTAACGGTGGTATTTGTATTTCAATGCTGTTTAAGCGAAATAATAAATCTTGTCTGAAGGCATTCTCGCTAACCATATGTTCTAAATCAGCATTGGTTGCGCTGATAATACGTACCGAAGCTTTTTGACTTTTGCTACTGCCAAGCTTTTCAAATTCACCGCTTTCTAATACTCGCAGTAATTTTGCTTGTTGACTAAGTGGAATATTGGCAATTTCATCCATGAACAAACATCCTTGGTCTGCTAGTTCAAAGCGACCAATTCGATTAACCTTAGCATCAGTGAAACTTCCTTTTACGTGACCAAATAATTCAGACTCAAAAATAGCTTCGTTAATTGCGCCCATATTTACGGTAATAAAACTATGGGCTTGCCGGGTAGAATATTGATGAATAATACTGGCTAATTGGCTTTTTCCCGTACCATTTTCACCAGTAATAAGAATATTAATATCGGTGGCTGCGACATTATTAACCACTTTCATCACTTGTTGCATCGCTTTCGACTGACAGACCCAATGCTCTGGCTGAGCACTTTTTCTGAGAATTTCATTTTCGGTAGCGAGTCGCTGGCTACGTTGTTGGCTATCTCTTAACGCTAATAGGTTTTTTAATATATTAAAGAGTCGGTTATTATCACAGGGCTTTTCAATAAAGTCATTCGCCCCTCTGCGCATGGCATCAACGGCAATATCAATTGTGCCCCAACCTGTCATGGCAACAATGGGAATTAAGTTGTCAATTTTTCGAATTTCTGAAATTAAGGTTAAACCTTCGTCGCCTGATGTCGTGTCTTGATGATAATTTAAATCCATTAAAATTAGATCGTAATCATCTTTTTTTAAAGCTTTTAATGCATCATTAGGTGTTGTTACCGCTGCAGAAGAAAAACCTTCAACTTTTAGCTGTAGTTTCAATGCGGCTAAAATAGCTGCATCATCGTCAGCAAGTAAAACGTGATAACTCATTATTGGTACTCTTTATTTAACGATCAGATAGAGGTGATGTATTCTTAGTAAAAAGCGCAAAAGTGAATAGCAATATATTGCTATTCACTTTTTTATTTTTCATATCTTACTTATATTAGTCATCTTACTTTAAAAGCTATTACTCATAACGTAAAGCATAGTTAGGCTCTAACTTTAATATTTTAAACGCTGGAATAAGTGTCGCCGCAATAAAGGTAATTGATATAACCACTAAAACCACAAGCGTAACGCCGGCAAAATATTGTTCGAGTGTTAATAACATGCCTGACATTGCACTAACAGCCAAGTAACCGAGTATCGCACCAACCGCTAAGCCTGAAAGTAACATGCTCATACCTTGCTTAAGCAATAGCTTGTAAATATTACTATCAATGGCTCCCAAAGCACGGCGAACACCAAACTCTTGCGTGCGTTGGGTAACACTCCTGCTCATAATGCCATAAATGCCCGCAACCGCTAAAATCAACGCGAGTACACCAAATACAATAAAGATACTACTAACAAAAACCATAGGACCAACACGGCGCTCAAGACGGTCACTTAATGAAAATATGTGATATAGCGGAATATTACTGTCTACTTTACCTGCCATAGCGATTAATGTTTGTTGATATTTGTATGGGTCTCCACTAGTTTTAATCGCCACATATTGAAACGTATAGGCAAGCTGATTATTCGATACATAAATTGCAGGTCTAAATTGGTCTTGACCAAATGGCTGAGCATGTACTAAATGTTTACTTACACCTACAATCGTGTGCCATTCACTATCTGGGTTGCCCGGCTCGGTTTTAATACGCTTACCAATAGCACTTGTGTTTGGCCAAAATTTCTTGGCAAAGGTCGAACTCACAATAACTACGGGTAAACTATCAATGGTATCTGTATCATTGAATGCACGCCCTTCCAGCATAGGCACATCTAAAAATTCAAAATAGTTATTTGAAATAGTCATGAAATAAGAGCGCGGATATTGTTTATTTTGGCTATCCAGATCTTCAATTTGTACAGATTCACGACCCGATGATCTACCAGGTAAAGCACTAGCAATCGTTGCATCATCGATACCGGGCTCTTGTTTCAATAAACTCATTAATTGTTCATGATAAATTTTTCGCTGCGAGGTCTTTTTGTAATCATCAGTTCTAAGCGTTATGCGTGCACTTAATATTCCCTCAGGGTTAAGGCCGTAATCAGCGTTGATCGAGTCATCTACACCAAAAATCATCACGCCAGCAAGTATCAATAAGGCACAAGATAAAAATATTTCAGCCGAGACAATTATTTTAGTGAGTTTAACTGAGTGTTTACTCTTAGCACCACGAGTTCCATCTCTTAATGTACTGTTAATATCGGTATTTGACGCTTTTATTGCGGGTAACAATCCGGTAAGTATTGAAGTGAATATAATGATCAAAAAGGCAATGCTCAGTTCCTGCCAGCCTAAGGTAAAAGTCCACCAGGAAACGCCTCCGCCAAACGTTTGAAATAACGGTCGCGTGATGTCTAAGCCCCAGCCCGCGATGATAATGCCAAAAAAACCACCGATTAAACTGATAATAATAGTTTCAAACAGCATTTGACGAATAATACGATGTCTTGGCGCACCTAATGCACTACGAATGGCAACTTCTTTACTGCGCTCCATTGCGCGTGCCAGCATTAAATTGCCGACATTAGTAATGACTAACGCCATAATAAAAATTGTGGCTCCGGTAAGTAGGTAAACGATCATCATCGAATTATCCATCACCATTTTCACTAAAGTACGACTGTGCACAGAAACATTGGTATTACTTTCTGGATATTTTTCAGTTAATTCTTTTGAGTATGTCATTAGCTCTTGATGACCCACTCCAATTGAAACACCCGGTTTTAGTCGAGCGGCAATAGAAACTTGCCAGCCACCCTCCCCTGGTTTTTGTCCCTCAGCTACTTTCACTGGCACCCAAATAGACTCATTCATTGGGTAAGCAAATCCTTTGTTCATCACACCAATAATAGTATGAACTTTACCGTTTACTTGTACTGTTTTTCCGATAACATTTTCATCTTGTGAATAGTAATCGGTCCATACGTTATAACCAATAATCACAACCGTTGAGTGGTCAGGGTTTCTTTCATTATCAATAAACGCCTTTGTTACATCGCTATCGATAAATGTTCGACCTAAATATGCACTGCCACCAAATAATGAAAATGCTGTCGGTTCAATATAAGCCCCATCATAACGCTGTGCTTCTTTGCCATTAGATAAACTTAAATTAATTCTAATATAAGCACTGAATTCGCTAAAACTTTGCTGACGTTGTTTCATATAATCGAAGTCATGTGCATAGACATTACCTTGGTTTTCCATACCATCGACTACAGAATCTATCATCACTAACTGTTCATATTGTGGAATATCTAATTGTTTATAGGCCAACATATTAATGATGGAAAACATATAAATGGATAAGCCTAATCCTATTGCCAATACGGCAATAGTAATGCCGGTAAAACTTGGTGTTTTTAATAATAAGCGCCATGCATATTTGATATCTCTAAACATAATAAAAATCTCTACGGTTAATTCTTACGTTAATACTTACGCTAAGTTACTAGGCTGCTTGATTAGATAAATTAGTATCTTCGACAACTCGACCATCAAATAAGCTGATGCGTCTTGACGCTGAATCTGCACAATGTTGGTCGTGGGTTACCATACAAATGGTTGCCCCTTCTTTGTGTAGTCCATGCAACAAATCCATTACCATCTGGGCATTTTTAGAATCTAAATTACCGGTAGGTTCATCTGCAAGTAAAATGGAAGGAGAGCCAGCTAATGCTCTAGCAATTGCCACACGTTGCTGCTGACCGCCAGATAATTGCGAAGGAAAATGTTTGTTTCTATGGCCCATATCTACTTTAGCTAAAGCATCATTGACACGTGTTTTTATTTCATCTTCGGATAAGTCTTTACGATAAGTCAGCGGTAATTCAACATTTTCATAAACATCAAGATCCGATATCAAGTTGAACGATTGAAAAATGAAACCAATTTCTTTATTTCTAATTTTTGCTCGCTCATTTTTTGATAGATTACTCGCATCATGACCATTCAACACAAACTGCCCTTGTGAAGAAGTATCTAATAACCCTAATAAAGAGAGCAAGGTTGATTTTCCACAACCTGAAGGACCGGTAATCGATACAAACTCACCTTTATTAATGGTTAAATCAATACTCGATAGTGCCAATGTTTCTACTTCGTCAGTTAAAAATGTTTTGTCGATATTCTTTAGTTCAATAATGCTGTTCATCACAATTCCTTTATCTGTATGTCGATTGTTTTTGAGTAAATTCTTAATTAATAATTTTATAAACTAGTTCAATAAAACCGTATTATGGGTCTGCCAATTGCTGGTGTCTGACAACACAATTTCATCGCCAACCTGTAAGCCTGACAGTATTTGTATTTGATTCACTGAACCTAGTCCTAATTTCACCATTGTTTTTCTGGCATAACCGTCTTCATCTAAGCGGTATAAACTACTGCTAGCATTGGCGCGAACAAAAGCAGGACGCTGAACATACAAAGTATTTTCAAGCTCTGAGACATTAATTTTTCCGGTAATGCTTAAATCAGGACGAGCATTCTTAGGTAAGGTTTCTAGTATTCTTATGTCGACTTGCACATTGCCATTATTTACATTCGGGTCAATGCGGATAACTTCACCTGAAACTTTACCATTTCGGGTATCTATCACTGCGGTTTGTCCTAGGGCAACTTCACCAATATTTAGCTCAGAAAGCTGAAGTTCGGCAAACAAACTTTTAGGGTCGGCTATTTTTGCCACTAACCCACCAATAGCAATGCGTTGACCTGGCTTAAGGTCAGACTCTTGAACAATGCCATTCATTGGTGCGGTAATTTTTAATGCAACAACGCGCCCTTCTGCTCGTTGTAATACTTTAGATAACTTGTTTAACTCCGCATTTTTAGCTTTAACTTTAGCTTTCATCGTTAGTGAAAATTTTGCAGAAAGTTGTTGTTGTATTTTCCAGGTTTGCTCAAGTTGAGAAACATTCATTTTCGTTTTTTTGAAATCTATTTCTGAAACAATACCGGTATTATTTTCAATTAACTGAGTTTCTGCAGTGAGTTGTAGATTAGCTGATTCGTAAGCGAATTGGGCATGAAGCAACTGAGCTTTTTGTTGTAATAAACTTGATTCCAATTCAGCATTCAGTGCTTCAAATTGCGCAACAAAAGCTTCATAGTCCCAACGAATTTCTTCTGCTTGCTGTTCTAGTTCAGGGTTAGACAACACGGCAATGATATCGCCCTTAGTGACTTGCGTTCCCGCTTTAATCACCACTTGCTCGACACGACCTGATACTCGAGCCGCTAGCCATTGAATTTTTTCAGGGACTAGAGTTCCATTACCACTGACGCTAATCGTTAAAGGTCCTTGCAGTACTTTTGAATACATCAAGTGTTCAGCATTCACTTGCATACCTGCTGAGGTAAATTTATTGCTTATCGTATAAAAGGTAAAAGCCAGTCCCAGTAAGGCTACTGTCGCTATTAGCTTAGTATTTCGCCACCACACAGGTTTAATGACTTGTCGTTTCTTATCCATGATCACTTTCTTATAAGCAGAATTTAATAGTGATATAGCGAGGATCGTGCCAAAAACATAACACATTGAATTAATTAAACATAATTCATCAGGCAATATACTTTTCCCATTGGTGGGAGAGAGCATTTCCCTGTAGTGGGAAAGTATTAAAGTGAATTAAAAAAAATAATTACTTTTTTTGGGATAAAAGGCGATATTTTCCTTGAATAATGACAGTGAAATGCAATACAATCCACGCCGTTATTAAGGCAGTGCGTTTTACACCTTAATATGTCAAAGAAAATTTAGTAACACCCCAGTGGTGGCTATAGCTCAGTTGGTAGAGCCCCGGATTGTGATTCCGGTTGTCGAGGGTTCAAGTCCCTTTAGCCACCCCATTCTTCCCCTTTAGTAGCAAGACCTTCAGCCTTTTCTTACACTGTAAATTACCTATGTAATAGATCGCCCCTGTGCATATTCTGTGAGTATTTGAAGCTAATTAGGTCTAATTACTTACACGTATATCCAACTTCCAGCTCATAACTTCAACATCGACCGGAACTGATTAACTTTGCCTGTTTAGCTCTAATTACTGTCTACTTCGTGTACATTTTACTAAAAAGTCAAAGTTAGCCTAAGATGGAAACCGTTAAGAAAGTGCGCGTTGTTGTCGCTAGCTAATGGCCGATTAAAAGTCGCTATTATTTATTTGATTTCATCATTCAGAACCTACGATTAATAATACCTTTTTATATCTATTGTTAAAAATGACTATCAAGTTAAAGCGTTGAGGAGTTGATTGATCTATAAATAATGTAAATCATCAAAAACACACATCCAACTTTTAGATAACATGCTCAAACGTGCCTTTCATCTTAATTTTAATGCCTGTTATGTTAATTTTATTGTTTCATTTTTTAGAATATTTTATATTTTGTTTTTTTGGGAGGCTGACTACATGTTAATATCGCATATATTAAGCTGCTACTTATTCAGTCTATAAGACTCTTTAACAGGATTATATTCAATGCAATCTAAAAGATTTCAGCTGATAAAAACATTACTAATTTCCATATCAACCCTTGGCTTAATGACGGGCTGTCAAGTCACTGAAAAAGCTAATTATCAGCCTTTATCCATTATTTATGGGTTTCAAGAAGCAAATAACAAATCAATTTATTTGAGCGATGAACAAGGGAAGAGACGCATAAAAGTTATTGATGTTCCTAATAATGCTGGCGGTTACCCTGCGGTTTCGCCTACAGGTAAGCAAATTGCTTTTTATGGTAAATACGACAAGCGAAAAACTTGGTCTATTCACATCGCAGATATCGATGGCACCAACATGCGCCGTTTGACTAATTTGAAAAATGTTTGGGATTACGGCCCTGCTTTTTCTCCTGATGGGAGAACCATTGTATTTGGCAGAGAATACAGGGCTAAGAACGGCGACATACAAGAAGAAATTTGGCAGATGAACGCAGACGGCACTGGGCAACGCCAAATAAAAGGACTAGAGGGAGGCGCTCCAGAATTTATGTCAGATGGACGACTACTTTTTCACTCTAAAGGTCGCTTTTCTAAAACGATTGCAACTCAAATAAGCATTGCCAATATCGATGGTAGTAATGTGATTCAACTTACCAATAATGATACAAATAACTTAAATCCAAAGGTTTCGCCTGATGGTACGCAAATCGCTTACCTTGCAAATAGAGATGGTAATCAAGAGGTCTATGTGATGAACGTCGATGGTTCCAACCAAACACGACTTACTAGAAACCGAATTAGAGATGGGGATCCTGCCTGGTCTCCTGACGGATCTAAAGTATTTTTTACATCGCAGAACGTATTTGGAATTTTTGATATTTACAAGGTCAACAAAGATGGCTCATCCACTGAGAGAGTTCTCATTAATGCTTCTCAAACAGCAACTGTCTATCACATTGATAAAAACTATTTGGGAAGGTTAGAGAACGCCAGACAACAATAAAAACAATATGGCGTAATTGGCTTTTCTGAGCAATCGTTATTGGTTTACAAATATTATTTAATAATATAGCCTTCAATGATCGTTTGGGTAGCTGAGTCCTAATTCAGACGTAACGGGTATTGGCAAAAATCATCACCTAGATGCAGGTATTCTTATCTGTGTCTAACGTCTGCAATCAGGAAGCGGTTAACGTATTGGTGAATGCAAGGCGCATTAGAGTCTATAGTGCCTGCTTCACTAACGACAGCTCCAAGAATTAAAGCGATCATCATCAATAACTTCTTGGGTTATTTAGATTGATCAGAATACACCCGACAGAAGTAATTTCGAGGTTGAAACGAAAAACTATGCTTAAGTAGTGCTCAGGCACAAATCACAGAAACGAGAATTTAGAACAGGCTTTTGGTTTACCGCATTGGTTAATTGCTTAGGACTTGCTTGTCTCATGTCTGCTGGTGGAGAAACTATAAAACTTTCTATGTTTGATCAACTTCTTAATTGGTTGTAAAGAAAGCATGAAATAAAGTTTTCTAGTCTGTTTAATCGTATGGAAAGTAGTTATTGGTAAGTCCAAACTAAAATATCAGCTTCATGCTGGTATTAGCTAAAACTATGTTTACCTTTGATGCTAATTTTTTATCTTTTTAACTCTTCAACCTCTTAAGTCATCAGCTTCCATTGTTATGTAACCCAAGTCAACTTCGTAACTTGGGCCCACTACCATTATTACTTACATGCTCGATATATCGGGTTTAAAACTCCATAACGAGAGAAACATATGAGTAAGTGCTTGGAGGACGAGTTATTGGTGTTTCAAGCCGCACTTGATCTTCGCGGATAGGTTGAAAAAAAACATC
>Ga0209292_1006498_pt1 | contig 11456 bp, 9 predicted proteins | sample GOMGulsemesocosm_2_FD_184634 | JGI IMG/M metagenome (GOLD analysis project Ga0209292, IMG submission 184634) | Methane-oxidizing microbial communities from mesocosms in the Gulf of Mexico - GOM9C Gulf of Mexico (SPAdes) (version 2) | ecosystem: Environmental > Aquatic > Marine > Cold seeps...
TACCCCAGTGCCAATAAAGCCCCATACATACAAACGGATAGTAGATAAACGCAGGTTTATCATCTCTTTACTGAGCTTTTGGCTATGCTGATAAGCAAACTCAAGGATAAAGCTTACTGCTATCGAACCACCTAAAATCCACCAAGTGAATATCTCTAAAAAAACAAGATGTTGCAAGCTAGGAAGTTGAGAAATGATACGCAACGATAGGGTGATCAGAATCAACCAGGCAATGGCACGATGCGCGCGACTAACATACCAAAATAGACGCAATAAAATATTATTAGCGAAACCATTATGGTTCATTTTTTCGCTGAAGGTCTCTATAAAACGCGCGCTATTACGCAACCACCAGCGCATGATTAATAACAGAGCAAAAACTTTAAAGGTAACCATTAAAACAGGGACTGGTGAGATAAATATATCTTGCACAAAACCATTAAAAGCACGTATCTCTTGATAAAGATAAAACTCAATATTAAGCCGTGTTAAATAGAGTTCCGATTTAAATTGGGTCACCCCTTCAGGACCAAAACCTGTGACTAACTCTTTAACATGCGTACTACTAAGCGCAATCAACTTCTGCTTGTCATGGCTTAAGCTCAACGTAGAGTAATAACCCACCTCTACTTTATTCCAGGCATTGGCTGATTTTTTGGTTTTGCGGTAAGAGAGCAAAGAGGCTTTAAAATGATCTATCTGCTTTACCTGCGCCTGTAAAACACGGCTTAATAAATGGTCTACGTGTAACTGCTCCTGCTCATTAAAAAAATGCACTTCGGGTAACCCTAACACCTCTTTGTGTAACTCAGTGACTGTGGGCGTTAATGTTTTTGGTGTGTTTTCATTTAGATCAAGTAGCGCAAAAGAAGAAGATGAAAAGAGTAAAAAAAGTAATATATACAGTTTATTAAGCATAAAAACTCGCAAATATAATTTTATAAACAAGTCACAATTCTAACTAAAAAAATTAAAAATGATACATCTAAACACCTTTAATTCAGAGGGTTGTCGCGCAGCTTAACTTTACCTTTCTTTGATTAATGAGGAATTTTCACCTAACGTAATAAATATGCTCATCTATATGCATTGACAGCTTACTTTAAATTCCTATAATCGCATTTTTTATGTTCATCCGCTTTAAATGGGGTGATTAAATGGGAAGTATGAAAGCATACACTGCCCCCGCAACTGTGAACGTTTCAGTCATGAAACGTAAGTCAGATACCAGCATAAAACGTCACTATTCAATTTACGGGTTGGTTTATTGAAGCGTATGAGCTTGTGGCGAATCAGGGGGAGTTTCTCTATTTTGCTGTCATGTGACCCAAAAAGAAAACTTCCAAGCTATTTTATATAAGGAAGTTTTATGTTTACCTCTCGCCGTACTCCCATTGCACTAGCAATGATTAGCCTATTCAGCACACAAGCAATCGCAACAGAAAATGCTCAAGAAAAAGAGCGAATGAACCTGCTTATTAGTAAAGGTTACAGTAGCCCAAATGCGACCACACAAAACTACAGTGGTGATACGGTGATTAAAATTGTACCAACTAGCTCAGATAACAATAAAGCATTAGACCAACTAATTGCAGAGAACTCTCCTGGTTTTGTACATACCAACTCAGGTACATCAAAACATAACTCTAATAACTACCATCGTGGTCTTTCTGATAAATATACCCTATACCTTTTAAATGGCGTTGCTTTTCCAACTTCTACATTGGGTAGCCAAAATGTTCCCGATATTCCAATGGAATCGATTGAACTAATTGAAGTTATTCGTGGTGCACAAGCATCGCTATATGGTTCAAGTTCTCTGACCGGTGTTATTAACATCATTACAAAAACCGGTGATACACAAGACGCACAGTTGAACATAAGCGCAGGTTCGCATAATACAGGTCGTATTGGTGGTATTTATGCTGATAACTTTGGTGCGTTTCATGTAATGACGTCACTAGAAATGGATAAGTCAGATGGTTATGACTTCATTACTGAATCTGAAGATGATTTTGGCTACCAAACTTATTCAATGAATAGCTACGTTGCTTATGTAACCGAAACAAACCGTTTATCACTAGCGATTAACAACGCACACTCAGATGTTGAAATTTACGATACCTATAATCCAAAATACTTCATGAACCCACCTGGTAAAGCAGAAAACAAACAAGATACCTACCAATTTACCGGTAAGTATATTCAACGTTTAAATAAAAATATCACCTCAGAATTAACACTATCCCATGCAAACCTTGAGCTTGAAGCGGGCCATTACAACGCACCTAATGTTGACAGTTATGCAACACAAGAGAATCTTGCACAACTGCACATTAATAGCCAATGGCAAAAACTATCGGTTAACTTTGGAGGAGAATTTACTCAGTCAGCCTTTGACTCAAATGAGAACAATGCAGATCGAGACCAAAAAGCACTCTACCTTGCAGCTAGTGGTGACCTTACTGAATACCTAAATATCTCTGCTGGTTTACGTAACGATGACTATTCTGACTTTGGCAATGCACTGACTTATTCTGCAGGTATTTCACTATTTAATAGCGCGAGTCTAAGTTACAAAACATCATTTACAGCCCCTTCATATAACGACCTTTACTGGCCTGATACAGGTAACCCAGATTTAGAAGCGGAAGAAGGTGAAATATTGGAGTTAGCGCTCACTCACAACATCAATACTGAAACGGCTTTTATTCCCCTTAAACTAAACTTCTACACGGGTTCATTAGATAATAAAATTGAATGGGCACCTATTTCAGAAGGCTCTTGGGTTTGGTCTCCATTTAACATCGGTGAAGTAGATATCAAAGGTGTTGAAGCTTACGCACAATATAATGCTTCAAGTTACATTTTTGATATTTCAGGTTCGTACTCACAAAGCATTGATAAGAGTACCGATAAACAGTTAAACAACGTGCCAGAATGGGCAGGTTCATCAAGTATTCAATATAATGTTACCAATAGCATTAAACCAAAACTTATCTATTCGTACATCGGTGAACGTATGGCATCATCGGGGGAGTTAGATGCTGTGCACCTGCTTGATTTTGCAATTGATTACAAAATAACAAAACACTTTAATGTTGGTTTTAATATTAATAATATTACTGACAACGATAAACAGTTGCACGATGGTTATAATGCAGATGGCAGAACTTATCTGTTAACTGTTGGTGCAAATATGTAATATGCAGGGCTTAAACTCTGTTTAATCTTGATAAGGGCAAAATGAACAATTTAAAACTCGTTTTCTTTGCCCTTTTATTACTGATTTTTATTGGCCTTATTCAATTCAAAAAAGAATTATTTGTTCTTTTTGAAGAGGGGCAAGGTAACTTTACCACTCAGATTAATAGCGACACATTTCCCAAAAAACTGACCGATGTCACCGGCATCAGTTACCAATTACAAAAACCACCACAACGCATTCTTTCATCCACCTTGGCAACTGATCATATCTTAGCTGAACTCATCGACCCGCAACGTTTAGTTGCTGTGACCCGTTATGTTGATTACCCCAGCCTGTCTAATATTGTTGGTGTTTATGATAAACGCATTCCACGATTGCAGGGTGAAATAGAATCGATGCTTGCTCTACAACCCGACCTTGTTTTTGTGGCTTCCTATAGCACCCCCGAAACCGTGCGTTACCTGCTACGCAGTGGTATTGCAATTGTACGCCTCAGCGAGTTTAAAAGTTTTAATGATATCTTTAATAATATAAGAGTTGTTGCCAGTGTCACCGATACTCAACAGCGGGCAGAGCAAGTTATTAAGGCGGTTAAACAACGCATATCCCATATTCAAGAGCAGGTAAAAGACAAACCTAAAGCGCGGGTTTTGTATTACGATATGAACGGTTATAGCGTGGGAGGAAACTCCCTGATGGATGAAGCGATAATGCTCTCTGGTGGCATTAATGTAGCGCAAGGCGTATTAGCAGATGGCGAACAGAAAATCAGTGAGGAGCTTGCTATTTCATTGCAACCCGATGTGATTGTGATGAACCAATGGGTATTTAATGAAGCTCAAGGTGAGAACTCACCCGCACAACTGCTAAGTGCTAAAAAGGCGTGGCAAAATGTGCCAGCAATAAAAAATGGTCGCGTATACGCAGTACCGGGCACTTGGTTACGCAGTGTTTCACAACATCGAATTAAGGGGGTTGAGGCGATTGCTAAACTCTTACACCCTCAAATTAACCTCTCACAAGAGAATAAACATGTTCAATAATAGTCGCTACACCCCATTGATATTCATACTACTAATTGGCTTGTTTATTACTTTAGCCGTAAGTGGACTATTAAAGGGAGCAACTGATATATCAATGCTTCAGATTTGGGATATTTTAACGAACAAAAGTGATGTGATTGATTGGCAACGTAATATCATTTTAGATATTCGCCTACCACGACTTATTATCGCACTGTTTGCAGGTGCAAGTTTGGCGCTTTGTGGATTGATCATGCAGGGCATGTTTCGTAACCCTCTCGCCTCCCCTTCGGTATTAGGAGTTTCATCGGGCGCGTCGTTAGGCGCAGTTATCGCTATCTACCTTGGTGCCTCCCTGATTTCTGCTTGGGCAATTCCACTGTTTGCATTTATCGGCGCAGGCGTATCACTAAGTGTGGTTTACCGTATCGCATCTAGTCGAGGACAAACCAGTATCGCGACCTTGCTGCTTTCTGGCGTTGCCATGAGCGCATTAAATGTAGCAGCTATTTCACTGTTATTAGCTATTTCACTGAGCAACTGGGATGTCGCGCGTATGATCATCTATTGGACAATGGGTGGCCTTGATGGACGCACTTGGGACCATGTATTAATTATCTTACCCATTGTAGTTTTAGGTTTTATCTTTTTACTTTTTTATAGCAAGCAGCTCGACCTATTACTGCTTGGTGAGCACCATGCGCTCTCTGTAGGTGTTGATGTCATACGTGTACGCCGTAACCTACTTATTATCAGCACCGCGATGGTGGGTGCTTCTGTTTCTGTGGTGGGTGGTATCGGTTTTATCGGTTTAGTAGTACCACATATATTACGCCTGTTATTAGGCCCTTCTCACCGTTTCCTATTACCTGCGAGTTTGCTTGGTGGTGCCATTGCTTTGTTAGGCGCCGATCTGTTTATCAATACCTTTTTTAATGATCAAGCGATCCCCCTTGGTGTGGTTACCGCCGCACTTGGCGCGCCCTTCTTTCTATTTTTATTAGTGAAACAACGTTTAGCATCGGGGAGCTTATAATGTCAGCGCCATTACAATGTGAAAACTTACATTTCAGCTTTGATAAAAAACCATTATTACAAGATATTAACCTGACATTCAGAGCGGGTGAATTTGTAGGGCTAATTGGCGCAAACGGTGCGGGAAAAAGCACCCTGTTGCAGCTGTTATTAGGGTTGTTAAAAGCACAATCGGGCAAGGTGTTGTTAGCCGATAAACAGATAAACAGCATCAAACGCAGAGAGATAGCGAAGCAACTGGCATTTGTACCACAATCTATCGAACTGCCCTTTGCCTTTAATGTACAACAAATTGTCGCGATGGGACGTAATCCCTATTTAGGTGCCTTTGAGTTAGAAACAACAGAAGATAAAAAGTTAATTGAAGAGGCTATGTTACAGACCGATATTTTGCACCTACAAAACCGCCTTGTTAATACCCTTTCAGGCGGAGAAAAACAACGCGTCATTATCGCACGTGCGTTAGCGCAACAATCGGCAACCATTCTGTTAGATGAACCAATAGCAAGCTTGGATATCTGCCACCAGTTAGAAACTCTGCAGCTGATAAAATCATTAACTGAATCAGGTAAAACAGCAATTAGTGCATTGCATGATCTGAACTTAGCGGCACGTTACTGTGATCGATTGATTTTAATTGGGAAAGGGACGGATGGTTGTACAACTATTATTAGTGATGGCGGACCAGAGCTGGTATTAACAGACAGGAACTTAAAAGAGCACTTTTCAATTGAAGCGACAATCACTCAACAAGCAAGTAGCGTTTTCCTCTCCAATATAGTGCCTGTTAGTAAAAACAGTGGGGCTGAATAGCTTATGTATACCTATTCAGCCTCATACAAATTGGCCACTATTATAAAATGTAGAGTAAATGCTCAGGGCTAAGCCATTCATGCTTAGCTCAAGGCGAAAAAGCGCAGTTTAGTAGTTTAAATACTACGTACATACTGTACTCCGCCCTTCGGCCCATCCTACGGATGTTCAAGTTCACTCCGGATGAATTTGTAAGCACTTTTCAACGATGACAAACAAGTATGGAACATATGTGAATAGCTTTAGCTAGTCGCGTAGCGATGAAGTACACGGATGTACTTCATACATAGGTTTAAATGACGACGCTCTGAGTAGTTAGGTCTACATTGAGTAAACATAATATACCTGCGCTTTAACGCGAATAACAATGCCGCGAATTGCATCTAAAAAGGCTAAAAACTTAACCGGTTTAGTGCCACTAATCCATGCAAGGCCAACCGAACCTACCGGTATTGACATACCATCGACTTCATTAATTTTTAACCTAACAAAGTGATGCTTATTAACCATATTAATCGCAGTGGTTTTACGCACAGCGTCATCCTTAGCAAGCAATGATCCCTGTGACTCTCCCGTTGCTTCAATAATGCCTTCAACCTGTGCAGAGAAAACCTGGCCAGGATATACAGCCGTGGCAAACTCAGCTAAATGTCCTTCTTTGATGTTACGTATTGCTTGATGATTAACTCGCATAAGAACATATTTTTCATTGGTATACATCATCATACGTGGCGCCGCACCAACAAACTGTCCTTTACGTAGTAGGAAATTAGTCACAAAACCATCCGCTGGTGCGTATACTTTTGTATGCTCTAAATTCCACTTCGCTTGTTTTAAGTTAGCTGTTTTAGTTTTCACCACCGATTGTTTGTTATTAAGATCACTTTTGGCATTACTTAATGCTTGTTCTGAAACTAACATCTCTGAGCGTTTTTTATCTAACTCCTCTTCACTCACCGTATTACGTGAGTCGTAATAACGATCATAAGTTTTAAAGTCCAGATCATAGTTAATCGTCGCGGATTTTAAGGCTATTTCAGAGCCCTCAACAGCTATCTGTGCAGTGATAAGGTTTGCGTCAGCCTCTTCAATAGCAAGTTCATAAAACTCCGTTTCTAACTCATAGATTAACTGCCCTTTTTGTATGCGTTGATTGGGTTTAATATGCACTTTAAACACATTACCAGTGATCGAGGTTGATGCGGGTCGCAGTTGAATATGTGGGCTTTGCACAACAGATCCACCAGACATATCCATGGGTGCATAAGTGATTAAACCAAACCACACAAATACTAACCATGCACTACCACCAACATAAGCAAAAAGTTGTGAATAAGTGTTCCAAGGCATACCACACAGTCGTAGTATGTAAATGAGCAATGCCCATACCGCTAAACCTTCTAACATGACTCATCCTCCTTTTCTGGAGCAACAGGCACCTCTTTCCAAATATTTCGCATAGAGCGTAATGCACTTGGTGCATCGAAGTAGGCAAGCACTATCGCAACAACCCATACCCAGTGCATAAATAAACCTATAAAGGTCAATATAGAGACCAACGCCATCTGTTGATGATTAGTTTTTTGTGCATGATGCTTAGGAATCTCATGTATTTGCCAAAAAGCATATGCAATTCCGCCTAATGAAGCGAGCAGTGTGAATATTGCCACCCCCGTTAACACGGTGTCCTGCCCTGAACCTACAAATGGCATCTGAAGTACACTCATAATAGTTACCTTTTCAAAGATATTAATATTGTAAAAATGGTTAAAAACTTAATGAACCAGTAATAAAGTGCACACGGTTATCTTCATACTCACCGTTTGCCATTCCACTACCAGTGATCTCGGCATCACCCAATGACTGGTACTGATATGCAAGGCCTAATAGCATGCCATTTTTTAATTTTTTCTCTGCCCCAAAACCTAATCGCCACTGCTCATCCAGCGGTAAAGCATGACCACGGTTTTCTGCAGTTAACGGGCTACTATCAACACTAAAACCTGAGTGTAATTTCCAGCTATCAAGCTGGTAACTCATTGCGATACCTGCGCCATAGGTATCATCGTAATTTTGGCCTAGCCCATCACCAAACCGGCTCCACTGCTGCCAGTTTGCACTGACCATAAATGCTAACTTGTCTGAAAGCTGATGCTGCAACCCCACCTCTACACTTTGTGGCCAGTTAATTTCTGCAGGTACCGTGTTACCAAAATGATTAGATTCAACATCAACGTCATGCTGCGCACCATAGTTGTAAGTCATACCTACCTGAGTCTGAGAGTTAAACTGGTAAAGCCCTGATAACGCAAAAGATGCAGTCCAGTCACTACCCGTGATCTCTGTATTATTAGGGGATAATTCAGTTTTTAGTCCTGCATATTGTGCAATAACAGATCCACCTAATGAGAGCTGCTCATTCACTTGATAAGAGGCTGATGTGGTAATATTCATTATTGCAATCATATTGCTTTCAACAATATCAGGGCTGTCTCCGCCAATTAGGCCGTTATCATAATTTATACCCAACCCACCCGGCCCATGGGAAGCAATACCAACAACCCACTGCTCATTAAGACGTTTTGCATAGGAGATATGTGGCATAAATTGGCCAGAGCTACCATTAGTTCCCTCTTGCTCGCCTTCTCTTTCAAAATTATTATTTACATCTAAATACTGTAAACCTAACATCAGGCTTGAGCCTTCAATGCCCGATAATGCAGCCGGGTTAGTTATCACCGCAGAAGCATCACGGTTATTAGTTACGTTGCTGACACCTGCCGTACCGGAGCTTTCTGCTGTACCGACTTGAGGCAAACTAAGTCCACCAGCAACAGCGTTATGGGTTAATGTCAGCACACCGAGCGCAATAGGAAGTTTGAGTTTGTAATTCATGATTTTGACCCGCGTTGTTATTCGTTTTAGGAACTCTTTACTTAAAATATCGTGTTACGGGTAGGAGGTATAATGACTTATATTACTAACAGTTATGCATCTCACGCATACCAGTTATTTATCGTAGTGTTATCTCTACATCATCTAAAATACTTACCGAGAATTAATACAAGCAAAAGTAAGATCCCGCTCTTTATTTGTGATTGAAAGTTCACATCGATTAGCTATTACTCACCATCAACAAGTCAAAACTTGCTAGTAATTTTAAAGAGGTAAACCGACAAATAAATGTAATTTAATGATATTCACGCATAACAAGATGTGATCTGTGATTACTCATAAACAGACAATGGCACTATTAATAATCACAAAAATTGAATATGATTTTTTATCAACAGAGAAGGTATTATTATGAAAACTGAAGATATTAAACTGTTTCAACAGGTTGTTGAGAGCAAAAGCTTGGTCAGAGCCGCAGATGTATTGGATTTAGCAAAGTCCAATATTAGTCGTCGTTTAAAGCAATTAGAATCTGAAATTGGTATTAATTTGTTCCGCCGAGAGGCGCGCGCTTTAATCTTAACCGAAGCAGGCGAACGTTTTTATTCACAATCAAAATCTATTCTGGCGCAACTTGAGCAAACCATCAGTGATATTACTGAGCCCACTTTGCAATTATCCGGTGAATTAAAAGTACAAATGGTGACCAACGCGCACTCTCTCTCTTTTGCTAATGCCATTTTTGAATTTATGGCACTTTACCCTTTGGTAAAAGTAGAATTGATCACCACCACTGATGAATTAAGCCTTGCTCAGCAACATATTGATATTGCATTTGTATTCACTGAACAGCTGCAAGACAGTAACCTCATTGCCCGTAAAATTAATGAAGCACCGCTTAAACTATATGCTTCAACAGATTATTTCTCAGCTACAACATTGCCCAAATCAATTGCAGAGTTAGCTGGCCATAACTATATTCAGCCACGCTTACCCAGTGGGCACTTCTTCCAAAAACCACTGCAAGCAGGCTTCTGCCCAGGTAAACTTAATATTGTATTAACCTGCAACGATATTAACGCTTCTGTTAACGCTTGCATTGCAGGCATTGGTTTAACAGTGCTTACTGAGCATTTAGGTGATCAACTAGTTGCACAAAATAAGTTAATTAAAATATTGCCCTCTCTGGAAATATATCGTTGCCAAAGCTGGATCATGTATCAATCACAGCAATTCATGCCGGCAACAATGCGTCGCTGCATAGACTTTACTATTGAAAAGCTGAAGCAGAGCAACATTAAAGATGAGATAAAATCTACCGTAAACCGTTTTATCTAATCGTTCCAGTTATTGCAACAATAGGTTTCACTTTAAAAGGTGTTATTTTTTATACTTATTTCATACACTATTCATACTTAATTAATTCGTGAGGAATGAATATGAAAATGCCATTTAAATTCAAAGCTCTATTTATAGCTACGAGCCTATTGTTTAGTCTACCAAGCTGGTCAACTGAGTCGGTTACAGAAGGCTTTACACAAAAGATCCCCGAACAAATCATGACTCCCAATAAAGTACAAACACGTATTGGTGAACTTGAGTTTTATGACGGCATTCCAACACAGGAAACACTTGATAAAGTTTATGATAATTTAGACTTTATTCGTGGCGTTGATGTGTTTTTAAACTTCATTCCTGCGACTTCTGTTGAGGGGATCCGCCTAGGTATGAAGAGCGTGGGTGTTGAAAACTCTAATGAGGTGCTTGTTTTTGATGACCTGATGGACTCCAACCCACTGTTCTTAACCGGCAATACCGATACAGTCTATGCAGCCGCGATGCTTGATTTAGAAAAAGATGGCGTTACTGTTGTTGAAATTCCACCCGGTGCAGGTCCTGGCACAGTTAATGATGCTTACTTCCGCTTTGTGGTTGATATGGGTGCACCGGGCCCTGATGCAAAAAAAGGGGGCACCTATGTAATTTTACCTCCTGATTATAAAGGTGATTTAAAACCAACCTTAAATGGTATGCAACATCGTGGCAAAGATACCCGCATTGAAATGACCATAGCAGGTAAAAAAACCAAGGTATGGGTCGCTCAATCAACAAGTTACAATAACTGGTTAATTTTACGTGGTTTCTTAAAAGACGGTAAACCAGATCACGCTTCCAATATGTGGCGCACAGGGCTTAAAATTTACCCACTGGCAAAAGCCGATAACCCTGAAAAAATGCAGTTTACTAATGGATCAGGAAAATTCTTTAATACTGTACACGCCAATGATTACGAATTTTATGAAGAGTTATGGCATGTGATTCAGAAAGAGCCAATCTCTTTCTTAGATCCAGAACTACGTGGCCAAGCGGCAGCCATTGGTATTGAAAAAGGTAAACCTTTTAACCCCGATGCACGTTTGCAAGCGATATTAAAAGACGCTGTTGCCGTTGGTAATGCAACTGCACGTAGCATCGCTTTTAAA
>Ga0209292_1006501_pt1 | contig 11452 bp, 6 predicted proteins | sample GOMGulsemesocosm_2_FD_184634 | JGI IMG/M metagenome (GOLD analysis project Ga0209292, IMG submission 184634) | Methane-oxidizing microbial communities from mesocosms in the Gulf of Mexico - GOM9C Gulf of Mexico (SPAdes) (version 2) | ecosystem: Environmental > Aquatic > Marine > Cold seeps...
AACGTGCCTATGACATTTTAGTTCATGAAATAGGTTTCCCAGCAGAAGATATTATCTTCGATCCTAATATCTTTGCGGTAGCGACAGGTATTGAAGAGCATAATAATTATGCCGTAGACTTTATTGAAGCGGTTGCAGACATAAAAGAAAACCTTCCACATGCGATGATTTCTGGAGGCGTTTCAAACGTATCATTTTCATTTCGCGGTAATAACCCGGTTCGTGAAGCTATTCACGCAGTGTTTTTATACCATGCAATAAAAAATGGTATGGATATGGGCATAGTGAATGCGGGTCAGTTGGCTATCTATTCAAGCATTCCTGACGACTTACGACTTGCTGTTGAAGACGTTATCCAAAATAGTGATGACGATGCGACAGAGCGTTTACTCGATGTGGCAGAATCATATCGCGGGCAAGCAGGTAGTAAAAATAATAAAGCAGATTTAACGTGGCGTGAACTGCCAATAAAAGAACGTTTAGAATACTCTTTGGTTAAAGGTATAAATGAATTTATTGTAGAAGATACTGAAGCTGCGCGTCTAGAAGCTGTTAGGCCACTTGATGTTATCGAAGGGCCATTAATGGATGGCATGAATACTGTTGGCGACCTGTTTGGTGCAGGTGAAATGTTTTTACCACAAGTTGTAAAGTCAGCACGAGTGATGAAACAAGCGGTTGCGCACTTAAATCCATTTATTGAAGCAGAAAAAACTGAAATAAAATCTAACGGCAAGATATTACTTGCTACGGTAAAGGGCGATGTTCACGATATAGGTAAAAATATTGTTGGCGTGGTCTTACAGTGTAATAACTACGACATTATCGATTTAGGTGTAATGGTTTCTTGTGATGATATTTTACGTGTTGCCAAAGAAGAAAAAGTTGATGTTATTGGTTTGTCTGGTTTGATAACACCATCTCTTGACGAAATGGTACATGTTGCCAAAGAAATGAAACGTCTTGATTTAAACCTACCCCTTCTCATTGGCGGCGCGACCACTTCTAAAGCCCATACGGCGGTTAAAATTGAACCTCAATACGAGCATCCTGTTATTTATGTACCTAATGCTTCACGTTCGGTATCGGTGGTAAGTACTTTATTGTCTGATGACAATGACAAACGTAGTGCTTTTATTGAGCGTCAAAATAATGAATATGACAAAGTTCGAGAACGTCATTACAAAAAAGGGCCTCGTTCTAGTTTGATATCGTTAGAAGATGCACGTAATAACGCCACGCCGATTAGTTTTGATAACTACACACCTAAAGTACCTAATAAATTAGGGGTAACTGTACTTGATGATTTAGACCTTAACGTGGTGAGAAAATATATTGATTGGACGCCATTCTTTATGACGTGGCAGTTATCAGGGAAGTATCCACTGATTTTGCGTCATGAAGTAGTGGGTGTCGAAGCGACTAAGTTATTTAATGATGCAAACGCATTGTTAGACGATGTTATTAACAACAATAAGTTGCAAGCAAAAGCAGTATTTGGTTTATTCCCTGCTCATCGCCAACAAGATGACTTAATTGTTTTTGAAGATGATAGCCGTGAAAAGCAGCTGACGAAACTACATCAATTGCGTCAGCAAAGTAAAAAGCCAGCAGGGCAGTTTAATCGTTGTTTGGCTGACTATGTTGCCGATGAAGCGTCAGGTATTAAAGATTACATTGGTGCTTTTGCCGTGTCTGCCGGTTTTGGTTGTGATGAATTAGTTAAAGAATTTGACGCCCAGCATGATGATTACAACAGTATTTTAATTAAAGCTGTGGCTGATAGATTAGCCGAAGCAAGTGCTGAATATCTTCATGAAAAGATCCGTAAAGAATACTGGGGTTATGCACCAGACGAATCACTTGAAAACGATGACTTAATTCGCGAAAAGTACCAAGGTATAAGGCCCGCACCTGGCTATCCTGCTTGTCCTGAACATACCGAGAAAGGTTTGTTGTGGGAGATGCTTAATGTGGATGAAAATATTGGTTTGGAGCTGACTTCAAGTTTTGCAATGTGGCCGGGAGCTGCGGTAAGTGGTTGGTACTTTGCTCACCCTGAGTCTAAATACTTTGCTGTAGCCAAGTTAGCTAAAGATCAAGTTATTGATTATGCAACACGTAAAGAGATGACCTTACCACAAGCCGAGCGTTGGTTGTCAGCTAATTTAGATTACGAACCAGAGTAATGCCTTTACACTTAACATAACCTTTCTACTAAGTCTTGCCTACATAGATTACTAATCAGGTAGGTAAGACTTAATCAAGCTCTGGTTTAATAACTTCTAATGCTTGACCTCATTTTTCCGTACCTATGACTTCCACCCCTTAAGTTTTATGCATAGGCATATTTGCAAAATTATAAGATGGCATGACGTGTGAGTTAATGCTTTGAAACTCAATTTATTGCTATCCTTCGCTAAGCAAAGGTCTTACTTATACGCACTAACTACACTAATAAATAAGTCTCGGTCGAATATTTATAAGTGATATGTTGATGAAAAATAACTTTACATAGGTTCGTTCTTTCGTATCAGGTTAGCACTATAGGGAGTTAACTTAATATCGCTTATGTGTATGACATGGAAAGAATAGATAACTATGATCTTAAGTTTTTCATTTTAGAAAGTCGTAATGTAATCTTGGTGGCTTACTAAGGTCGATACCGTCAAAAATTTGAACTTCTAACTCTTTATTCTTAGTTGTTCCGACAGAACCAGAGAAACCTAGCATGTGAACTGGGCCTTTGGCTTATTTTAAGTAGAAGTGCTACTCCATGCTTTACAGTCGTTATATCGGTCTAACTCACGTGAATACTCAGCTCTATAATCGGTGCACACAAAGTTCAATGTGTTTGTCACCATTACTTAGTATATTTGGGCATAATTTTTGCTTTGAAATTGCAATATACTCGATTTAAGTGGTTCATATATAGATAACGTACTATTTTTAATGATTTATTATTATCATTTTATTGTTAATCTATTTATAGTAAATTTAAATAACCTGAACTCTGGATAATGAGTGCTTGATGTTAGAGTAAAATCAATGGCTTGGATGGTTAAACAGAAATAACTACAAACCTGAAGTAACTATATGCTCTATCAATGTTTCATTTTATGCCATTATCAAGGCAAAACGTTTATGAATAGCGGGCTATTTATCGACGTTTTAACGCTGATAATGGGATAAAAGGGAATGTTGAGCAAGTGCTGCTTATCCAGAGTTCAGGTTAAATAATCAAAATGAACGTTTATTGCTTTCATTTTACTGCTTAAAATAATGACTACAAAGAACTAAAAGCGGAAATGACTACAGATTTTTCTAAATACAAAAAGATAGTTGAACAATTTCGAGGTAATGTTTTAAAGAATGACTTTGAAACAAACTTTGCCGCGATGACTCAACACATACCAAAAACTGAACGCTTCCTTTTGAAAATGGAGTTAAAGCGCTTAGCTTCTCCTTGCACGCGCTTAGTCGATTTACGTGGTCATGTTGACGGCGAATGTCGAGCTTATGAACATAGCGAAAGGACGCACTTTCTTGATGATACCGCGATTAGAACGTTTGACGAAAATATTGTTCATTATAAAGGGTATACTTTTGGTGTTTATGAAGCAGTAATGAATACCGAAAATAATTTTCGCGTCATTTATCAAAATGAAAAAAGCAATATTGGCAATCCAATTAAAGCGGAGCCAGCCAAAGTTTTTGAAAAATCGCAATATCCTGCTAAGTTATTTACATTCGGTCCTTATCATAATCGTAGTGAAGAACGGATGAACTTCGCTATTACCATCGGAATTCTCCTAGATAATGATAAAAAAGAATATGAATGTACTAGTTCTGACATCAGTGTTAATGGCTGTAAACTCCGATTTAACGCTGAAACTAAACTCAATGTCGGACAAATAATCAATATTCGGTTCCATGGCTTAGAAGAAGAATTTCAATTTGGTAAAGAGACTCTATTTTCTTTTGAGATAAGGAATATACAGCAGGTTGATAAAACGCAACTTATCGGTTGTCAAAGAGTTCAAATAGCAGAGCAGAGTGGCAAGGCTTTTAAACAATTCTTGCAAGGTTTTATTCAAGGAAATAAACGCAGGTATAAAGTTAATTTAGATAATACAATTAATGCTATTCAGTCTCGCAGCTTTGAACAGTTTACATTGCCAAAATTGAATGAATTACCGATATTTATTGAAGATAATGGTAAAGATTTTTTACCTCGCTACGCATTGACTTGTCATAATAACCAGTATATTTATCAATATTGGCAAGATGAAAATCGACATTCAACGCTGTACTGTTTGATCACTAAAGACAGAATTACACGTATGAAAAAAGCCAGTAGTTTAGGTAACCATCTATTGGTTTATAGTTTTATTCATAAGAGTAAAGGTAAATACTATTTTTATACTGCTGATGATCAACAACTTAACGATGATCTAGTTTTTAAAAAGAAATTTCTAGGTTTTGCTGCATCTAAAACAAACTTTGCTATTACTCAATTATCACTTATTAATGTTGATATTGAAAAGAGTGAATCTCTCTTTACTTTATCGAATACGTTAACACAAAAAAATCAGTATCTGAATTTACCTGTGCCTAAGGATGCTATTGAAACACTGCATAATTTGCCGTATATCGTTGTCGCTAACGATATTACAAGTGAAGCAGCGGTTAGTCAGTATCAGCGACTTTCATTTGAAAATATAGAAACTACGCGATTAAAAAACTTTGGTCACAAGCGGTTAACGTCACCATTAGTTATGGATGACGTAGGAATTAATTATAATAACCAACGTCAAGAACCTCGGTTTAAATATAAAACACCTGTAGAGCTCGAAATTGATGGTATTAAGTGCATAGGTAAATCACATGACTTCTCAGTTTTAGGATTAAAATTAGAATTAGATAAATCCTCTGTTTTAAATAAGGGAGATGTCGTTTATTTAACTTTCCCTGCTCTACAAAAAATCACCTCGGCTTTCGAACTTAAAGCACTGCCTTATGAGGTGATACGAATTAATAAACAGAAAACGGTCCTTAACTTACGTGTTTATGTCGAGAAACATCAACATATGGGCCGGGCATTTTTTAAAGCATTAATTCATAAAAACCGTGATAAGTTAACGCCTGATCAATATGCCTTAATGATCCCTGGTCTTGCTAAAGCATTACGTAATGTATATAGCCGTAGTCTAACCATTCCATCTTTAATGGTACAAACGAGTGGTAGCCGATACAAACTAGAAGCACTTGTTTGTGGTGAAATACAGGGCAAGTTGTTGCCTGTTATGAAGCAGTTAAGTGATAGAAGTTCTCTTTATAACCTTTATCCTTTATTGAATAACTTACAAGCCACTAATTCAATGACTACTACATTGAAGAAAATGCAAGTTGATGACTCTCCTATTTCAGAAACCTTATATATTGCCATTAATCTAGAAAATGAAATGGTTGACCAAGCGGTAACAACTAAACTATCGGGTGAACTAGAATCACTAATGTTACAAAAAATGTTTATTTCTCGCGCAATAAACCGTGGTTTATTTTTCTGTGTGCAAGTGAAATTGTCACGTACTGCTGAGCCAGATATGGATCATTTAAATCCAGAGCTAAGTTATATTAGTTCGTATGCCATACACAGGGGAAAGCAGATTGAACAAGAGATATGGAGTGTTTCTGGGGTGATACAGGTATTAGATATCACCCAAGAAACATTAATTCGTCATGAGTTATTAGCCTAAGCTAACCAATGGATTAGGCAATCAAGCCCTGAACTATTTATTGCACTATCAGCTTTTGCTAACACCAAAGGTTTAGCGTGAAATGCCACACCTAATTGTGCTGCCGCCATCATGACTAAGTCATTTGCGCCATCACCCATTGCAACGGTTTGCTGGCTAGGTAATTGATATTTTTTTTGTAAATCAATTAAGCAGTCTGCTTTGGCTTTTGCGTCAACCACAGCACCCAATACTTTACCGGTAAGTTTCCCCTCAATAATTTCTAAGGTATTTGCATGAGCTGCATCAAGGGATAATAATGCTTTTAAATGATCCGAAAAATAAGTAAATCCACCAGAGGCAATGGCTATTTTCCAGTTATGCCTTTTTAATTCTTGAATGAGTGTTTCTAAGCCATTCATTAGGGGAATATCTTTAGCCACGTCGGCGAGGATAGATTCTGGGGAGTCTTTTAGCGTTGCTACACGTTGATGAAGACTCTGTGCGAAATCTAATTCACCAAGCATTGCTTGCTCAGTGACAGCGGCGACTTGTTCACCGACCCCTGCTAAAACGGCAATTTCATCAATGCATTCAATTTCTATCGTTGTCGAGTCCATATCCATAACTAAGATGCCCGGTTGTGACAAAACGGGGGCATTTTCAATGAGTGCAGCTTCAATGTTATTATTTAGGGTAAATTCGACTAAGCGCTCTCTTGCTCTGGTTAACAGGGAGCAATTGACGGCAAACCTATAACTTGTCAGTCTATTCCGATGATTAATTGCCTTTAAACTCTGTAGCGATAATTGGCAATGCGTAATGAGTTTACTGAGTAAACTAAGGGTGATATCACTAAAGACGATTAATTCAATAGCTGATAGGCTTGTCTGTGAATCTGATAAGTTTGTCGTGTCGCCAGTAAATGTTATTAAGTTGTCATTGACTAGCCAAGTGTTTTTTTCAAAAGACACGAAAGCGGGTAAATTACTGGCTGCTTGCTCTGGAATAATAAACTCAGCTAAGCTAAGTTGTTGAATCTTTTCAAGAGAAAAATTTTGGATAGTCGTTGACACAATGTCGCCTTTTTATCTGATTTATAGTTTTAGCATTATTCAAAGTGATTAATGCTACAATATAAAAATGAACGTAACATGAAATTAGTAAACGTGTAGTGCTTATGACACAAAAAGAAAAACCTTTATACCCTAAATTATCACCTATTTATAATAAAATAATGCAATTAGTTATAGCTATTGCTTTTATAGTTTTACTGATGAATTTATGGATATATAGCCAAACGCAAACTGAGCAAACCATAAACCAACATTTTTATGATGTGGGTGAACAATATTTGCAGCAAACGTCAGCGGGCATGTCTGTTTTAACCACTGAAATTAAAACAAAACAAAGTAGGGCATTAATGCAGAATTATGTCGATGAACTACAAAAAGCAGCAGCTATAAAAGAAATTCATTTGTATGATGTCACTGGGCAGCTCCTTATCTCAAGTAAAGGAGCTATAAGCGTAAAATCGCTTTATGGTTTGTCAGAGAATAAATTAAATAAAAGTGAAAATTTGTCACCTTTTATTGGTGAAATCCGTCAAAAATCTCTACTTGGCTATGTACGCTTAACACTTGATAAAAAACACTTAACTGAAAAATTATTAACTAATAGTGATGAGCAATTTACTTTATTACGTTTAATGATGATCATTGCTGGAATTGTCGGTTTTTTGTTAACGCGCGGCATGAATCGATTTAGTCGTCAGGGCTTTAGATTAGCTGCCCCCGCTAAAAATAGTCTGTAGTTGGTATTATTGTTTAGTGGGTAATCTGAAAAGCGCTGAAATATTATCTTCCATTGTTTCCGCGATCATCTCTGGTTCTTCTTCTCTTAATGATACTAATTCGTCAAAAATATTAATGAGCCGTAATGGTGTATTACTTTCCCCTTGAAAGCCATTGAGCGGCATGGCTGGAGCATCTGTTTCCATGATTAAACTGCTTAAAGGCAAACGTTTAATAGCATTGATGGTTTTTTTGGCTCTTGGGTAAGTAATTGTACCGCCAATACCTAATTTAAAGCCCAAATCTATATACTGACAAGCTTGTTGATAACTTCCTGAAAAAGCATGAATAATACCCGCCTGAGGTACCTTTACTTGTTTCAACAATGTTATTGTTTCGTTATGTGTACCGCGATGGTGAACGATAACCGGAAGATGATGTTGCTTAGCTAATTGTAATTGATACTCGAAAAATTCTAATTGTTTGTTTAAATTATTCTGTTGCTTAGCAATAACAGCATCAAGACCCATTTCTCCTATAGCAATAATATTGGCTCTATTTTCTGTAACTTTTTTAGCAAGTAATGTTAGATGGTGCAGCTCTAAGTTGTCTAAAAACCAAGGGTGAATACCCAAACAAGCAAATATTTTACATTTATCATTCGTTAGCGCTTGATTGAAATTGGTTAAAGCTAAAACATTTTGCCAGTTATCAGGTGAAATAGCAGGAACAATAATTTGGTGAATATGATGGTTAAAACATTCAGCTAACAAGGCGTCAGGCACATTACTTTGAACAGGTGTTAGCTCTTTGAAATCTAAATGACAATGAGTATCAGTGAATTTCATGTCAACCTTGTCGTTATATGATGGTTTTATCTTAATCTAGCAGCTCTTTTTTCTAAGGCTTCTAGGACACTTTCTAATTTATAGTGATTAATAAATTCAGGGTTTGGTAGTTGCTCTCTTAATAATACATCAGCTAAATAAACAGCCTGAGCAATACCAAAAGTTCTTTTCAGTAATTTCTCAGGATGATGATGCATAACAACGGCTTCAATTAAGTGATAAGAAAAGCTCCACATATGCAATAAATACCCACCAACATGGTTATGGTCAGTCGTAAAAACCTTTTGTTCTAGTGCATTATTATCAGCATTTATGACACGATATTTAAAGTATTTCTTTGTTAGCTCAGCGTCCATTTCAAATAATACAATTTTGCCTATATCATGAAGTAATCCGGCCAGTAATGCATCACGTTTAAGTTCTGCTTTTACCATAGATGCGGCTAAACGAGCAGTAGATAAACAGTGCTGTTGTTCTTTTGTCACGCAATATCCTGGTATGTCAGGTTCGTAAGAGAACAATTCAGCGGTCATTACTATGCAACATAAAGTCTCTAAACCCATGCGAGTGATTGCTTCAGTAATATTATTAATCGGTTTCCCTTGGTTCATAAATGAACTGTTTGAAAACTGGAGGACTTTTGCCGCAAGCGCAGGATCTTGAAGGATAATTTCTGATATTTTGTTTGCATCTGTATTACTTTCTTCAAGAATAGCATTCAGTTGTAAATAGACTTTAGGTGGGCTTGGTAATGTTTTAACTTTAGCGACAGCTTTAATTATATGATCTTTAGTTATTGCTCTGTTGTTGTCGCTAATCGATGAAATCGTTTGATGAATATGACCAATATTAAGGGGATGAGTAAAGGTATAATGGCATATATTACTCGCCTGACTATTTAACTTACTTGCGGAATTATCAGTAATGGCAACTCTGATCATTGCAGGATACTTTGCTGAAATAGCTTTTAAAAGCTCAACTCCACTTATTTTACCTAAAGCTAGTACACTAATAATAACGTCAAATTTATGTTGGCTTAATGCTTTTAAGGCATGTTTGCCATTATCCACATAAGCGGTTTGGCATGGACCGTCATAAAAAGTTTGTTTAAGTGCTAATAGTTTTTTTTCTGCATTATCGACGATTAGCACTTTCATTTATTCATTATTCTCTATACATATTTAGTATTCAGTTCCTGATATTGTCAGGCTAGCGGAAGTTTATAAAAACTACATGCGTTCCATTACTTCAATTCCAAGAATATCTAAACCTTGTTTTAAGGTATTTGAAATATTTAAACAAAGCGCTAATCTAGACTGTTTAACTTCTTCGCTTATACCTTCTTTAAGGATTGGACATGCTTCATAGAAGCTCATGTATAAACTCGCTAATTCATATAGGTAATTACATAATAAATTCGGCATAGACTCGCTGATCACTGCATCTAAAACATCTTCAAGTTGTAATAACTTTAAAGCGAGCGCTTTTTCTTGAGGTTCTATTATTGAAATGTTGGCGCTAAAGCTTTCAGGTTTAACTTCTGCTTTGTTGAAGATACTTTGAATACGAGAATATGCGTATTGTAAATAAGGAGCTGTAGCACCTTCAAAGCTCAACATGGTTTTCCAATTAAAAATGTAATCGCTGGTACGGTTTTTTGATAAATCTGCAAATTTGACCGCGCCGATGCCTACTTTAGTTGCTATCTCATCGAGTTGCTCTTCTGTGTAATCAGGGTTCTTTTCTTTGATCACTTCTTTTGCACGAATTACGGCTTCGTCAAGTAGCTCTGCTAACTTAATTGTGCCGCCAGTACGGGTTTTAAATGGCTTGCCATCATCGCCCATCATCATGCCAAATGGGCAATGATCATAACCAACATGTTCAGGTAATAAGTCTGCTTTTCTTGCAACAATTTCGACTTGTTTGAAATGTAAGCTTTGACGAGCATCGGTGAAAATAATGATACGGTCGGCTTTTAATTCATTGGTACGATAACGACAAGCGGATAAATCTGTGGTCGCGTATAAATATCCGCCACCGGTTTTCTGTATGATAAATACCGGAGCTTCACCGTCTTTATTCGCCATTTCATTAATAAAAACAACTTTAGCGCCTTCACTGACTTCAGCAATCCCTTTCGTCATCAATTCATCAACAACCGTCGATAAATCTCCGTTATAAGAGCTTTCGCCCATAATATCGTCGCGGGTTAAAGTAACATTGAGTTTTTCATAAATATCTTCACTGTGCGCAATAGAGATATCGATGAATAGTTTCCATAACACTAAACAATCTTTGTCGCCGCCTTGCAATTTTACTACGTAATCACGAGCACGGTCGGCAAAGCCTTCTTCGTTATCAAAACGTACTTTTGCTTCACGGTAAAAGTTTTCTAAATCAGAAAGGGCTGTTTCGGCAACTTCATTAGCATTTAATTTATCGCTTAAATGTGCCAGTAACATACCAAACTGTGTGCCCCAATCACCCATGTGATTTTGGCGGATAACTTTGTCACCACGAAACTCTAAAGCACGTACTACAGCGTCGCCAATAATGGTTGAACGTAAGTGACCAACATGCATTTCTTTGGCAAGATTTGGCGCTGAATAATCAACTACAACGGTTTGCACTTTATCTTCATCAGTCGCACCGCGTTGGCTTACGCCAAGTTTTTCGTCGTTAGACGTTTTCGCAAGTTGTTCTGCTAACCAAGATTTATCTAAATGAATATTAATAAAGCCAGGGCCTGCTAATTCAATATTGTCAGCAATGCCAGCTAAGTCTAAATGTTCAACAACTTTAGTCGCTAATTCGCGTGGGTTTGTTTTAAGTTTCTTCGCTGCACCCATCACACCATTGGCTTGATAGTCACCAAAATTTGGGCGATTTGAAAGGCTAACTGCAGGATTTGTTCCTTCAGGTAAACCAGCAAGCACCATAGCCGCTGATACTTTTTCACTTAGTAGTTGTTTAATGTTCATGTAGATCTCTGTCTTCTTTAATAAGAAATTATATACTCAGTTTTTGCAAGTAGCTGGTATTTTAGCAAGGCGCTTCATCTATTTTATTT
>Ga0209292_1006504_pt1 | contig 11448 bp, 10 predicted proteins | sample GOMGulsemesocosm_2_FD_184634 | JGI IMG/M metagenome (GOLD analysis project Ga0209292, IMG submission 184634) | Methane-oxidizing microbial communities from mesocosms in the Gulf of Mexico - GOM9C Gulf of Mexico (SPAdes) (version 2) | ecosystem: Environmental > Aquatic > Marine > Cold seeps...
AATGATATCGGCTTTTTTGTGTCTGAAATTTATGGCTGTGATGTTGTTATTGTGAGTTTGCATTAAAGATAGCGAGTTCAAACTGCAGAATAGGCTAAAGCTGCATATACTCCAGGCAATAAAAAACCAGCCTGCGGCTGGTTTTTGTGTATTTTGAGCGCCATATGAAACGCTCAATGTAATATTGCTATTCCTCGTCTAGAACGCTTTCATAAGCCCAAACCAGCCAAGGCAATAACAATTCTAGATCATGAGATTCAACTGTCGCACCACACCAAATACGCAGTCCGGATGGGGCATCTTTATACGAGTTGATATCGTAAGCGACTTGCTGCTCGGCTAATAGGTTATTGAATGCTTTAAGCTGACGGTCACTTAGCGCTAAACGTAGACAGACACTGGTATTAGATCTGTATTCTGCTTGCTCAGCAAGAAAGTCAATCCAGTTATGTTGGTCAACAAAGTTAGTTAGTATCGCTAGGTTATTTTCAGAACGACTAATTGCAGCATCAACGCCGCCGATCTTGTCTATCCAGTTTAATGCATCTAAATAATCCGCTACGCATAACATTGAGGGTGTGTTAATCGTGGCACCTGTAAAGATCCCTTCAATCAACTTACCATTTTGGGTTAAACGAAAGATCTTTGGTAGTGGCCAGCTTGGCGTATAAGACTCTAAGCGTTCAACCGCTGCAGGGCTAAGTACTATCATGCCATGCGCACCTTCACCGCCCAGCACTTTTTGCCAGCTAAATGTGGTTACATCGAGTTTATCCCAATCCATCGGCATAGCAAACACCGCTGAGGTTGCATCGCAAATCGTTAAGCCTGTACGTTTATCACTAATCCAGTTAGCATCAGCGACTTTAACGCCAGAGGTCGTCCCGTTCCAAGTAAACACAATATCATGTTCTGGATTAGTCGTCGCTAAATCAGGAAGTTGGCCATAATCACTGGTTATTGCGTTTACGTTGTTAAGCTGTAGTTCATTTTTAATATCACTGAACCAACCTTTACCAAACGACTCCCAGTAGCAAACATCAACTGGTTTTTTCCCGAGTAATGACCATAACATCATCTCCATCGCACCTGTATCTGAAGCCGGGACTATAGCGATACGATAGTCATCAGGGACTTTTAAGAGTTCCTTGGTTTGTTTAATCGCTTGCTGTAATGCTGCTTTACCAATATCGGAACGGTGTGAACGACCTAGAGTGCTTATATCCAGTTGCGCTAAAGCATAGCCAGGACGTTTACTACAAGGACCAGATGAAAAATTTGGGTTAAAGGGTTTGTTAGTTGGGATCATTCGTTATTCCTTTACTAAAATGCTATCCATGTGACCCGATTATAGCAATCCACTATTCATCAATGAAGTATTTAAATTAATGTTATTTTATGGAATTATTTATTGTTGCTAACATTTGCTATTCCAAACAAATAGACGTATTTTCAACACAGCTTAATATATACAGGAATTTTAATAGCTATGGCTAAAGGTTTAGATAAACATCAACATAGAAAAGATGAATTAAATGCATTCGGTAAAAATTTAGCACGGCGTGCACGTTCGCATTGTGAAACATGTGATGCATCAGGTGTGAAACTAAATATTTTCGAAGTTGCACCTATACCGAATACTCCCGATTTTGATGATTGCATTTTAATTTGTGATACTTGCAGTGAACAGCTTAACAACCCCAAGCGTATTGATGCGGATCATTGGCGTTGTCTGAATAAATCAATGTGGTCTGAAGTTGCTATCGTACAAGTTACTGCGATCCGTATGCTACGAGTGTTGGCTGAGAAGCACGAATGGGCTGCAGATCTTAATGAAATGGCTTACTTAGAACCGGAAGTTGAAGACCGTATTAACAAGCAGTAATAAATCTGTGTGCATCTTACTTGAAGTCGTTTGGGTATCTGGATAATTAATGCTATTCTGCGGCTCCATTTTTGTATTCTAGTTTAATTAGAGGTCTTCGATGAGCCAAAGTTGTGATGTGATAGTAATTGGTGCCGGTGCTGCAGGATTGATGTGTGCGGCTAGTGCTGGTTACCGAGGTCGCTCAGTATTGGTTCTCGATAATGCCAAGAAAGCCGGTCGTAAAGTACTGATTAGTGGCGGTGGCCGCTGTAACTTTACTAATAACGACCTTTCTACAGATGCATTCATTTGTGCCAATCCACATTTCGTCAAATCTGCATTAAGTCGTTATACCGCGTGGAACTTTATTGATATGGTCGAGCGCCATGGTGTTGCTTATCATGAGCGTGAACATGGTCAGCTTTTCTGTGATGATTCAGCAAAAGATATTGTTGATATGTTGCATACCGAATGTGACTGGGCAGGCGTTAAGATCCAATTACGTACTGAAATTCTTTCTATTGAAAAAGCGGATGACGGTCGTTTCCACCTGCAAACAAGTCAAGGTTCACTAAATTGTGAATCCTTGGTTGTAGCGACGGGTGGTTTATCTATGCCCAAACTTGGTGCGACACCTTATGGTTATAAAGTTGCTGAACAGTTTGGGCTAAAAGTAAATGCGACTAAAGCGGGGTTAGTGCCGTTTACCTTACAGCAGCATGATAAAGATAAATATGCGGACCTGTCAGGAGTTAGTTTACCTGCGCGCATCACGACTGAATCTGGTGTTAGTTTTAAAGAAGCCCTGTTGTTTACCCATCGTGGACTATCTGGGCCTTCAGTACTGCAGGTATCATCTTATTGGAATGCCGGTGAAGCAATTACTATTAACTTGTTGCCTGATACCGAAATAACTCAGACCTTAGCTGCAATGGCTGAATCAAGTCCTAACCAAGCACTTAAAACTGCCTTAGCACGCGTGTTACCGAAACGTCTTGTTGAGATATTTTATGCTGATGGCTTATTACCTGAGTGCACGCTTAAGCAATTACAGCATAAAGATCTAAATGATATCTCAACGTTGTTACATAACTGGCAAGTTAAACCGAATGGCACTGAGGGTTATCGTACCGCAGAGGTGACGCTCGGTGGGGTTGATACTAATGAGTTATCATCTAAAACCATGGAAGCTAAAAAAGCTCCCGGTCTGTACTTTATCGGTGAAGTAATGGACGTAAGCGGTTGGTTAGGTGGTTATAACTTCCAATGGGCTTGGTCTTCAGGCTGGAGTTGTGGCCAGTTCGTGTAATTGTAATCGTTAACTTCAAATATCAACACGGGCTCTAATGAGCCCTGTTTAATTCAGCATTTATTCGATGCTGATGGCATTATCTGTGGTTAACGGACTGCTGAATAACTTAACTTGTGTAAAGTTTGAATCAGAAGCCATGTTGTTTTTTTGTGTTGTAGCTGGGTAACTAATACCATCAAAGTCGAGCTGTAACCATTGCTGCTTATCTTTTATTAATATACTTTGCCACTGATGTCGTTGTGTTTTACTTATCTGTAGTGGCGCTTGTACTTGCGTTATACGGCTCATAAATTTATATCGGTTTATGCTGTTCTCAAACACTAATAAAACGCAACCTTCATCTTCACACCAGTCGAGCATCACTAATAAATCTTTACGGCCGTTACCATTTAAGTCATATTCGCTAAACCAATATTTGGATTTGTCTGTTTTAGTTTTATGCATGGTAAAATAGCGCTTTACGGCATTGTTGATTGCTGGCGTACTCTTTGTTGGTGACGCTATATCCAGGGCTTGAAACTCACGTGTTCGGCTGTTGAAGGGTACTGTGACAAATACTTCATTCTCAATATTATCTGTCATTCTATCTAGGGTTAATAGTGCGCCATTAAAACTATATTTTTGGTTATCTCGCCATTGTTGACTTGCCTGTAATCTGACACCATCACGTCGGAAGTGATAAACAACGTTAGTTTTATTACCTTGATGCTGGGTAAGTAATAACTTCAGACCTGATGAACCATAGGGGTGCCAATAACCACGCCCTGTCTGAATTTTACCATTGTTATAGTTGTATTTCACATTTGCTTGGTGATGTTCGGCCAGTTCCAGCTCAATGGTGACATTATTGTTTTTATAACTGTAATGGCCTAGCCAATCCTGGCTAGCTTGTTGGTTAGGGTATTTCCCACAACCTGTTATTTGTTTGCCCTTTAAATATAATTTGGTTTCATACTGCCAATAATTATTATTACCATCGATACAGCCGCTACCGGTAAAAGATAAGTTTAATTGTTCACCCTTGCTGTTTTCGGTTTCGACAAATGCCCGCAAGCCTTTGGTGATGACACTTTTCTTAATTGCCCACTTACTGTCTAATTCTTTGATTATGAATGTGAACTGGTTGTCTTGAGCATAACCAAGCCAGTTTGGTTGTGAACCGCTGATTTCAAAATTTGGTCGTGAAGTGGCAGGCCGGCAAGCACTCTTATTTTGATTAGATACATAATGTAATTGCTCAATACTGATAATTGCACGCTGGTGACGCGGATTTAGAGATTGGTTTATCTGGCCTTCAAATTCGATATAGGCATTAGTTTGATTTAAACGCTCAATTTGCGCTAGTAAGTGGCTATTGGGTTGAAGGTTAAATACTTGATCATTATGGCATAAATGTATCGTACGTTGCTGTGCTGTGATGGTAACGATACCACTGAAGTTATAATATTTAGCTGGGACTATCGAGGTATTCTGTGTAGTACTGATATCTGGTATTGATAAATTAGTACTAAGCGTGGGCTCTGTTACTTGTTTACTGCTATTGAGAGAGTAAAGACTGTTGTTTACGATAGGTTGGTGCTGCTGTGCACAGCCTGTGATGATAAATAGACAGAAATAGGTTATAACTCGAAGCATAATTCATCCTTGATATCGAGAGCTTATTTAAACATTAATTGTGTATTTCAAATTAGTTACTGCGAAGTCCTTTCAGAGTAACTAATTCATATATTATTATGCGGTTGCCTGTGAGTAACTACAATATATATTTTTCTATATACTCGGCAACTCCATCATCAGCTGAATCACCTATCATTTCAAAATCCGGTAACTCTGCTCTAAGCATGGCAGAAGCATTACCCATGATTAACCCTTTATCAACTGCTTGTAGCATTTCCACGTCATTCATACCATCACCAAAGGCTACCGTTTCTGCCATAGTAAAGCCTTTGACTTTCAGTACTTCGGTAAGTGCTTGAGCTTTGTTGACATTAATGTCCATGACTTCTAAGCACTCAGGTAACGAGAATGACACATTTAGTTGGGTACTGTATTGGGCGTTAATTTGTGCAGCTAGGGCTACGAGATCTTCATGTGGACCACAGAAAAAGAATTTAGCAATACCGGCTTTTTCTAATGTCACTAGGTCGACAACTTGATAGCTGAATGTTGAATCTTGACTAAAGTTTAGGATCTCGGGGTTTGGCTTATCGACGAACCATTCATTGTCACGATAAATGTTGGTTTGAATCGTCTCTGGCAGATCAATTTCAGCTATTAGTTGTGCTATGTTTTCTGGCACGTTTTTGCTGTAAATAAGTTCACCTTTATGGTTGTGAACTCTGGCACCGTTTGAGGTGATAAGGTAAATTTCGGCATCAATCGTTTTTCTGATCGCCTCTACATCAACATTGTGACGACCTGTCGCAATGATGAATTTTTTACCCTGTTTAAGTAACTTGTGGATCGTTATTTTGGTTTGTTCTGAGACTATATGTGCAGGCGTCAGTAACGTACCATCTAAATCAGAAACGATAACTTTATACATCTTAACCTCAAAATTTACTTTATTTTTATGTGTTTAAAATAGTGTTTATCGTGATGACTGTCCGTAGTAATTGGCTTAATGTTTAGCAAAATAATTTAATGCTACTGTCAGCGCTGGGATCCTAAAAATATCCGTTTCTAAGAATAACTCATGAGCAGCACCTGGGATTAAAACCGGTTGCGTCGGTTGGTGCTGATTGTGCTCATGGCTTAATGCTTGGCAGAATTGCTGTTGTGCTTCTGCAAGTACTACTTCATCGCCGCCAGCTTGTAGGATTAAGGTTGGCGTCTTGATGTCTCCCGCGTATTGGATAGCGCGACGGCAGGCTTTAATACTTTGTTGTAACCAGTTAATTGTGGGTCCACCTAACTGAGTCTGTGGATGAAATCCATAACTACGACGGAAAAGATCAAATCGTAATGAGCTGTGAGTTAGTTGATTATTTTCAAATGGTGAATGTGCAAAGTCACCTTTACCTGGTGCATAAAATGATTCGGTATGAATTATTTTATTAACAATATGCATCGCACGGCTGTAAACATTGGCAATTGGACGTGGTATCTGACCAAAGTTAATACCAAACATTGGAGACGCTAAAACCGCGGCATTAAAATCGTGATGATAACTTTGTAAATATAAACTGCCGATTGCGCCGCCCATCGAATGGCAGAGTAAATATTGTTTACTGTGTTGGGCCGGACTCATGGTTTTATCAATAAATAACTTTAAATCAGTGACATAATCACGGAAATGTTCAACATGACCTTTGTGCAGATTTTTAAGTAACCGATCAGACATGCCTTGGCCACGATGATCTAAGCAATATACCGAGTAACCTTGCTGATACAGATCGTAGATTAACTCGCGAAATTTTTGATAAGACTCAGAGCGTCCGCCTAACAATACAATTGCAGGGCTGGTGTTATTTATAACTGCTGATGCGTAGCGCAGGGTTATATTATCAACACCTTGTAATGTGTGCTCTACGATCGTTGCATCCCAAAATTGTGAAATTTCATGATGATACTTATCTGCAAGTTGTGATTCAGTGGTTAAATTATAAGGATTATCAAATTCGACACATGGGTGTTTACTGGACATAGGTTGCAGAAGCTTCTTAGTAATTTTATCTGTGAGAGTCTATCTCTAGCCTACCATAATTTATCGCAAAAAATGGCGACTTAACTACGGGTAAATAGATTTAATTATCTAATTTGTCGCTTAAAAATGAATTATTTTGTTGTGATAACCAATATTCAGCTAGCAGATAATGTTGTTAAATATATGAACCTTGGAGATAATTGATTATTAATACGAAACGATAACGTGATTGTTGTGAGTTTAATAGCGTGAGTTTCTGTTGGTATTTTAGCAAAGCTAGACTAGTCTTATTTGGACTGAGAATACTGACCATATTTTTGATAATCAGAGAGGACTGCTAATGAAACGTTCTAGACTGAAAAAGAAACTTAACTCACTGCGACGGATCCGTTGTCATTGGTGTCAGATTACAGAAAAGCTTAAACCGATAGAGGCAGCAAGCCAAAGTGCATTGTTACACCGTCGCTAAGTGCGGTATTGGGTAAAAATAAAGGCGCTATGATAAGCGCCTTTTTGTTTTCTTCAGTTTAATGACTGCATACTGCTACGAGGAAATTAAAGAATATAGCGGCTTAGATCTTCATCTTCTACTAGCTCGTTTAGGTACTTACCTACGTAATCACCGTCAACAACGAGGTTTTCGCCATTCTTTTCTGATGCATCAAATGAAATTTCTTCCATCAAACGTTCCATTACTGTGTGTAAACGACGCGCACCGATGTTTTCAGTTTTTTCATTCACGTTCCATGCAGCATTGGCGATACCATCAATACCTTCTTGGGTGAAGTCAACGCTCACGCCTTCAGTTTTCAGCATTGCTGCGTATTGCTCTGTTAATGAAGCATTTGGTTCAGTCAGAATACGCACAAAATCTTCTGCTTTTAACGCATCTAATTCAACGCGGATTGGTAGACGACCCTGTAATTCAGGGATCAGGTCAGATGGCTTTGCTACTTGGAAAGCACCTGATGCGATGAATAAGATGTGATCTGTTTTCACCATGCCGTGTTTGGTCGTTACTGTTGAACCTTCGATAAGCGGTAATAAATCACGTTGTACACCTTCGCGTGATACGCCGCCGTCATTTGAATCGCTGCGTTTACAGATTTTATCAATTTCATCAAGGAAGACGATACCGTTATTTTCTACTGAAAAAATGGCTTTTTCTTTCAATTCTTCTGGATTAACTAATTTCGCAGCTTCGTCTTCAACAAGTTGTTTTAACGCTTCTTTGACTTTCATTTTACGCGATTTAGTTGTTGAACCACCAGAAAGGTTTTGGAACATACCTTGTAACTGATTCGTCATTTCTTCCATACCAGGAGGCGCCATGATCTCAACACCAACTTGTGGTGCAGCAAGCTCAATATCAATTTCTTTGTCGTCTAATTTACCTTCGCGTAATTTTTTACGGAAAATTTGACGGGTATTATCATTGCTGGCTTTTTCTTCTTCGCCCCAGTTGTTACGTGGGTTTGGTAGTAAGGCATCTAATACACGGTCTTCGGCATTTTCTTCTGCGCGAACATGGTATTTTTTCATTTCTTGTTCGCGGGTTAATTTTACAGCTACATCAGTTAAGTCTTTGATTATTTGCTCGACTTCTTTACCAACATAACCAATTTCGGTAAATTTAGTTGCTTCTACTTTGATAAACGGTGCATTGGCTAGTTTGGCTAAACGACGTGCGATCTCTGTTTTACCGACACCGGTTGGACCGATCATCAGAATATTCTTTGGTGATACTTCTTGACGCAGTTCTTGCTCTAACTGCATGCGACGCCAGCGATTACGCAGGGCAATAGCTACAGCACGTTTGGCATTTTGTTGACCGATAATGTGACGGTCTAATTCAGAAACGATTTCTCTTGGAGTCATTGAAGACATAATAAGCTTCCTTTAATTCGGTAAAATTTAGTAATCGATAGTTTCAACTGTTTGGAAACCGTTGGTGAATACACAGATATTACCTGCAATAGCTAGGGATTTTTTAGCGATTTCTTCAGCGTCTAATTCGGTATTTTCTAATAATGCCATTGCTGATGCTTGGGCAAAATTACCACCAGAGCCGATAGCAATAAGATCATTTTCTGGTTGTACTACGTCGCCATTACCTGTGATGATAAAAGAACTTTTTGCATCAGCGACAGCTAAGAGTGCTTCTAAATTACGTAGCATTTTGTCGGTGCGCCAATCTTTAGCAAGCTCTACAGCGGCACGCTCTAGGTGACCTTGGTGAGCTTGTAATTTAGCTTCAAAACGTTCGATGAGGGTAAATGCGTCAGCAGTACCACCGGCGAAACCAGCGATAACCTGGCCGTTGTATAAACGGCGTACTTTTCTTGCGTTGCCTTTCATTACCGTGTTGCCAAGAGAAACTTGTCCGTCTCCGGCCATTACGACTTTGCCTTCACGGCGTACAGATACAATAGTAGTCACGATAAACTCCACTCTAAATTAAGCGCGGCTGGTTGCAGTTAGCCACGCTTTATTATGTAAGGTAAAAAATGCTAGGTAAAAAAAACGCCTCATATGATATGAAGCGATTTCATTACAATATACCAACTAAGGTGGGTATATCTAGTTAGTTTTTCAAGGCTTCCACTGCCAAATTTCACAAGTTGTGACACCTGCGCGTTTTATTTGGTGGCGTTCTTTTTCTGCTGTACGTTTACGCTCGTAAGGACCTAAAACAACACGATACCAACTGCCAGTATGGCGAATGTTGGCAGTGTAACCTTGAAAGGCTATCGTTGCTTTCATCGCTTCAGCTTGTGATTGTTGACGGAACGAACCACATTGCATTTGGTAACGGATACCCGTGTCTTGTTGTGGCGGTATTTCGACAATGACTTCTTTTTCTTGCAAGTCTTGAGGATACTGCCACTCTTCCTTAGGCTTTTCCGGTAATGGTTTGACCGTTAGCTTTTTTGGTTGTGTTTTTTTAACGGGCACTGGCTGTGTTTCTTCTGCTGTGCCACTGACTTGTGCTAAAAAATAGCCCAAGCCGATTGCCAGCAGTAAAAATAGTAAGATAGCCAACACCGGACGTTTCTTTTTAGCTGGAGGTGCCTTTTTAGCACCTCGCTTTTTTCTTGGCTTGGGGGCGTGCCCCGCGTAATCCTTACGAGCCATAATTTACATACGTTCCAATGTTTCAATGCCTAGCAGATCTAGACCTTGTTTAAGCGTTTTAGCTGTTAACTGAGCTAGTTTTAGACGGCTTAGTTTAATCGCTTCATCTTCGGTGCTTAAGATTGGGCAAGCTTCATAGAAACTTGAGAATACGCCGGCCAGTTCAAACAAGTAAGTACATAACGTGTTTGGTGTTGCACGTTTTGCTACTTGATGAACAATTTCGTTAAACTGGATCAGTTTACCCGCTAACTCTTGCTCTTTATCTTCGTTTAGCTGAACTTTCGCCGTTGCTAATTTTGCAGCTGTTTCTGCATCAACTTTGTTGAAGATACTGCCAACACGTGTACAAGCGTAAAGTAGGTAAGGTGCGGTATTACCTTCAAAACTTAACATTGAATCGAAGTTGAAGATGTAGTCACTGCTACGGTTTTTAGATAAATCTGCATACTTAACTGATGAGATACCAACAACGCGTGCGATGTGTTTTAGTTCATCTTCAGAAAGGCTAGGGTTCTTCGCTTTAACAAGTGTATAAGCACGCTCTTCTGCTTCTGTTAATAGGTCTACTAGCTTAACAGTACCACCTGAACGAGTTTTGAATGGGCGACCATCTTCACCGTTCATGGTACCGAAACCAAGGTGCTCTAGTGATGTTTCAGGTTTAACGAAACCTGCTTTTTGTACAACAGAGAATACTTGTTGGAAATGCAGAGCCTGGCGTTGGTCAACAAAATACATGATACGATTTGCATTCAGTTGCTGTTGACGGAAGCGCATTGCTGCAAGATCCGTTGTTGCATAAAGGAAACCGCCACCATTTTTTTGGATGATAACTGGTAATGGGTCGCCATCTTTGTTTTTGAATTCATCTAAGAATACACATTTAGCGCCATTTGATTCTGTCAGTAGCTCTTGTGCTTCAAGTTCAGCGACAACATTGTGTAGGTCACTGTTATAGAAACTCTCACCACGTACGTCTTCACGGGTTAGTTTCACGTTTAGGCGTTTGTAGATGTCATGACAGTGTGCCAGTGACACGTCATTGAATTCTTGCCATAATTTATTGCAATCTTCATCACCAGATTGCAGCATTACTACCATTTCACGGGCGCGAGTGGCAAAATCTTCTGATTCGTCGAAACGACCTTTTGCTGCGCGGTAGAATACTTCTAGATCAGAAAGTTGCATGCTGATTTCTGCATTTTCAGCACGTTTTTCTTCCATGTACGCCAGTAGCATACCGAACTGAGTACCCCAATCGCCTACATGGTTTTGACGGATTACGTTATGACCAAGTAGCTCTAGAGTACGCGCTACAGAATCACCAATAATTGATGAACGTAAGTGACCTACGTGCATTTCTTTGGCTAGATTCGGCGATGATAAATCAACAATGACGTTATCTGGAGTTGTTGTTTTTTGCACTGAAAGGTTATCGTCTTCAAGGGCAATATCAATCTGTTGTGCTAACCAGTTTTGGTTTAA
>Ga0209292_1006511_pt1 | contig 11441 bp, 15 predicted proteins | sample GOMGulsemesocosm_2_FD_184634 | JGI IMG/M metagenome (GOLD analysis project Ga0209292, IMG submission 184634) | Methane-oxidizing microbial communities from mesocosms in the Gulf of Mexico - GOM9C Gulf of Mexico (SPAdes) (version 2) | ecosystem: Environmental > Aquatic > Marine > Cold seeps...
CGGAGTGACGTTATCCAAGCTCCCTCAAATCACCTGCTTTAAGCAAATAAAAACATTAGGTTTAACGTGGGTAATGGAACTGGGAAGCAGTAAACTCTCTATTGCCAATACATTAAAAATCAAAGCCTTAAGTGTTGCTTCCATCGATTTTAAAAGCGCTTCGAAGTTTCTTATGAGTCATCGGGCGCAATTTGTGATCTTAGATAAAGTTCTGATTGATAATTACTTAGTATCTCAAAATATAACAACGCTTGAGAGTAAAGGATTACAAATTCATCGACTTTGCTGCGGAGGAATAAGACCTATGTACCTCGGTTTTTCAAAACTCTCTGCCCACCTAAAACTGCAAATTAATCAAGATTACGATTCGCAAAAACCATTAAGTTTCTTAAATGTTCCGCGAACCCTCGCTAAAGGTAACCTGGCTTACCAGCTCGAGAAAGCCCTATTGCAAATGCATGAATCAGGCGAATCTATCGCAATATATCGCCGATATTTTTTTTAAGCTATCGCTAATCTGCCGCTAGTGTCATCGCAGTAGATCTCTGCTTCTGGATGGCAACTAACTATCTTTCTAATTAGAACATAGCAAGATTCGGGTGTAGTTAGCGCATTTATCTTTTTATGCTTGGAGGCAAATCACTGAGAGATATATACATGAATTTTCAAATCCACTCCCTTGCAGTAACTCCCTTTGACGCCTTCTTTAAAATGAACGATAAACAATTGCAAACACATAATATTGTAAAATCTATCGTGCAAGAAGCGAATAGTACGCCTTGTAGAATCAGCCTAAAAGATGCTGAAGTCGGTGCGACAGTGCTGTTACTAAACCACCAGCACCTTCAAGGTGAAACGCCTTTTCAAGCATCACATGCCATTTTTGTGACTCAAGATGTGCAACGCAGTTGCCCTGAGGTTAATCAAGTACCGCGGGCTATTAACAGTCGCATTGTATCCATTCGTGCTTTTAATAAACAACAGATGATGGTGCAGGCAGATATTGCCCAAGGCTTAGAAGTCTCTGATAAAATACAGCTAATGCTCAATGATAAAAACGTTGAATTCCTGCATTTACACTACGCAAAACAAGGCTGCTATATTGCGCTTGTAACAAGAGCTACAAGGGCAAAAGAGTCACAAGAGTCACAAGAGTCACAAGAGTCACAAGAGTGCATTAAACGTTATTAATTTAGTACGCATTTTTCTTCTGTCAGTTGACATTAAAATGCCACTGAATCAATATGCTGTTATGAATTTAAACCTGATGCAGAAAATAACCCGAATTATCATCATTGCATAGCAATGGTGGGTATTTGATGCGCTTATAATTTATCAAACCCGCCCAAGAGGCGGGTTTTCTATATCTGCTTCTAGACAAAATGGAGGTAGTATGAAAAAAATAGCCGTTTTCGGAAAACCTGGTAGTGGTAAATCCACCTTATGCCGCAACTTAGCCGAAGCGACAGGTATGCCCTTACATTCATTAGACGCCATTTTATATAATAAAAATGGTCAGCAGTTAAATAGAAATAGCTACGATAAAATACATGCTGATTTGATAGCCTCTGAACGCTGGATTATTGATGGCTTCGATCTAATGGGCACCTTTAATCAGCGACTTGATGCAGCTGATACTTTGATCTATATAGATCTACCTTACTATGTCAGCTATTACTTTGTGACCAAGCGATTGCTAAAAGGATTGGTAGTGACACCTGCGGGCTGGCCACAGGGAAGCGCCATTTTTAAAGGCTCTTTGCAAAGCTATAAGGTATTAAAACACTGTCCAAAGTTTTGGAACGACCACCTTTTACAAAAACTGGAAAACAAATCCGCTGATAAGTCGCTGTATATCATTCGATCAATAGTCGATTTAAACAACTTTGTAGAAATGCATATTTCGGGTAGTTAGCTGGCTATTCGAAAACAGGCCTATCTACTGGGAACAAAGTTACTTGATTGAAACTAGAACGCTTCATCTTCATTGTAAACATTGACCTCAAGTTCAGCGTTAATGCTTTGTGTGATAACAAATACTATTGGCTTACAACATACTTGGCAGTCTTCAATATACTGCTGCTCCACATCTGTTGAATCGATGAGCACTGCCAAAGTTTCGCCACAGTACGGACAACCAATATTTTTCTCTGTTAATTGCTGCAAATCTTTACTCCAGGATGCTGTGTTGAAGATTCCTTATCTTGGTCCATGAGCCTAAGTGTTTAATAAACAAACATAGCTATCGGTAAACTACCCAAGTGACACAAAGGACATAAACACAGTTGTACCATATAAACCTAAGCCAAAAACAAAATGAGCTTGCAAGCTACGTAAACGTGCTGATATAGGTTTAGGGGTCTTTGCTGCAGCAAATCCAAAGCCCATGCATGGCTGCATGATAAAGAATGGCATCGTAACACTGGCTATTCCAAAAAGAATTGCGGGCATAACACTAGGTGAAATTAGCCACTCATTACTCGTTAACATAATTAATAGCGCCGCAAATCCCATGCCTATCAAATAGTGCGCAGCCCATCCCACTGCTAATTCCGCAGCAATAGGCCTTACTTCTACGATATTTCTATGGCTAAAAACACCTCTGGGCATGTACATTATCCAGCGGCCTAATAAGGCATAGTTAAGTGGTATAATGCCAAACCAACGCTGTAGCATTAACGCCCAAAGATCCATAACTACCGTTGCACCAACCCCTATTATTACACTGTTAGCAATAAAATTTAAAAGCTCTTCTATCATTAGCTGTTCTCCAATTAATCGTATTCTCTAAGATAGCATCGAATATTTTGGCGTTGATAGCGCGCTCATTTAATCAATGCCTATTTGAATAGGCGATGGTTGCCTTGTCAATTTAGCCATGATACAACTTCAAGCTCACTTGAGGTCAAGATCAAATGAATGCAAAAGTATTAGATATTGGAAAAGTAGTACGACGCTCTGGATTACCTGCATCAACCTTGCGTTATTACGAAGAAAAAGGCTTGATAAAATCGGTAGGCCGACAGGGATTACGCCGTTTATTTCATCACAGTGTGTTAAAGCAACTGTCTCTCATTTCGCTAGGTAGATTAGCAGGTCTGTCACTCAAGGAAATTGGCGATATGTTTACACAGAGCAACACCGCCAATATAGATAGACAACAATTACTAATAAAAGCAGATGAGCTAGAGAAGCAAATTAACCAGCTAACCGCTATGCGTGATGGGCTTCGCCATGCTGCAGTGTGCCCCGAGCCCAGTCATTTGGAATGTCCTAAATTTAACAAGTTGTTACTTTCTGCAAATCGAAGAATTAGAAAGCAAAATAAGAGATAAATCATTGGCTGAACCAACTATTTACAATGCGGTACGTCCCACGTAATAGGAATAATATTTAAACAGCCCCTTCTAAACTCAATTTTTCGAGCGCTGTCATTTTACGGCGCTCTTTTAGGCTGCATAATTGCTTAGCAGAGAGAATTCATAAGTTCTGACGCAAGCGGTCAATCAGGCATTGACTCACCGCCCCTCCAGTACTGTCTCGACGCTGAATAATAGAAATAGTAGATGCAGGTAAAGCACTGAATTCTAACGTTTTCAAGTAAGCTAGCTGGCTATTAAACATCGAATGCTCTGCGATATTTTCCGGTATTAACGCCCACCCTCCGCCTCGAATAACCAGCGGCAAAATATAAAAATAACTATCCAAATACCAGCAGTTAGCGGATAAAGGGCGATTGTATGGCTCGCCTTTCTTATTGCAGCTCACATATTGTCGATACTGTTGTAGATCGACTATTTGCACTTCATCCTGTTGACTCAACGGGTGACCTTTGGCAGCGACAATCCGGTAGGTGATCTGGCCGACCTGTAACCTATACAATCGCTCATCCACAGGGTTGTTTTGTACTAACAAGCCAAGATCAGCTTGTGAGCTAATCACATAATCAACAATATCCCCTTGGCTGCCATTTATTAAGGTAAGCGCAAAATGCGGAAATCGCTGCTCTACTTGATGCAGAGCACTATCCAAAGTTTGCTCTGGGAATGCTTCGTCCATTGCAAGAGTTAACTGAGCTTCCTGTTCACTGGCTAAGGTTTGAATACGCCCTTCAAGCTGCAGGCACTGCTGCAATAAATTGAGGGCTTGCGGATATAAACTGGCGCCTCGATCAGTCAGTTTTGGATAGCGTCCCTCGCGATTAAACAGCTCAAAGCCAATATCAATTTCCATATTAGCCACTGCGCTGCTCACCCTAGACTGAGCGCGTCCCAAATGTCTTGCTGCAGCTGAAAATGAGCCTTGTTGAACAGTGGCAACAAATGCTTGCAACTGTGATAGATTCCAATTCATTGTTATATCCTTATTCTTACTATCCTCTTTTGCGATAGATAGTAACTTTTATCTATCGAAATAGTTAGGATAATAGGCGATTAATTAACACCTATAAACCTGATAAATGGATAGTAGTGATGACGGTGGCAATAACACAGGGCGAGTCGGTTTTTAAGCTTTTTTGGCGACATACCTTTCCTGCCGTATTAGCCATGCTGATCAGCGGTATCTATGTGATCATCGACGGAATATTTATCGGCCAGATTATCGGAGAGCAAGGGCTAGCGGCCATCGGAGTAGCCTATCCACTGATGACTTTTTTCACCGGCGTCGGTTTATTGGTGGGTATAGGGGGCGGTGCCATAATCTCCTACAAGCGTGGATCTGGCGACTTACAAGGAGCGACACGCACCTTAAGCACCAGTTTATTACTCTTGTTACTTGCTGCATTGATCACCGTATTCTACATAGAATTTGCCAGTGTATTGTTAGCATTACAAGGTGCGAGTGGCGAGTTACTGCAACTGTCTTTGGAGTATATTCATGTTTTTCAGTATACGGCCTTGAGCGCTATTGGTTCAGCTGCCCTGCCATTGTTAATACGCAACGATGACAGCCCCAACTATGCCACTGTGATTATGATTGGTGGCGCCCTACTGAATATTGTTTTGAATTATTACCTGCTAATCGTGCTTGATATGGGAATAGCAGGTGCAGCCTGGGCCACAGTTCTGTCTATGACAGCAGTCTGCCTAGTGGCACTTAAATACTTTTATTCCACACGAGCGACTATCGTATTGAACCGTTCTAAACTCATTTTTGATTGGCACGACAGTACTAATATTATTGCTATAGGTAGCTCTGTATTAGTCATGCACTTGTATGCAGGTTTTGTCATCGCCATACACAATGCGCTGTTTGTACAGTACGGTAATACTATAAGCTTAAGCGCTTATGCGATCGTCGGCTATCTAATGAGTTTGTACTATATGCTAGCAGAGGGAATAGGGGGTGGCATACAACCACTTTTAAGCTATTTTCACGGACGCGGACAAATGCATAAAATACGTCAGCTAACTAATCTCGCACTGTATGTCACTATAGGATTAGGCATAGGTTTTTATCTATTACTAAATAGCTCACCCAACCTGTATATTCAGTGGTTCAACAGTGACAGTGAAGTTGTTGAAAAATCGACAGCAGGATTACGCTTTCATTTGATTGGCATGTTTATCGACGGTTTTATCGCACTGACCAGTGTCTATTTCATGGCGTTGCAGAAGGCTAAAATCGCCATGTTTATCTCGCTGGCAAATATTATTATCCAATTACCTTTTCTCTATATAATACCCCAATACTGGGGAGAGCTAGGGGTCTGGATAGCATTGCCCCTATCAAATATTGTCATGCTTGCACTTGTTGCACCTTTGCTGTGGCGAGACTTAAAGCGGGGATTACCCACTCAACTATCTGTCAGCGGCGCCTGCCAATAGTATCTCTGTCGCGTAGAAGATTTGTTGGTTGAAATACGTTGTACTGCGTGCGATTTTCACTCAGCGCTGGTTCTCTTTACTTATGCCATCATGAATTTAGATTAAAGGTCATTTCTAGAACACCTCTTTCACCTGGTTTTATTACTATTGGGTCAGCCTATAGTGGTATAGTATTCTCACTCAGCGAGTACGATAAAATTAGTAAATAACAATAGCTTGATAGGCCTAACTAACGGTTGATCACCGGTTTTTAAGTTAACGATTTATAGCTATATAGGAGTAAAATCTCACATGGTCACCTGTTTTTTAAAGTACGTTATTGATCCGTATAAACTCAGTGAATTCGAGCAATATGCAAAGATGTGGATCCCGTTAGTTAATAAGTTTGGCGGCAACCACAACGGCTACTTTTTACCATCAGAAGGCGCTAATAATATCGCATTAGCGCTGTTCACTTTTCCAAGCCTTGCTCAGTACGAACAGTACAGAAAAGACTCCCTTAATGACCTTGAATGCATAACAGCCTTCAAGTTCGCTGAAGACAGCCAATGTATATTGAGTTACGAGCGCAGTTTCTTTAATCCTATCTTTAAAGAATAGGCTCATTAAGACTAAACAAAGGTCTCATAGACAAAAAAAGCATATGTGACAAAATAATGCTGAACTGAATTTTTAGGATTAGTTAAGCTTTATGGTCAACAAGGATGCTGCACTAGGGATAACCTCAAATCGACAACTGATGTTGAGGTTGTGGTACTGCTTGATCGCAGTAATAACGATTGCAGCACCACACTCTTATGCGCAAACACCGCTGAAAATATCGACCAACCAAAGCCGCCTTTCCCAGCACATATCCCCCATCGTCACCCGTGCATATCAAAGTATCAATCAACCCATCTCTATCACTTATTCACCGTCTTACAGATCATTAAAACTGGCCAATCAAGGCGTTATGGACGGCGAACTCTATCGCATTGCCGATATTAATAAGCGCTTTCCTAATTTGATCATCGTGCCTGTTCCATTGTATTACATTAAATTAACCGCTTATGCTAAATCTGATACGATAAAAATCGATGGCTGGCGCAGCTTATCCGCTTACCATTTAGGCATCATTAGAGGCATTGAACTCGTCAACAAACATACTATCAGCATGCACAGAACCATTGCCGACAGCCACTCTCAATTATTTAACATGCTACAAAATGATCGGGTTCAAATCGCGCTATCCTCCAGCTTTTCCGCAGCGCCTATTATCAATGCGTTAAAGGATAGCGAGATCAAAGCTTTAAAACCCGCTATCTTGTCGTTTCCTGTTTATCATTTTGTGCATAAAAAGAATCAGCACTTAATTCCCGCGTTAACCAAAGCTCTAGAGAACCTCCTCAGCCACAAAACGCAACCTTAGTACTTGCTGACCGGTGGCCTCATGCTGTTTTTCTTCGAGTTTCTCAAAACCATAATTTGCATAAAAACGCCGGCCAATAGCGTTTTCATTAAACACTTCAACCTCTAGCGAGCCATGCAGTTGCTGTGCCTTATCCATTAGCGTTTTGCCGATACCTTGGCCGTGAAAATCAGGTTGTACAAAAATCGCCCCTACTTCATTCCCCATCAGCGCTATAAATCCCACTACTTGCCCTTTTATCGTAGCCACCCAGGTATCAGTATTTGGTAAATAAAGCTCAGCGACATTCACTCGCTCTTGCGCGATAAATTTATCACTCATAAAGAGATGTGCTAATCGCGTGGCTACTTCCCATGTATCAAGTACCGCGACTAAATCCGCTGATGTATAGGCTCTTATCTGTAAATTCATTGGTCATCTCCTCAAATTGATAGCGCAATTGTAGTGAGGCTTGTTAGATTGGGATTGAATAAATGCGACAAGCTAATAAGTCATAAGTCATAAGTCATAAGTCATAAGTCATAAGTCATAAGTCATAAGTCATAAGTCATAAGTCATAAGTTAGTCGAGCTTAAAATCACCATATATATCAATAGTTAAATCTCTGTTGTGAGCGTACTGAGCGGGTGTATCACCAATGGCGCTTTTTAAATAGCGAATGAGGTGTGGCTGATCGGAGAACGCAAATTGTTGAGCGACATCAGACCAGTTAATTTCGTTCTGGTTTAAGCCATATAGATATTCTAAAATTTGCTCTAAGCGCACCATTGATTGGCACTGCTTCAAGGTAAGTTGTGTGGTTTTTAGGAAACTACGCTCAATGGTGCGTTGTGAGCGATGCAACTGCGTACTCAATGCTTGGATAGGCATTGTTTCAAGTAACGGCAGAACTTTACGTGTGAGCACTGCATGTTGATCTAATTTGTGATTTTCCAGCCATGGTGATAATAGCTCATCCAATGCATCACGTATTAGGAGTTTATCCGTTAAAGCTTGCAGTATTAAGTGATCGATATCCACAGCAGCTATATTAAGTAACTTGCCGAGATCAACATTAGCAATGCTATCAAGCGTTGCTGCGTTGTCGTTAAGTGTCAATGAATAAAGCCCCCCTACTTTGAACTTAATACCTAGCACTTGAAAGGGATTAGAGTGATCCATCAAATACGCTTGACGGTGGGCAAAAATCCAATGGCAACCACGACTGATTTGAGTGTTTGCCCCTTGCCGATAGCTAAAGCTCTGTGAGCTTTTCACTACCATTAAGTGGCTACTGGGGTCAGGATTTAGCTTGGGGTTGTTATTGCCATCATCAGCTGCTTCTTTTTCAAGAAACCAATAACATTCAACATACTGAGCAACTAAGCTATTTTGAGGTACGACTTTCCAGTTTTTCATTGGTGACTCTTGTGCTAATTAGTTGTTCGCTTGTAGTTGCAATACTTCTACATATCTAAAACATGACACAATATGATCATTGACCATGCCAACCGCTTGCATATAAGCGTAACAGGTCGTTGGACCGACAAACTTGAAGCCTAGCTTCTTTAACGCTTTGCTCATAGTCTCAGATTCAATCGATGATGCGGGCACTTGTGATTCACTCTGCCATTGATTTTTAATCGGCTTACCACCGACAAATGACCAGATAAATTGATCAAAGCTGCCATGAGTTTGTTGTATCTCAAGAAACAGTTTTGCATTTTGAATAGTGGCATTAATCTTTAATTTGTTCCTCACTATCCTTTCATCTTCAAGTAAAGCCGCTATTTTATCTGCAGAATAATAAGCAATTTTAGTCGCATCAAAATTATCAAACGCCGCTAAGTAGCCCGCACGCTTTTTAAGAATAGTCGCCCAACTAAGACCTGACTGGGCGCTTTCTAAGACCAACATTTCAAATAACATGCGATCATCATGTACAGGCACACCCCAGTCTTCATCATGATGATGAGTTTCTAAAGGGTTGCCATTGGCCCATTCACATCGTTGCATATCTATCCTTTGTATCTTGATTCGTTAGTTAAAGTAATAAACTGAGCCTCTGTATAACGTAGTGAATGCAGATAATACTAGACAAAAACAGGCGATATAGTGAAATCAGTGTGCCCCTGTTGTTGGGTATTACTGGTGTAAATGAGCATATTTATAATGATTTAAGCATTACTTAATTCATTTCTATTGAGCCTGTTTTTAACGCAGTATTATCAAATACAGTAGTTATGCTGACGTCTCACACTCTTAAAATTTAGCACTGACTACCACTCTATTAAACGCCAAGCATTCCTTCACGCGCTGTTGCTGTACCTCTGACATTGATTCGATATTTTGATACTTAAATTGAGTGTGCTCATTACTTAATTTAATCACCGCTTGCGCTGTTAGGTTGCAGCGAAAAATAAACGCCTGTGAATTATATGCGCTGTGATAGTACACGCCGCTTAAATATTCGATGGCGACCTCGCAATTGATCTCTTCACGGCACTCGCGTAACAATGCTTCGTGGATAGTTTCACCCGGCTCTAACGCTCCACCTGGTAGCCCCCAATGACCATCACCATAATTAGCCTCCAGCACCAGTACTTCAAGTTTATCATTCGTGATAACCGCATGACTGCTCAATCGAAACTTGTCTTCAAATGCCATAAGCTCTCCACTACATTGTTACCACTCAATAATCCTTTGAGCTGTTTTTTGCATGCAGATTTATAGCATATCTAAATAACTTGTTCTGGTGTTATCTATTACTGATGCGGATGTTCGTCAAACTGTTTCGCGTTATCACCAATCTTTAACCATTTAGGCTTTTCTGATACAAATTCATGAAAGGCATTTTCGATTTCAAAGTCACTGTCTATACAATTTGCAGATATTGGGAAAGAGCCTGTTGATGACAGCACTTCACCGAGCGATGTACCACAAACCGAACAAAAACAACGATCGTATTGATAAGGGGGTACGGCCTTATAAGTTGATATTTTGTCTAGACCCTGAATTATTTTGAAATTATCAACATTCGTAAATACTAGTGCACTTGCCCCCAGTTTTCGACAGCGACTACAATGACACATCCCCATCATCTCTGGGTTTACAGATATTTCAAACTGGACCGTTTTACAGCAACAACTTCCTTTAATCATGTCACACCTCTCGTTTATTTTTTCAGAGCTTAACATGACACTGTGCATATTATCAGTATAATTGATTATTTAGTGGTAAAGTGATTTCCCGTTATAAAACCGCACTGGCTGTATTGGCCAGTGCGAAGAGCGATTAAGTCGATACGTTCAACAATAACCCTGGATGAGAACTGCCTGACCCCTGGCCAAAAGCACCACCGACAAGATCAATCAGCTCATCAAAGTTCACGCTGCCATCTTCGTTAAAGACAGAATCTGTCGCCTCTTCACCAAACTCTTGCTGCAACTGAGACAACAATTGCTCTGACGAAGTAACGCCTTGCAAACTAGACCCCGGTGGTGGAGGTGGAGGGCTCTGAGTCGGGCCTGATTCGATCAAGCTAAGCAGCGCGTCTTCATCAATGCTGCCATCGTCTTCAACCACTGAACTAGCGCTGTCACCAAACATTCTTTGCAGCTGCTCAGTAAGATCTTCAGTGCTCAGCTCACCACTTTCGATATCACTGAGTATTTGCTCAACGATATCACCTGAATCAGCTTGCTCTTGTGTTCCGCTTGGGGGAGGTGGAGGTGGCGGGCCCGATGGCTTATTTTCTGCGAACAGCTGTGTCAGTTCATCTACATTTAGGCTGCCATCATCATTAACGATAGCCCCGGCATCCTCGCCAAATCTGCTTTCCAGTTCTGCGACTAACTCATCAACTGTTAACTCACCACTTTCCACTCTGGATGCAATATTGCTCGCTATTTCACCAGGCTCTGGCGGCTTTGGCGGCATCATCTGACCTGAGCTAAGGCCGCTTGCTGAATTTATATTCATCGTAAACTCCTAAGGAAGAAGCCGTAAAACAATTGCATTTTACGACAATTTCTATTTTGCATAATTGCCCGCTAAATTATGCAATAGGCATTCCACCAGAGTCGTTTTCTTCTGCTTTTTAACAAGCTTTACAATAACTTAAACTAAATTTACATAGCTTTACAAAACTTAACAAACAATCGTTTAAAACTGATGTTTTAGTCAGCATGATAAAAATATGCAAAGCGTTTGTTTTCGAGAAACCA
>Ga0209292_1006512_pt1 | contig 11440 bp, 8 predicted proteins | sample GOMGulsemesocosm_2_FD_184634 | JGI IMG/M metagenome (GOLD analysis project Ga0209292, IMG submission 184634) | Methane-oxidizing microbial communities from mesocosms in the Gulf of Mexico - GOM9C Gulf of Mexico (SPAdes) (version 2) | ecosystem: Environmental > Aquatic > Marine > Cold seeps...
GGAATTTCACCCGCGCTCGACCTAAACTTCAATGGTGATGTTTCATGGGTCGGTGGTTGGGGCATTTCCTTTAACAACGGACGCGCACAAGGTAGTACGACCAACAGCAAAAAGCTTTACGATTTGATCACCGCAACGGGTGAATACTCTATTGAAGCTTGGGTAACACCCGCGAATGTAACCCAAGAAGGACCAGCCAGAATCATTAGTTATTCAGGTGGTAAAGACAGCCGTAACTTTACGCTGGGACAAACCTTGTATAATTATGACCACCTGCTGCGCACTTCAAACACCGATATTAATGGTCAACCGTCACTGTCGACCGATGCCGATGATGAAGATCTACAAGCATCACTACAACACGTTGTGATTAATTACGACCCCGTAAACGGTCGTCAGATTTTTGTTAACGGCCTGCACACCGGTGATGTTGATACGATTGAACCTGGAACAATGGCAGAATGGGACCCTAGTTTTGCCTTAGTATTAGGTAATGAGACATCAGGTGATATCCCATGGCTTGGTAGCATTAGAATGCTCGCCATTCATAATCGTGCCTTAGATCCCGCTCAAATCAATCAAAACTACTCGGTTGGTGTCGGCGAACGGTTCTATTTGCTCTTCTCTGTCAGTGAATTACTTGCACTGCCGCAAAGCTATATTGTGTTTGAAGTGAGCCAGTATGATAATTATAGTTATCTGTTCAAAGAACCATTCTTTATCAGTTTAGACAGCGACACTGTGCCACAAGATATCGCAATAAAAGGTATTAGACTGGGCATAAACGGTGCTGAACCAAGTCTTGGACAGGCTTATAAGAATTTAGAGTTAACATTAAATTCAGATGATTACACCGCAGGTGCAGGTCAAGAATTATCCCGCTTAGGCACGATAATTCCGCTTGAGAATGGCAGTCAGTTTGACGAGTTCTTCCTAACGTTTGAACAATTAGGCAGTCACCTCAATGTCAGAGTCGAAGGCGAACTGCCTGCGGCGACACCGCCAGCAATAATTGATGAGCAATCACGCCTTGGTATTCGTATCTTTAGCGAGATTAACGCCAGTATCTCGCAAATCACAGGTGTATCGACACAACAAGCCGCGGTTAAAGAGACGTTTGAGAAACTCAAACAACAACTTCCTGCGATTTCAGACATCAATGGCTTCTTGGCCTCAAACCAAATGGCCATTACTCAGTTATCGATTAAATACTGTAGTGCCTTGGTCGATGACCCAACGGCTCGTAGTCAGTACTTCCCAGGATTTGATTTTAGTGGCAATGTCGCAACCGCTTTTGCCAACAATGGCCGTGATTTAATCTTAGATCCTCTGCTCGCCAGTGCCATTCCAAGCGGGCTTGATAATCAGGCCAGCCGCAGTGACGTTAAAGTAGAGCTTAATAGTCTGATCGACAAATTGAGTCAGTGTCCAGTCGCCCAAGACTGTGATAATCAGCGCACCCTAACCATCATTAAAGCTAATTGTGCCGCCGTTGTTGGCAGTGCAATCAGCTTGTTGCAATAAAGAGAGACATCATGGCTAAGTCTACAAAAACATTATCACCGGATGCACCATTGCTGCATAACTCTCATGCCAGACCAGTCAGTCGTCGTGATTTTATCGCACAAGGTTTTGCGGCAGGGCTAGGCACACTTTGCACCGGCTCTATCCTCGGATTGTTTGCCAGTCCAAACAGTGCCCATGCGACCCTGTCACCGGATCTGGAAGCGTTAAAAGCCAGTTGCGGAATTTCAGCCAGTGGCGCTGGGAAGATCCCTTTTATCTGCTTTGACTTGGCCGGCGGTGCCAACATTTCAGGCTCCAACGTATTGGTGGGAAAACAAGGAGGTCAACTCGATTTCTTAAGCACAGCAGGTTACAGCAAGCTTGGACTACCTGGTGATATGATCCCCTCGATTATGAATCCAGCTAATGGTCTTAGTGACTTTGTCAACTCAGAGTTAGGCTTGTCTTTTCATTCCGATAGCCAATTTTTGCAGGGTATCTTAGAAAAAGTCAGTCCGACTAATCGCGCCAATATAAACGGCGCTGTGATCCCGGCCCGTTCCGAAAATGACAGCGGTAACAATCCACACAACCCAATGTATGGCATCAATAAAGCTGGCGCCGACGGTTCGTTGTTAACGTTAGCGGGATCGCGTAGCACTGATTCCGGCGGTAACTCGATGTCGGTTCAAACGATGATTGACCTCACTAAGCGCCCAACTAAAATAGACCGTCCTTCGGATGTCGTCGGCTTGGTTGATACAGGCGATCTGGTCGGCTTATTGACCCAAGATGATACGGTTGCTGTGATGGAGTCAATCCAGCGCATCAGCGACATGAGTCTTAATAAAAAGAGCACTCAAATCACCAAAGACGATGTGATTAAGGATTTAGTGAGTTGTGGTTACATCAAAACAGCGGATATTACCGACCGTTTTGGCGACCCAAGTAGCTTAGACCCAATGCAAGATCCAGATATCGTTGGTGCAGAAGGTATCTTCACCGAAGAAGAAATGGCGAGTGACGGCGAATTTAGAAAAACCGCCTCGATGATGAAACTGGTCGTTAATGGTTATTCGGGTGCTGGTACGATCACCATGGGTGGCTTCGATTATCACACTGGTGACCGAGCCACTGGCGAAGTCAGAGATTTACGTGCTGGTCGATGTATGGGGGCATGTTTAGAATATGCCGCCCGTATGGGTAAACCGTTAATGATGTATGTCTTTAGTGATGGTTCCGTGGCGAGTAACGGCATGATTGACGAGTCTGAAAACGGTCGTGGCAAAGGGGTGTGGACCGGTGATAACTCATCAACTGCCGCCTCATTTTTCTTAGTGTATAACCCGACTGGCACTCCACAGTTGATGGGCGCGACACCTGAGATGCAAGCTAAGAGCCAACAGATCGGTTATATGCGTAGTGATGCTTCCGTGGAAACGGCCTCTAGCCCGGCTGCCAACAACGTTAATCTACTGGTCGAGACCGTGATCCTAAATTACATGGCGCTGCATGGCGAACAAGGTAATTTTGCCGATGTTTTCCCTAATCATGGCTTAGGCAACGGTAATCTAATGGATAGCATAACGGCGTTCGAGCCAATCACCACCGGCTAATCATTGGTGACTTAATGGCGTTAATTCGCCATTAAGTCATTCGAGAAGTGCAGCTTTCGCTCACCATCAACAATAATAGCGCCATAACCTTCAATACCATTGATTAACGCCAATCCTTTCTTTACCCCTAACACAAATACACTCGTCGACAAGGCATCGGTCATTATCGATTGCGGACCAATGATAGACACACTTTGAACCCCAATCGCAGAGAATCCAGTTTTAGGGTTTAAGATATGATGATAACGCACGCCGTCCTGCTCAAAATAGCGTTCGTAATCCCCAGATGTCGATAACGCTTCATCCTCAAGCGGCAAGTTAACCGCCTGTCTGCCTTTATTACGCGGATCTTGAATACCCACCATCCAAGGTCGCCCTAGCCTATCCCCGAGCAATTTAGTGTCGCCTCCAGCGGTAACCAGCGCATGTTTTATCCCTTGCTGTTTGAGCAGCGCGATAGCATTATCCACCGCATAACCCTTAGCAATACCGCCAAGATCAATTTTTACCTTAGGGTTGGTGAAAAAGATGGTTTGCAATGCACTATCGAGCTTAATATTTTGGTAGTTAATCGCACTAAGCGCACGCGTGGTTTGCGTAGCATTGGGCTTAACGGCATTGCGATAGTCATACAAAAAGCCAACACTGGCGAAACTGATATCGAATGCGCCTTTGGTCAACGCAGAGATTGCGAGCGACTGCTCAACCACTAAAAATAGCTCTCTATCGATGGCTAGCGGCTGTTTGGCGGCCGACAGATTAACCTCAAAGAGCGCGCTTTGGCGTTTATACGGGCTCATCAGTGCATCAATGCGGCGCATCTCCGCCATGACAGAAGCTAGCGCCTTATTACCCAAAGTTTCGTCATCACTCCATAACTCGACTCGAATATTAGTGCCCATAATGGATTGCTCTTGCTGATACCAATCGGCATGAGCGCCAAAAGTGCTCGTTATTAATATCAAAAGCGTAAAGATCGCGCGCATTAAAATGTTCCTATATCCTAGTTTTCTATATTCTATCAAAAATCGCTCGAAACGGCGCATGCAACATGTGCTCACACAAAAATCATCACGCCTTAGTGCTGTTGCTCTTACGTGCTCGCAGTGAGGACAACGCAGGTAATAAAAGTAAGAGCCCTAGGCCAATACATGTCAGTTAAGGAAAAACAACGATAATTGAAGCGCGGCTACTCCCGTCATTTATCGCCTTAAATTCTAAATTGGCCAATAAAAAAATCAGGGATGATTTTTTAGTATTTGCCGCACGGACGCGGATCAAATGCGGTATTGAACAGTCAATTTATCATTTAAGATCAGCGATAAATAATCGGGGCGCCTTTCTTTTGGATACTTTTCTTTGGCGAAGCAAAGAAAAGTATCTGGTGTGCGTGCGATATCCCCCTTAAAAAGGAGGACTTGATAAGCACATCAAAAAATACATCAAAGTTTAAATTTGTCTCTTAACTGACCAGCATTAGCTCCCTAGGCCCCCTATTATTTTTGATTTATCGATCATTTAACTACATTATCCACTGTTATTATTTCGTCTTAGTTAGCTCAAAAACGAGCCGTCTGATTATAACTGCTCTAACTTCTCGTATATCGCCACAACCTCGGCATTTTTTGATCTTACTGCCTGAATATACGCCGTACTCTCGAAGAGATCCTTATATTGTGGGTCGGCACCATGAAACAATAACCGCTCAGTCACTGCTGCATCATTGGCCTCAGCCGCCAAGATTAACGGAGATTTCTTAAGCATACCAAGGACAATATTAACCTTGGCACCGTGTTTGACGAGTTCATCGATGATCGCTGCATTAGGGTTTTGATAAGCCGCAGCGCTTAATGCGGTACCTTTAAAATCGATGTCTCGCTCGTTAACATCCACCCCACGACTAATAAGTGCCGCAATGACCATCGGATCGTTTGTTGTCGATGACGCCCACATCAATACCGGCCCGTTTTGATTTCTCGGTTCGAGCGCTTCCTCTGGCAGTTTATATACATCCTCTACCGTCGCTGTTTGCCAATAATCGGTGGTACTATACTCTTGATGAGGATTACTAATTTTTACATAAGCTAATAACGCTATCACCCCAACCAGCAGCACAATCAACGTCGGATTAACGGGTTTCATCACTAAAGTCCTTTTTTTGAAAGCTTAATATTAATTAGAATTATATAGCGCTAACTATTGAACGATTCATCGTTAAATTCAAGATATATCTAATTTTTTATAACTATTACGATTGAGAATTAACCTTAATCGGATTATTCAATATACGCTGCGTAACGCGATATCGCCCCTATCCTCGACTAATTCGTTAGTATCATCCGACGCCAAGGAACGATAGGAAAGATGGGACCGAAAGATGAAAGATGGGACAGCCATAAGATCTCGTTGGCTAAATTGAGTGACTGCCCCCGTTGGTATAAATAAAACCAAAACCGGCTAAGGTGGTTTTAAAAATCACCTTCGGCATTTTGCGCTTGACTTGCAAACTTGGTTTGGCGATTTAACTCTTCATGTTTTGAGTAAAATGTCACTTTACATAAGCTTTCACAAGAAAATTCGCCCCAGCCATTGTCCTTGTCATAATGAAACACATTATTGCTCATTTTATAAGGAGAATTACTAATTTGGTAAGAAGCGCGCCATGGTTTCTGATGGGATTGGTCTGGCGACATCCCTTTACCAAAGGTGCTATCAAGCGCGGTAAGCAAAGCCTGTCCATTCGTGTCATCGCCAGTGTGAAGCACAACAGAGTGTAAGCGATTTTCAAGATAACCAAACTCTATTTTTGACAACTGAGCACCGCCAATCATAGTTTTTAATTGACCGTTATATTGATAATAAGTAATCAAACCATCGATTGATGATTGGGTCATATTGTCGGGTAAAGAACTCCATTTAAATGTTCTGAAGCCATCGATACTATGAACTTTAGCGCCGGCATTAAACGGCTTCCCAGCGCGGTCTTTACGACCTTCTAGCGACGATGCGCTTTTACTGATGGCAGCGCTACTAGCCGCTAGGGATTTTTCCCAGCCCTTTTTAAAACCATCTACAGCTTCATTATAATTTTGCTGTAAGCTAGTCGCTTGACAACCCGATAACGCAACAACAGCAACAACAGTAGTAATACCAATAACTTTCATACTATACCTCTGGGTTTGTTCCCATTCCTAAATCATTCACACAATGACGTCGGTGAATGGGAGATATTAAATAACTTAAAATTTACATCCGACGATAAATTGACAAAATCGAAGATCGTTCTTAACGCCATCAACCACAGGGGTTGAACTCGCAAGTGTTAGGGTTGGAGATAAGGCGTATAGGACCGAAAGATAAGGAAACAATAAAAGAGTGGTAGCTTTAGCTTTTTTCAAGTCCATGAATAACAACAAATTTAAAACCACTAACAGACGTAGGATACTACTAATTGTCGAATCAATTGTAAACACTAACCTTTTCGTATCAGATAATTAAACAATTAAACGTACAAAAAACACCCACAGCGAATACTTAACTAACACACGACAAGAAGCCAACTTTTAATTAACACCATTTCCATTAAAAATATGATTTTCTTGAGCGAAGGACCGATTTATTAGAACACATGTTCATTGTTCCAGACCGAACATAAGCACCTACGTCCTGTCGGCGAGGCGCTCGATTGATTTAGATATCCATATCGATATTAGGGCAATGCATGGAGCGCATTATCGGTCATGAACGACGCAGGCGTAACATCTCTTCAGTATATGGAAGTACACTAAGTGTAAACCATCGCCGTTTTACATAAGTCACGTGACAGCCATTAATGGTAGCCAGAGATATTTATGGCTACCTTAGCTTTTTGATGCTTTGGTTAAAGCCTATTAACATACACTTGAGTCAAAAACATAAGCCTTGATTGAAATTCATTCCAAGATAACTCCTGCCTCGAAGGGCTTCCTGGCCATGGGTCTCGAATAATAACCCGACTAAAAATTGGATTATTATTATGGTCAACGGAGTAATAGACAGCGGTAAGGACGACAGCATGACCCACACCACCATTTGGATTTCTAAGGCCAACAATTAAAGGCCATTTATTTCCTAATGCTCGTACTATTTGAGCCCCCGAAGAAGTATATGGATTTGCATGAATCGATGAACCTCGACCTCTATTATCTGGAGCCCAGCCAGTTAACGCATTTAAAATTTGATTGGAGTTTGCTGGCCGATTAATTTGACCACCATAAATTCTTTGCACGACTTGTTCTTGCGAAACATAGAGCCCATGATAATTCAGAACCATTTGAATAGAGGCCGCCCAACACCAATTCTCTTGCCGCTGCCTGCCGTTTTTATTTGGAGATGCAAAATATTCAAATTCACCCGATTGAATGCCAGCGACAAAAAAGTTTTGCTGAAGCTGTCGTACATCGGCATTCGATACCGTGCTATGACTTAAAATAGTACTAACAACTAACGCTCGTATTAATGATTGTAGCTTCATAGTATTGTCTCCGTTACTTTGCACCCACATAAGCAGCGAGCATTGCTGGCGCAACAGTTACGCCATTTAAGCTTTTAAACATTGTATGGGCCAGTCATGAGTTCTAGGCGTCGAAAGTAAGTGACCGTCCCAAATTGTAATAAATTGCGATTGAAATAACACGTTAACTACATAGATGCCTTAAACTAAAATAACGTGAACTAGATAATAATGCGACTATTTAAACTAGCCGTATCTCATTAGCCAAATCACCTTAATCGCCAAACGAGTGTATTTCATCCGGTGTTAAATAGCGCCATTGCCCCGGATCGACATCGAGTAGTACATCGCCAATTTTCTCACGATGCAGCGACACCACACGATTTCCAACAGCCATAAACATACGCTTCACTTGATGAAACTTGCCCTGTGTGAGGGTTAAGATAACCTCTTTGGGCGTCACCACGGTTAAAGTCGCTGGTAACGTCAATTGGTCTTCCCCCTGTAATTGAATGCCCTGCTTAAACTTAATCGCTACATCATCTTTAATAGCACGAGACAACCCTACTCGGTAACGTTTCTCGCACTGCTTAGTCGGTAATGTAATGTTGTATGTCCAGCGCCCATCGTCGGTGATTAGCACCAACCCGGTAGTGTCAGCATCCAATCGACCAGCAATATGTAGCTCAGATACCCTGTCTATATCGATAACATTAAATAACGAAGGATAAACGTCATCGACATTCGAGCAAATCACACCAGCAGGTTTGTGCATTAGCAAGTAACGAAACGGCCGAGCCTTAAGCACTTTCCCGTCATAAACGATATGGTTATCCTCATGAACCTGCGCGCTATGGCTCACGACGATGCGATCATTAACCGACACTTGCCCATGGCTAATCACTTGCGCCGCTTCACTTTTATTGAGTTGGGTACTTTTAGCAACAAATTTATCTAAACGCATTTGATCCACAATAAGGAAAAAGAAGGCTATTATCCTCAGCCGTCAACAATAAGCAAGCGCCTCGAAGCCCTAATTCTGGGGGAGTTCTAGTCGTCCAAATTAAGTGAGTGTCCCAAATTGTTTGTCGCTGATACAGCGTATCTAGCCATACCCAAACAGTATATTTAACTACATTGATAATATTACCTCCAGCAACAAGTGTGTTACACCCTCTCGCACACCCCATTAAAACAAACAATATCAGATACTTACGAGAAACTAGCATACCGACATTGTTTGCCATTAAACACCGCGTCATTTACCAAAAGTAAAAAAAGTACATGATCTTATATTGTTTGGTATTTGTTACGTTTTGTTAATGAGCGTCTAATAAATCCACTCCATTACGGTACTGGTTTACGACAAATGAATCATTGTGGGGTCACGCTATAAATCTCGTTAATTGTAACGTTGGTGTCAATGAGAATGACGATGTTCAGATGATTGTAAGTTAATTATTTGATGATTATATTTCCGCCCAACGTCCAGCTGACCGATTTCAGCCTAATTATTAAGTTACTGACAAAACAAATATAAATATAAAATAAAGGGTTTACTTATGTTCAAAACTACAACAAACAAATTGGCAATGGCAGCAGTGGTATTGGCTAGCAGTGTAAGCACACAACTACATGCCGAAGAGAGCGGCACCTGGGATTTAGGCTTCGATATCAAAACCAATCATTTGTGGCATGGCTTCATTGTTACTGACGGTGTCTTTACGGCAGCCTCACTTGAATATAAAACAGCGGACGAAAAAACCACCTTTGGCCTGTGGGGCGGTGGTTCATTTAATGGTGAGTATAAAGAGTTTACTTACTATGCTTCGCATAAATTTACCGACAATTTCTTTGTTGAAATTGTAAATCACGGTAACCATTCTGGCATCGCAGATTCTGAAGTTGATGTTTTTGATTACTCGTCTGATCCAACCAAAACAGGTAACTTTATCGATATCGGTTTAGGCTACACATTTGCAGGTGATATGCCAGTATCCGTTTATTACTCTGTCATCGTTCAAGGTGTCGACACGGTAACCGATGAAGTTACTGGTGAAGAAGAGCGTTCTTACACTAACTATATCGAAGTATCAGCGCCGGTATGGAAGGGTAAAAATGGTGAATCAGTGAGTGCCTTTATTGGCGGTTCATTCTCGCCAGTTCATGATGCAAACTTCTACGATGACAAAGCAAACATCAACACTGTTGGTTTCACGTTCTCAAAAGATCTTAATGCGCTCGGCACAACATTCCCAGTATCTGCAACAGCGATGTGGAATCCAGCACTTGAGATTGCGGCATTCCAAGTAGGCGTTAATTTCTTCTAAGCGGTATAGCCTTATTAATGATCGAGTGTCCGCGTTAACATTTACAGTGAACGCGGACACTTGATTGCGACGGTCGATTTACCAATCGATTGTTTTGTGGAATTGGTTCAGCCGATTTATCGTGCTATTACTTATGTACTGTAAGTAGTAGCTCTCAGCACGATTGACGAACTGTAAGGTATTCATCAGCTGATTCCCCTTTAATCTTGCCATAATGGAATATCACTTGTGAGTATGGCTCAATCGATAAGCACTTTCCCACATCCTTGGCAGCACGAATAAGCTGACAAAAAGAACGCTCCCCACACTCAAAATTTTGTGGGTTACCTTGCAACAGGTTCCGCCCAGTAATGCCAACGCATTCTCTCTTGCTGCCAACACAACATGCTGTGCACCGTCATCACGCGATAAGTGCCATAACATAACAAGGATAGGATAGGAGAGAAACGAACAACATGGTCAATATATTGATATAGAAAAACTTGTTCTGAAGAGTGCAATGAGTCTGACTAAACTCACCCTGAGTTTAGTCCGGACTGATAACCCACCGATCACACTTTCACTATTTACTATATAAGATAGGGCTACGGGCTTGTCCAACCCCCGAATAAGGTGTCGGCTTCGCGACACCTATTCTTATTTGTTAGGGTTTTTAGTGCCGTACAGGATCTCGTTTATCCCATTGAGTTCCTTCCCAATGAGATATAGTTCCTTCTTCCTCACACGCTAGGCATTCCCATCCAATTATATGGCTATCAGGATCAATCCATACTTCTATTTCGCCATCACACTTTTCGCCATCTGTAACCGCACGGCAGTTAACACTAGCTAAACTTACAGGACGTTCATATGCAATTGAAGCTGACTCAATAATTGCAATCAGGAAGTTTAATAACGCCATTGCGTCAGGATTTAATTCAGGCACGTCTCCATTTTCATTCAAAAAGTGCTGAATATTTGTAATTAATACCATTGCTGAATCCGCCTTTATAATTGGGTAAAACCTAACGAGACTGTAGAATTTATCGCTCTCAGCGCTAATTTACTAATACCAAAACAATAGTTGAGATAATCTACGATTTCAATCATTAAGTCATTATTCGGCGGGAATGTTGTTTTTAGTAAAAACACTGCCCATCAACTCAGGCTATTTCATCGCTTCTCGATATTATGAACAAGGCAATACATCTGCCACTGCGCATTCACTTTCTCTTTCCCGCGCAACGTGAACTTATTCATTCGTTTATTCACCGCAATGTTACCACTCTTTGCTACAAAACAGGGCTCTATCACCCCTAATCGTTTACCCTCCTTGCTGGAAACAGTGTCGCCAGCCAACACTGCTGTCTATCTTTATGCGCATTTTGTCCGTGTAAGATGATTGGCTTTGAACATCAAGCAGAAACTGAACTTGCCGCCCTCTATCACTAGGCGGTTTTCGCATACATAGAGATCAACCACAGCAGCTTGCCCGCTGGACAACGACATTCCATTGT
>Ga0209292_1006515_pt1 | contig 11438 bp, 9 predicted proteins | sample GOMGulsemesocosm_2_FD_184634 | JGI IMG/M metagenome (GOLD analysis project Ga0209292, IMG submission 184634) | Methane-oxidizing microbial communities from mesocosms in the Gulf of Mexico - GOM9C Gulf of Mexico (SPAdes) (version 2) | ecosystem: Environmental > Aquatic > Marine > Cold seeps...
CAGATAGAGACCCACACATAGCGCTTAACGTCGATTTAGACATATAATTTTTTATTGCTTTTGATTAACGAATAAAGCGCAGCAATAGCAATTACACACCAGATTAACACCCAGATGACTTCAGGCACTCCAGTCATTGAAGACAAAGCTGCACCATCCCCTAAATTACGCCCATCAAATAAGTAGGTAGGGCTAAATAAGCTATTAAGTAAAATGCTTAAACCAAAGAATTTCAATGTAATTTGCAGATAATATAAACGCGTCATTTTTACGGTAAATACAAACAAAACTGCCAAACTTGAAATAATAATAATTGTAAGAATATCACGTGCCCAAAAAACTATTGAGGCAAGTAGAACAGTTATCATTACCCCAGAAAAAATCTGCGCAACACGTTGATGGCTATTAGCTAATTTGAAAATCAACCAACCCCAAAGTGTAGCACCAGCATAACCACAAAAGGTGATAAGAAAACTTAAGCCACCACGAGTTGTACACACCCCTGAGCCATTTGGAAATAACTCAATGCGCATGATTTCACCACCCGTTAACAACGCAGCAATACCGTGGCTAATTTCATGAAAATACGTCTCAAGCCAATTTAATGGAATAGAGACTATCGGAATTTGTCGAATGATAATGGCGGCGACCAGCAAAAAATATAGCTGATATTTTTGCCAAAAGCTGGCTGACTTACCTTGTGAAGAAGTTTGCGAGTTATTAGTCATAAGTTACTTCCATAGTTTACATCCATAAATTTAGCCTTTATTTACCTGGAAGTTTTTTCCATGAAACCGTATCACGTACATACACAGGCTGAGCTTCTTCGGCACTTACGCCCTGCCCTTGCTCTAATTTTGAAATACCTATGCTTAACATAGCTTCAGCACAAGGGAATAATATATCTGGGCTGCCTTTATTGATTCTCAATGACAACAACTTTTCTCCTGTTTTTTCACCTAATTTTTCAGAGTATGCATCCCAACCTGTGCCTACGACATAAAATGGTTCAGACACAACGCCCGATAACTGCTCAGCTAAATGTTCTGGTGGTGTCACTGCTTCATCTTTTTGGGCTTGCATAATGTCATGTTCATCCAACGTATAGTAACCGTTATACACTTCAGACATACGCGCATCAATTGCTGCAATCACCTTTTCTTCTCCGTGCTTTATATAAGCTTGCTGTGCCATAGCTTGCAAGCTTGAAACACCTATCACAGGTAAATTAGCTGAAAATGCTAAACCTTGAGCAACACCAACACCAATGCGAACACCTGTAAAACTACCAGGGCCTTGACCAAAAATCAGACCATCGATATCCGCCAATTCAATGCCTGCCTCTTTAAGCAAATCATCGATCATTGGGAGTAATCGTAAGCTATGCGACTGCGGACAAAGCTCATAACTAGCAGAGACTGTTCCGCCTAGTTGTAACGCGACAGAGCATGCTTCAGTTGAAGCATCGAGTGCTAAATAATTCACAGTAGTTACTTACCTATATATGTTGGTTGATATTTTACGATTATCTTTTTAAATTATTACAATACTATTTGTTCGAATTAATTGCTTTCTTGCCCGAAGCGCGAGGAATGGTGCATAGTTTTTCTATGCACCATTTATCGAAGTAATGCTTCGCAAAAAGGGCAATAAGTAGTTAAACGGATAAACTTACAGGATGTCGACGAGATCAATAACAAAAGTCACAACTTGACCAGCTAATGGATGATTAAAATCAATGGTCACTGAGTCGCCATTAACCTCTTTAATCATACCTGGTAAGTCACCACCGGGTTGAGTGAAAGTAATAATATTACCTATTTCTGCAGGCACTTCTGCTGAAAATTTGTCAAGCCCCATATAATGAATATTGTCAGGGTTTGTTTCACCAAAGGCATCTTTTGCTTCTAAGGTGAACTCTCTTGTTTCACCTTTAGCCATGCCAATTAATTCTGCTTCAAACGCAGGAGAAATGCTGTTATCACCCATGATGATTTTGGCAGGTTTGTTATTAACTTTAGTACTGTCCGCAGCAGAGCCATCACTTAACTTCATCGTGATATGAACAAGAATACTTGAGTCACTTTGAATCTGCGTTTGTGTTGAATCAGTCATTATTCACTCTCTACCTTATTTATTTTATTTTTTTGTTTATCATTTTTGCTTTCGTTATCACTTTCAGTATTAGTAAATGACTCAAAGATCATTAATGCAGCTCCTATAAATATAACGGAGTCGGCAATATTAAATGCGGCAAAGTGATAACCAGCCCAATGGAAATCCAAAAAATCAATTACATAACCAAACAACGCTCTATCAATTAGGTTACCAACTGCGCCACTTAAAATCAGCGCAAAAGCAATACTCAAAAGACGCTGATGTTTAGGGGTTTTTGCCATCCATACTAAAAATACGATGCTGGCTATACTAGCAATAGCAGTGAAAAACCAGCGTTGCCAACCCCCTTGGTCAGCTAAAAAGCTAAAGGCTGCACCCTCGTTATGAATATAAAAAAGATTAAAGAATGGAAAAACAACGAGTGTTTCTTTGTAGTCAAACGTACCGGCAACCCAGTGCTTGGATACTTGATCAACAAGCAAACACAGTAAGGTTAACCATAACCAACGCAAACCTGTATCACTAAATAATTTTTTCAATTTATCAGACTCTCATTTCACAATAAATTAAGCTACTAGGCAGCGGGCTGCGTAGTAGCTTAGATAGTTTAACTATAGAGAACTTAACTGAGCTTGCTTAAGCAAACTGTCTAGTTTCACCAGTACCATCAATATTTGTGATACAACGACCACATAGTGTTGGGTGAGCTTCACTTGTGCCAATGTCTGTAGTGACATGCCAACAACGCTCACATTTAGTACCTTCAGCTGGAGCAACAGTCAGCCATAAACCATCAATATCTGTTTTAATAGCATTTTCTGGTGCTGCGGTTACTGTTTCAATAGTTGCTTTTGAAGTAATCAATACAAAACGTAGTTCATCACCTAGTTTTGCTAATTTAGCAGCTAGGTCGCTCGTTGCGAACAAGGTAACTTGTGCTTCTAATGCTTTACCAACAGACTTATCTTTTCTTGCTTGCTCTAACGCGCGGTTAACTTCACCACGAACAGTTAGCAGTTCAGTCCAGTAGTCATTGCCAAGATCATCTGAAGACTCAGTGCTTTCTTCTTGTTTACTTTCCTGTTTAGCTTCTTGCTTAGTTAAACCATCAAACCAAACACCAGTGAAAACAAACTCATCACGCTCTCCACTTACCGGAGCAGGCAGCGCTTGCCAAATTTCTTGTGCAGTAAACGACAAGATTGGTGCCATCCAAGCGGTCATTGCTTCAGCAATTAAGTACATAGCTGTTTGACATGAACGACGTGCGTTTGAATCACTCTTAGCTGTGTATTGTCTGTCTTTAATAATATCAAGATAGAAACCACCAAGCTCGTTAGTACAGAAGTTCATTAATTTGTGCACAACTACATGGAACTCATATTCATCATACGCGTTAATAATTTCTTCTTGTAAGCGAGCAGCTTTATCAACTACCCAGCGATCAAGGGCAACCATCTCTTCAACAGCAACCATATGGTTAGCTGGCTCAAAACCGGTTAAGTTAGATAATAAGAAACGTGATGTATTACGAATACGACGATAAGCATCGGCTTGACGTTTGAATATTTCATCACCCGCGGTTATTTCTTGCGTGTAGTTAACTGATGCTGACCATAGACGTAAAATATCAGCGCCTAAGTTGTTAGTAATTTCTTTTGGCGTAATAACATTACCTAAAGACTTAGACATTTTGTGACCTTTCGCGTCAACCACAAAACCGTGAGTAAGTACTTGCTTATAAGGCGCTTTACTATTCATCGCCACAGATGAAATCATAGATGACATAAACCAACCACGATGTTGATCAGAGCCTTCTAAGTATAAATCAGCAATACCGTCAAATTCTTCACGGGCATTAACAACTGATTCATGGGTAGTGCCTGAATCAAACCATACGTCTAAGGTATCAGGTACTTTAATGTATTCTTTAGCATCATCACCAATAAGCTCACTTGCCTCTAAATCAAACCATGCTTGAATGCCTTCTTTTTCAACGCGCTGAGCAACTTCTTCAATAAGTTCAATGCTGCGAGGATGCAAAGCACCAGTGTCTTGGTGAATGAACAATGCCATAGGCACGCCCCACGTACGTTGACGTGAGATACACCAGTCTGGACGACCTTCAACCATAGATTCAATACGACGTTGGCCCCAATCAGGGATCCATTGGGTTTTTTCAATCTCATTTAACGAATCTTGACGTAAACCTTTATTGTCCATGCTGATAAACCACTGTGGTGTTGCACGGAAAATAAGTGGCGTTTTATGTCTCCAACAATGTGGGTAAGAATGTTCTAACGCGTGATGATGTACTAACGCGCCATTTTCTTTTAACAACTCTACAACACTAGCATTGGCCTTAAAAACATGCTGTCCTGCAAGTAGTGGCGTATCTTCAAGGTATACGCCGTTAGCGCCTACAGGGTTAGCAACTTCAAGATCATACAATTTACCAACCACGAAATCCTCTACACCGTGGCCCGGTGCAGTATGTACACAACCCGTACCTGAATCAGTAGTAACATGCTCACCTAAAATAACCGGTACAGTAAAGTCATAGAATGGATGCTGACATTTCACCAACTCTAATTCACTGCCTTTACAGAAACCTAAGGCGTGGTATTTATCTAAACCAAAACGGTCCATACATGAGGTAACAAGGTCAGAAGCAAGAATTAGTCGTTGCTGCTTTCCTTCAACATCACATTGCACTAACGTATATTCAACATCAGCATGTACTGAAATCGCGCGGTTAGCTGGAAGTGTCCAAGGTGTTGTTGTCCAAATAACCATGCCAATCTCACCTTCGCCTTTATGGCCTTCAGGGTGAGAAAATTTATCAGCTACAGTTTCATCAGAAATGACAAACTTCACATCAATAGCTGGTGATTGTTTATCTTTATATTCAACTTCAGCTTCAGCCAAAGACGAACCACAATCAGTACACCAATGCACAGGTTTAAAACCTTGGTGTAAGTGACCATTTTCAGCTATTTTACCTAGCGAACGGATAATGTTAGCTTCAGTGTCATAATCCATGGTTAAGTAAGGTTTTTCCCAATCAGCGAAAATACCTAAACGTTTAAAGTCTTCACGTTGACCATTAACTTGCTTAGCTGCATATTCACGACATTTTTTACGAAAGTCGCTAGCGCTAATCTTATGTCCGGGTTTGCCTACTTTTTTCTCAACCATTAATTCAATTGGTAAACCGTGACAGTCCCAACCAGGTACAAATGGAGAATTGAAATCAGATAAGTTTTTTGATTTTACAATAATATCTTTTAAGATTTTATTAACAGCATGACCTATATGAATATTACCGTTAGCATATGGAGGGCCATCATGAAGAATAAATGACTTTTTACCTTTCTTAGCTTCACGAATCTTGCCATAAAGATCTTTAGTCGCCCAATCTTTGAGCATATTAGGTTCACGGTTAGCCATATTTCCTTTCATAGCGAAAGAAGTGGCTGGTAAGTTCAAGGTCTGTTTGTAATCACTCATTTAAATCATTATCCGTTTATGTTGGTCGATAAATTTAACAAAACGCTATAAATATCAACCCGATTTATAACTGTTTATTGAATTAGTTTATTTTCATTTATCTCAAGTAAAGTGCAAATAAAGCCTTATCTTTAAAACCTTATGCTAATACTTGTTTTGCTTGTTCACTATCTTGATGAATTTGTGCTGTTAACGCTTCAAGGCTGTCGAACTTTATCACTGGGCGCAGCTTTTTCTTCACTATCACTTCAATACATTGTCCATACAAGCTTTCATCAAAATCAAAAATATGTACTTCTAGTTGCTGCCTGACACCATTAATCGTGGGTCTTGCACCAATATTAGCCACACCTTTAAATTGTCCATTATTTGTATTTACCATCACGGCAAAGACACCACTCAGTGGTGAAACTCTTCTTTTAAGTAAGACATTAGCCGTAGGGAAGCCTAACTGTCGCCCACGCTTATCACCATGGAAAACTCGACCTATTATCGAATATTCCCTACCTAACATCTGCTGAACATCTGCTAAGTTATCTTGTTCTAATGCTTGTCGAATGGCTGTTGAGCTAATGCGGCAATCAGCCATTTTATAACTTGTTGTGTCTGATACATCAAAACCAAAGGTTTTACCGGCTTGGCACAGCATGTCAAAATTTCCCATGCGGTTTTTACCAAAGTGAAAATCGTCACCAACAATAAGATGTTTAATGCCTAATTTTTTAACTAATAAATGTTCAATAAAATGTTGCGCAGTTTGATTGGCAAATTTAGCAGTAAAGTTGACACAAATAAGTCGCTGTACACCTAGCTTTGCCAATAAATTATATTTATCGCGTAACCTACATAATCTAGCGGGAGCTGTTCCTGGAGAAAAGAGCTCTTGCGGTTGAGGTTCAAAAACTAATACCGCCGCAACACAATTTAATGCTTTTGCCTGACTGACTAATGCTTTGATCACTTGTTGGTGGCCTAAATGCACACCATCAAAATTACCAATAGTTAATACACAACCATGATCTTGTAATCGAATATTATGTATACCGCGAACTAACTGCATTGCCTGTAACTCTGCCTTTGACTTTGACGTTTAGTGGTTATTAACGACGAACTTCTGACCTAACTTATAGGAGAACTAAGCCACTGACGAATATCAATTTTGACATTCGCATAAAATAAATCGGGAAATTATATACCAGCGAGCGCTAATAATCAGCAGCTCAAACACTTTATTTATGCTTATTTTCACTCTTTTATAACTTTAAAGTCGTTCAAGCGTATGCCTAGTAAAAGAATCATCATTAAGTAACTAGCAACACCTAGGCCAATGCAAAGACTAAGTTGTTGAACCTGTTCTAAAAAGCTCATAGCTAACCAGACATCAAAATCTGCTGATAACTGATCAACAACCAAAGCCATCACAGCAGCACTTAACACTAATTTACCAATAAAAAATAATGTTTTTGTAGATAACTGATAAACACCTTGTGCCTTCAATCCTCGATATAACAACCAAGCATTTAATGTTGCAGATAACGTAGTTGCTAAGGCTAACCCTACATAGCCGATAAAAGGCGCCAACATTAAGTTGAAGACCATATTGGCAACCATGGCAATAATACCGATTTTAACGGGAGTTTTAGTATCTTGTCGTGCGTAATAGCCAGGTGCAAGTATTTTGATAAACATAAAGCTCAACAAGCCTGAAAGGTAGGCAAATAATGCCATGGAAACTTGCATTACTGTTTGTTGGTCAAACTCGCCCCGCATAAATAGCACCATAATAATAGGTTGTGCGAGTACCATTAATCCTGCCAACGCTGGCCAGCCAAATAAACTCACCACACGAAGACCCCAGTCAATTGTGGCTCTGAACTCTGTGGGGTTATTTTTACTATGTAGCTTTGACAAGCTAGGCAATATCACGGTTGCGATGCCAATACCAAAAAGCCCAAGCGGGAATTCCAATAATCTATCTGCGTAATAGAGCCAACTAATCGAGCCGGTAATTAAAAAGCTGGCAATGACGGTATCAAGCAATAAATTAATTTGTGTTACTGATACACCAAATAACGCTGGCACAATCAGTTTTCGAATTTTTGTAACGCCTTCACTATGCCAAGCCCATTTAGGTTTTACCAGCATACCCGCTTTGACCATAAAAGGAATTTGAAAAAGGAACTGTATTAATCCACCTAAAAAGACTCCCCAAGCTAAGGCATGAGCTGGACTATCGGTATAAGGAGAACCCCAAATGGCCATTCCGATAATCGCAATATTTAACAAAACAGGCGTAAAAGCAGCAACAGCAAATCGCCCCAAAGTATTAAGTACCGCACCAGTTAGCGCAGCAAAGCTAATAAACCATAAGTAAGGGAAAGTGATTGATAATAAGTTACTCGCTAAAGTAAACTTTTCACCGCCTGGTACGTCATTTAACCAATCAACAAACCAACCAAAACCAAAAAGCATAACAAATACTGGAGAGGCAAGCATACCAAATAAGGTAACACAGGTTATAATGACACCTAGCGTACCGGAGGCCTGCGCGATTAATAAACGCGTTTGTTCGTGATTATTTCTCTTACCGTTTACCTGTGCGTCTTGCTCATCTTTAACCTGAAATTCACTTAACACAGGAACAAAAGCTTGTGCAAAAGCCCCTTCGGCAAAGAGTCTTCGAAAAAAATTAGGGATTTTATTGGCAAATAGAAAAACATCGGCCATCACCCCTGCGCCCATCACATTGGCAATAACAACATCTCGAACTAATCCTAACACTCGAGAAATCAAGGTCATCACACTGACAATCAGCCCTGATTTAATTAACTTTTTACTCAAAAAAACATCTCCATACCTAGTGTGTTTGGCTTCTATCACCGACATTACCCACATGCAAAAGTAACGTAAAAATAAATAATATGTATTATGTGATGATTTTAGCCATTTAAACAATGTATACTTCCCTTGTTCACAACAAGTTTTGTTCTATCGGCCAAGTTTTAGTCGTAAACAACCACCATATTCTTTTTGATTGCTTTTTATCATCAGCTTTTTATCTTTGATATAAAATTAAACAATTAAAATATTTGACAAGCAGCTAAAAAAAAGGCATATTTCGTCGCCTTAAATTTAAGCTTATAATCAATCTTTCAGGAGATCACCTTGGCTAACTCAAAGCAAGCTAAGAAGCGCGCAGTACAATCTGAAAAGCGCCGTCAACATAATGCAAGTCGTCGTTCAATGATGCGTACTTTACTTAAAAAAGTATTAGCAGCAATTGAAACTGGTGACAAAGAAGTAGCAACAAAAGAATTAGCTGCTGCTACACCAATTTTAGATCGTTACGCAAGTAAAGGTCTTATTCATAAAAACAAAGCTGCTCGTTCTAAGAGCCGTTTAAATGCAGCAATCAAAGCACTTTAATTTTTGCTTATAACTGCATTACTTTTATGAAGTAATCATCATCTAGTTTAGCTAGTTGAATTATTTAAAAACCGACTAAAGTCGGTTTTTTTATGCCTGTTTTTTATTACGGAAAGTCCCCTTATTAAACCTCGTTAGAATAAATACCCTTCCCCTTTGCTTTTATTACATAGCGCTATTGCACTTAATAGCTTTTTTTTTTAGTCTCTACGCAACTTATCTATAGAGACATTTTATGAAAGCATTAAAACTGACAAAAATAGCTGCAGTTATATTACTCGCTACCACAACGTTAACCGCTTGCAATAACACTTCAGAAACTAGCGTTGATGCAAAGCCTAAAGAAATAATCAAACCAGAGTTACTTTCAGGCTTTAATCATCGCTTAGACATTTATAAAGAAGTTACCTTAACTGCTGATTTAAGCCATTTATCAGCAAAACAAAAACAAATGTTAACCCTCCTCATTGATGCTTCAAAAATCATGGATGATTTGTTTTGGCTACAAGCATTTTCGCAAGATAAAGAAAGCTTTTTAGCGAGTATCAACGATGAGAACGTAAGACGTTTTGCTGAAATAAACTATGGTCCTTGGGATCGTCTAGATGGTGATAAAGTATTTTTAACCCATACCAAAGCAAAGTCTCATGGCGCTGAGTTCTACCCAAATGACATGACTAAAGGCGAATTTGAACAAAGTGACTTTAGTGATAAGAAAGGACTTTACTCAGTTGTTCGTCGTGACAGTGAAGGTAAGTTAACGAGTGTTACCTACTCAGAAATCTATCAAGATAACATCACTCGCGCAGCGGCAATCCTTGATGAAGCATCAAAGTTTGCAGAAGATAAAGAGTTTGCTAACTATTTAACTATGCGTGCTCAAGCATTACGTACCGACGACTATCAAGCTTCTGATTTTGCTTGGATGGATATGAAAAATAACCCTATTGATGTAGTTATTGGTCCAATAGAAAGCTATGAAGATCAACTCTACGGCTACCGTGCAGCCTTCGAGTCTTATGTACTAATTAAAGACTTAGCTTGGAGTGAGAAGCTTGCTAAATACGCGCAGTTCTTACCTGAGCTACAAAAAGGCCTGCCAGTAGCCAAGAAATATAAAGCAGAAGTACCTGGCTCTGATGCAGACTTAAATGCATACGACGTAATTTATTACGCTGGCCATTCAAATGCAGGTAGTAAAACTATCGCCATAAACTTACCTAATGACGAAGAAGTTCAGCTGAAGAAAGGTACGAGGCGCTTGCAGCTTAAGAATGCCATGCGCGCAAAGTTCGATGCCATCATGCTGCCAATTGCACAAACATTAATTGTTCCAGAGCAGCGTGATAATGTTACCTTCAATGGATTTTTTGCCAATACCATGTTCCATGAAGTAGCACACGGTTTAGGTATCAAAAACACCATTAATGGTAAAGGAAATGTACGCCAGTCTTTAAAAGAGCATGCTTCAGCCCTTGAAGAAGGTAAAGCCGATATCCTTGGTTTATATATGATTCGTCAATTACTTGAAAAAGGCGCGATTACTGAAGGTAAGTTAGAAGATTATTACACCACCTTTATGGCTGGAATATTCCGTTCAATACGTTTTGGTGCAAGCTCTGCGCACGGTAAAGCAAATATGGTACGTTTTAACTACTTCCAAGAGAAAGGTGCCTTTAGCCGCAATGAGCAAGGCTTATACAGCATAGACGTTGACAAAATGACTGCTGCTATTGATTCTTTATCTGAGCTTATTTTAACGCTCCAAGGCAATGGTGATTATCAAGGCGTAGATAGCTTAGTGAAAGAGAGTGGTGTAATTGGCGAAACACTAGCGGCTGATTTAGCGAGTTTAGAAGCTAATAATATCCCGGTAGATATCGTATTCAAACAAGGTAAAGAAGTATTAGGCCTTTAACTCTCTAGATTAGATAGTTAATAGTACTAGTAAGTAAACACAAAAAAGCGCCAGTCGAATAGTTCGATCGGCGCTTTTTTATTAACTTTGAAACGTCAGATTTTAAACCTCTAAAAAGAGAAGTCATCCTCTGCAAGTTCCATCATAGATAGACCACCATTTTCAACACAAGCTGCATGTCCTTTGGCTCGTGGTAATATACGTTGGAAGTAAAAACGTGCTGTTTTAATTTTTGCTTGATAAAAGGCTTCATCTTCACTACCTTCGGCAAGTTTATCTTGTGCCACCTTAGCCATCTTAGCCCAAAAATATGCCAATGTTAGATAGCCAGAATACATCAGATAATCAACAGAAGCAGCACCAATTTCATCTGGGTTTTTCATTGCCTTTTCGCCAATGTTCTCTGTCATTTTCTGCCAGTCACCACCAAAGCTCATGATAGGTTGAATAAATTCTTGCATCGCAT
>Ga0209292_1006520_pt1 | contig 11433 bp, 4 predicted proteins | sample GOMGulsemesocosm_2_FD_184634 | JGI IMG/M metagenome (GOLD analysis project Ga0209292, IMG submission 184634) | Methane-oxidizing microbial communities from mesocosms in the Gulf of Mexico - GOM9C Gulf of Mexico (SPAdes) (version 2) | ecosystem: Environmental > Aquatic > Marine > Cold seeps...
AATGCCACGCTCGGCTGGAATGTCTAACATTGCTTTGACCGGATCAGGAAATTGCCCAAGTGCTCCCTGCATACACAGAGAAATATTGTGCTCTGTCATCAGCAGTGATAATGATTGTGCATAGATACCTAAGTCAACTGCGCCCATGATATCTAGATATTTATCCATGGTAAAAAATGCCACATGGGGAGCATCAAAGAAACTCCAGTTACGTACCATCGCCAATTGACGAGATTTTTTATCCTCTCTGGCAATATTTAAAGAGCTATAAAGTGCATTGGCAGAGCCAAATTGGCGATCGCGGTGAATGCCTTGATATTGAGGAGCCCAATTAAAGTCTGGGTTTGGTGGGTTGCCACTCATCACTGCTTTTAATAGCTCGGCTTTAAGGGCTTCCTTTTTTTCTCCTGATACTACCAAGGTTTGCCATGGCTGCACATTACAGTTAGAAGGGGAGCTTTGCGCTTGTTGGAAGATGGTCGTTAATAATTCAGTTGGAATTGGTTTTGCTAGAAAAGCACGCTTGGATACACGTTGTTCGATTGCGTCAGATACATTCATAATATAATTTTGCCTTGTTATTAATGAAATGACCTCATACATAGGGGTGACTATATATGAGGTCATGTTACGGGTTTAATGTCATGTAACCCAGACAATTCATCAGCCTAGCCAGTAAAGTGTAACTCGCTAGGTTAAGTTACTGCTATACGGTTAGAAACGCTTTTTAACCGTTAAGCCAAAGGTAGCAGGCTCAGTAACATAAGCATTTAACTTACCTGTTTGCAGTGGCGCATTAAAGTTAGTGCGATTGATATACTCTTCATCAAGCATATTTCTCGCCCATAAAATCACGTCTACATCGTAGTCAGTCATATTAATAAAGTAGCGGGCATTAACAACACTGTATGCATCTTGCATGGCATAAGGGTCATTACTACCATCAAGTACCATATCGCCGGTGTAGCTGTAATCAATTTGTAGATACGAATAGATGCTATCGCTTAAGTTAAACTCTTTCTTAAGAGAAAGTGTCGCAGTATCTTGTGGTTCACCGCTAGGACGGTCACCGGTACGATTACAATACGGGTTAGGATTAGCTGGGTCGGTACTTTCTTGTCCTGGGTCAACAATACCGGTATGCCAAGTGTAAGCCACCCAACAGTTACCGCGCTCAAAACTTTCGTATTCGGCATTAACGCGTGCATAAGCTAAGCTAACTTCAAGGGTATCGGTTGGATACCAAGACGCTTCTAATTCTAAACCGGTAATTTTATAATCTCCGGCATTTTGCAAGTTAAAGCCATTACCGGTGAAGGTATTCGCTTGAAAATCTTTAACCGTAGTGTGATGAGCTGCAGCGTTTAAGCGCAGGTTTTGTTCAATAAAGTCTTTCTTAATACCTACTTCAAAAGACTGCGACGTCTCAGCATCAAATAATGGGTTAAAGCCTTCTTTAATTCTATCGGTATTGGTACCGCCAGATTTATAGCCGGTGCCAAAAGAAGCGTACATCATCGTGTCGTTATCCTGTTGATAGCTCAACTTGATAGTACCGGTAATTTGGTCATCGGATAACGTTTCAGCAATATCTGCTCTGCCAGCTGTTGTTGCGCCTAACGCACTATAACCCCAACCTGTGGTTTGAAAGGGTTCGATAGCAGCAAGGAATGCAGGATCAAACGGACTCATTTGGCTAGCACCGACGGCGCCTAACATTGCGCCAGCAACACCTGCTCCATATATTAATGTGCCCGGAGTCGGCGCAGTAGGATCACCAACAGAGCTAAAGAAGTTAGGGAATTCTAATCCGCCCGCCATGTTTTCATAAAACTTAGTACTTAAATCTTTGCTTTCATCGGTATAACGAAGACCAGCCGTTAAGGTTAGTTTATCAGTGAATTTATAATCAAACTGGCCAAAAAGCGCGTAGCTTTCGTGCTGTTGTTCTGCTGTATGATCAAAGCCGGTACCTGATGGCGCTGCTTCTGCGGTGGGTGCTACTGCACCACCCGTTAAGGCACTAATTGCATTGATACCATCTAATAACGGATCAAAGGCGCCTTGAAATTGTGACATAAAGAATGGGTTGAATAGCGTGTCAGTGTATAAACTGTAATCTAAATCTAACTCTTGGCTAAAGTAATAAGCACCAACAATATAGTTTAAATCTTCCCCGGTATAACTTAGGCGAATTTCTTGTGAAAATGAGCTTTGTCTTGAGTCATTGCTGGTACCGAATAAATTGGCATCGGTAAAATCAGTATCGATATCATCGAATGAATCAAAGTTACGGTAGGCTGATACTGTAGTAAACGCATAGTTACTGTCTATATCCCAGTTCAACTCAAGCGATAAACCTCTATCAGTCATACTTGATTCAGGGAGGAAAGATACCGCAATTTCACGGTCGTAAAAACTGTCTCCGCCAGGGAATGCTGTACCGCCAAGGGCAGGTATTGCAGCATCACTACCGTATTTTCCTGGAATGTCATTGGCTTCAAAGTTACTCATTTGCACTGGAGCACCACAACATATTTCATCAATTTTTGAATAATCGGCGATAATACGCACTGAAACATCATCGCTTGGGGTATAAAGTGCTTGCAGGCGAGCACCCCAGCGATTTCTATCATTAATAACATCATCACCGAGGTTAACATCGCTGATGATACCGTCACGTTGGCTGCCAAATGCCGTTAATCTAAAGGCTAAGACATCTTCAATGGCAGAAATAGATGCGGCACCGGAGTAGTTAACTAAACCTAAGTTACCAGCAGTTAACTCAACGAAAGCGTCTTCACCATCGTGGCTTGGTGCAACAGTTTTAACGAGAATCGCACCCGATGGCGTATTTTTACCAAATAAGGTACCTTGAGGACCACGTAAAACTTCCACCGCCTCGACATCAATTAAGTTATTAATTAATGAATTTTGGCGAGCACGGTAGACGCCATCAACATATAAACCAACTGATGATTCTAAACCGAAGTTTTGTGATGAAGTACCAACGCCACGAATTGAGAAACTTGAGTTAGTGGCACTTTGCGATTGGAAAGCACCTAAACCAGGCACATTGGCTTGTAAGTCGTACATATCTTTAATGACGGCTTCAGCCATTTGGTCACCTGAAAAAGCCGTTACTGAAATGGGTACTTCTTGTAAATTCTGTACACGTTTTTGTGCAGATACGGTGATTACTTCTAAATTAGAGTCTTGCTTTAATGCCATATCATCGGCTGCTTCAGCTGCAAAGGTGGCATGGTTAACACTTAATAACGCGATTGCCGCTACTATTTTATTAAGTTTGTATCGCTTAGTGATCGATCTATTCATATTGCTTTTCCCCAGGTGAACTTGAATATTATATTTTTATTATTGATTTAATTGTTTATATATTGTTTTTTTCGCCTAAATATCATCCTATCTCGCTAATTATTATTAAACCAATGAATAATAGGAATGAGTAGGTATTCGTATATCTTATAGATAAGTGGGTGCGAACTGCTGTTTTTCAGGGGAAGGGGCGCTGTAAATCACTACTGGTAAGAGCTGTAAAAGATATGGTGATGAATTACGAATAAATACGTAATTCATCCTTAAGCGATAATAATGGCTGTTCGAGCTTGCTGCTAAGTATTATTTATGAAAATTTATTTACCCATTACGAAAAAGTAAAATTAATTATCTTGCATTAGCCTCGCGATTATTTAGCTAAAGCTTATTTGAATTACCATTATATAAATGAAAAATACACTAGGCATTATATAAAGCCTTCAGAGAAGTAAAAGTAGTTCGCTGTTTGGAAGGCCTTACATTATGTAGCAAACGTAAGTTGTATTAACCCCCCCCTTTTGAGGTTATTCAGCTTAATACACTTCTAAGCAGATACCTAACTCTGCATACCAGTGTACCTGTATATCTATGGGGCTATGACACCTATTTTGTCATACAGGAAATATTAGCTTTTATATAATAAAAATCATAAGTAGCATATTAAAAAAAATATATTTTTAATGGGTATAGTTAATAAAATAATGTAGCAAACTTTTATTAAAAAACAATAATACGCCACGTTGAACTTCCATTGTTAACGCTTTATAAAAGGAATATTAATGAATAGACGACAAATACTAAAGTATGCAGTCACACTTACGGGCACAGCCCTTCTTGCGCCTATTATAGGGTGTAGTGAAAAAGTACTGCCTATTACCGAACCTTCTGATGCTTTACTTTTTTTTAAACCAGAAGAGTTCAAAGTACTGACGCAATTAATGGACGTTATTTTACCTAAAACAGACACCCCTTCAGCGTCAGAGGTTAAGGTGAATTATGTCTTGGATCAGTTATTAGCAAACGTATTTGACCTTGAGTACCGTCAGTCATTTACTGATAAGTTTAGCCAGTTGAGTCAATATTTAACACAAAATAATTTTGATACTCTTAGCGGTTCAGCACAAGAAAAACTGTTAACTTCACTTGAATCCTTACCTGAAGCACAAAGAAATAACGCTTATTGGTCATACCTTGATATTAAACAACAAACGGTTACTTACTATCTATCATCGGAAGAAATTGCAGAAAATCATCTCAATTATTTACCCGTCCCTGGGGAATACAAACCTTGTGTGTCTGTCGAAGAATTGGGTAATAAAGCATGGGCGATATAAATATGAATAACAAAAATAATAACAATCAATTTGATGCCATTGTCATCGGTTCAGGTATTAGTGGTGGTTATGCCGCCATGGAACTATGTACCAAAGGGTATAAAACGCTAGTGCTTGAACGAGGACGCATGGTTCAACATGGTGAATACCCAACTGCCCATCTAGATACATGGGATATGGAAAATCAAGGAAAAGTGAGTCTTGAAGAAAAAGAAACCCACTATAAAAAACAAAATCGATTGCCTTGGTGGGTTAATGAAGATAACAAACATTGGGTTAATAAAGACGACGAATACCCATACAACGAAGACGAACGATTCGATTGGATCCGCGGACATCATGTTGGCGGTCGTTCGGTTATGTGGGGACGTCATTGCTATCGTTGGAGCGATATTGATTTTGAAGCTAATAAAAAAGAAGGGGTAGCTGTAGATTGGCCAATTCGTTATACAGACATTGAATCTTGGTATGATTATGTTGAAACTTTTGTTGGCGTAAGCGGTCAGGCTGAAGGTTTGAAGCAAGTGCCTGATGGTAAGTTTTTAAAGCCTTTTCCATTGAATTGCGCAGAGCAAAAATTTCGGGATGCGGTCGCCGAAAAGTATCCGGATAGAGTGGTAACCCCAGGTCGAGTCGCCAATTTAAGTGAATATGATCCTGAAGTACATAAAGGGGCTCGAGGGCAATGCCAAACGCGTAACCGTTGTTGGCGAGGGTGTCCTTTTGGTGGTTATTTTAGTAGCCAAACTGCCACGCTACCGGTGGCGACAGACACCGGTAATTTAACCCTACGTGCTGACAGTATTGTTATGGAAATTCTCTATGATGCTGAAACCAAAAAAGCCCGTGGTGTAAAAGTTAAAGATGCTCATACCGGTGAAATTATTGAATATTCAGCGCGAATTATTTTTTGTAATGCCAGTACCGTTGGCACAACCGCCATTTTACTCAATAGTCGCTCTGAAACCTTCCCTAATGGCCTAGGCAATGGTAGTGGCGAACTTGGTCATAATGTTATGGACCATCATTATGGCATGGGGGCTATGGGCTATTTACCGGGTAATGAAGATGATTATTATCAAGGCCGGAAACCGAATGGCTTTTATATTCCTCGCTTTACCAACCTAGATGAAAAAAGCAAACGTAAAGATTATTTACGTGGCTTTGGTTATCAAGGATCAGCGTCTCGTGAAAAAAACATTCCGCCAGGTATCTTAGGTAAAGATCTAAAAGCAGAAATTTTCAAACCAGGGGGCTATTTTATCAGCATGGGCTGCTTCGGTGAAATATTGCCTTATCATGAAAATAAAATGTATTTAGATTTTGACCAACGTGACCAGCACGATATGCCAATCATTACCTTTAATGCAAAATTACGCGAAAACGAAATGAACTTGCGTAAAGATGGGATTAAATGTGCGATTGAGATGCTAGAAGCCGCGGGTGTACAAAATATCAGGAGCTATGATAGCGTTACTGCACCCGGTGCATGTATCCATGAAATGGGCACTGCTCGTATGGGACGTGATGCACAAACCAGTGTCTTAAATAAATGGAACCAAATGCATGAAGTACCCAATGTGTTTGTTACTGATGGTGCTTGTATGACAAGTTCAGGCACACAAAATCCAAGTCTTACTTATATGGCATTAACAGCACGTGCTGTAGATTATGCTCACAAACAGATACAAGCTGGAAAACTGTAATTGATCAATTGTAGTTAACAGTAAGAGTTTAAGAAATTTTTACTGGTTGTTTATCAACGCCAATTATTGCTGTAAATAACCGCAATAATTGGCGTTTTAGTATAAGTAAGAAAACTGATATGGTTGGCAATATTAAATCTGTTTGATTGCTGTCGGCTCTATCAACGTCTGTGTTTATTTTTTTATTCAATCTTCGATGAGTTTGGTCCTAAATAAGAACTTTTTAAGCCGCCAGTATCTATCAGTATTTTTTGAATAATCATGCCTGGATCAACGGAATAAATTTTCAAGGTGTGTTTTCCTACCTTGTTGATCATCACCTTGGTTTTATTTATGGCACTATTTCTAATAACATTGCCTGCCCATTGCTTTGAATATTCTTTTACATTATTAGCCTGAACGAAGTATTCGCCATCATCAATTTGAATACCATAAGAAGTTCCATGTGCTCTATCCTTGGCAAAAAGCGGCAACATATAAGTGTATATTATCGCTTCTCCTTTACTGCGGGTATAAAAATCATAAGACACATATGATTTATCGCCCGAGTCATATTTTGCACTGCCCAGTTGAAGCGAGGCATTGCTATAGCCTAAACCATCAACAGCTTGAAATTTAATGTTGTTACTTTCTTTTTTTCGATGAAATTGAGCTGGGTCGATACTAATCACACCATTATACTCAGCATATATATTGCTCAACACCTTCGAAGGACGAACCGCTGAAATTTTAATTTTTTGAATATTCCCGCCATGAGAAACAATAATCTCGCCTTGGTTGTGCTCATAAGACGGAAATTTATTCCAATCTATGGTTACTTCAACGCGTTCTTGGGTGTTGATAGTGCCACTGTGCTTATTCAATAGAATCCAATCGTCAGAAACTGTTGCCTTCCACACAAACGGAACGCTGCCTTTATTGTAAATTTCAAAATAATGAGACTCATCAAAAAGCTTATTAAATGCAGGTAATGTACCTTGTATAGCAGAGTCCGAATCTTGGCCTTCGACAAAAATCGCCATTTCAGGATTTTTAGATAATACTATTTTACGCGTTGGCGGCAGGTGTGGGGTTGGCAAAAAACCCGGAGCGGTCATCATGCCTTGCCATTTTCCTTCGAGTAAATTGTTATATTGAGCCGTTATTCCAGCAATGCTGTTTTGGTAAAATTCTACCTCTGCGATTAAGGCATTAGTCTTCGCTCTACCTTGTTTTGCGTACCATCTGTTTTTTTGTGCAACCAACATTTTATGATTATAAAGAGAAGCACCTTTTACTGGGTAATATACTAATTCAAAAAAAGCCGCTTTGAGGTCTTGAGGCAGTTCATCCAAAATAACCTTGGCTTTTTGCGCGATAGCTTGGTATTCAGATAATCGGGTTTCAGCTTCGTTGTAATTGATGAAAGAAAGCGCGGTATCTTTAATTTTTGGATGTAAAAAAATACTATTCCATGCCCAATCCCAGCTCATGTATTCAGGTTTACGAGTAAAACCATGGTAGTAATATCTATCCAAAATGTAGCTTAAATCACTGCGGTAATATTCTCCAAAGATATTAACTAACTTGTTTACTTGATATTGGTTAACATTTTCAAAACTAAATGAGTCAAAATCCCATGCCATATCTAGAAATTGGTTCATACCCATTTCACCGGGTTTGATATCACCGACATTAAGTAACCAATATTTTTTTGAACCTAAAGTGTAGGCCTTTTTCATTTCTGCGTACATTAACGCGGGGGGAGTAGTATTAAGCCAAAGGTAATCGTTAGGCCATCCTAAATAAGAGATATGATAGTAGACACCGGAGCCACCATCTCGTAATTGTTCTTTTTTATTACTTAGCTTTTTAATGTAGCCATAATTGTCATCTGGCCAAACAATCGTAATATCTTCGGGTAGTTTCATACCACTTTCATAGATATTCAACACCTCTTTATAAGGAACGAATACCTGAGGAATTTCGCTTTCAGGTTTCTTATTGTACTTGGTCAACATGCCTCGTTCTTTATCAATAACCTCTTCTAATACTTGAACTTTAGTATAACCTTCTGGCACATCACTCATACCCGTATCATGTATTCCTCGCATGCCCACAGTATAAATATTTTCATAAGGCGCGGCTTCTTTAGCCCTTTTATCTAGTGCTGAAAGTACACCTTGCTCGTTTTCTAAGTAATCCCAATTTCCATTAACTAACTGATGCCATTCCGTTGTGTTGTTATAAAGTAAGGGCTCCGCATGGCTACTTGTCATCATAATGCCGTATTGGTCGGCGACAACTCTATTTTCAGGGTATTTATAAAATGCCCCGCTAACTTTATGCATAGCCGGAGCAACCATATTCCCTTTTAACCGTAGGATCAGTTCAAATACTTTTGCGTAGGTGTTAGGGCCAATATCGTTAATATCGGGGTCCATGAGTGCTGACGCCCATGGTTTTAATCCCCAATCTTCGTCATTAAGGAAAATGCCTCGATATTTAACTGAGGGCGGTTTTGAAATATAAGACAGTTTTTTGAGATAGATTTTTTTATTTTTTTCAACTGGTACATCAGCCCAGTAATACCAAGGAGACACGCCCATTTTTTCTGATAAAGTAAACACGCCAAAAGCCGTTCCTCTTCTATCACTACCCGCGATAACAAGCGCTTGTTTTACACCAGGAAAAGGATTATCTATGGTTTTAATGAGAAATCGTTCCCACTGGTTTTTGATATCATCAACCTTTAGCTTATTTTTACTCACTAACTTATCAATTAAAGGGTTTTTCCCAATGGTGCCAATAATAATTATATTTCGCTTTAGCTTTCTCTTAGTCTTGATTCTTGGGTGTTGGCCCGAAATCGTTTCAATATCAGCAGCAAACAAATTTGCAACGGTATTTACTACGTCATAATCCGCCGGATCAACATAGATTGCCGTGGCCTGTTTTGAACTTACAATAGGGAAAAATTCATCGGCCTGTTCGTATTGATTTGATATCTGAATTTGTGCACAGACAAAGAAAGGAATAAAAAAAACACCGAGCATCGTATGTCGGATAATGATTTTAATTGATTGTTCTAGAATATGGTTCATGCGTGGTTCTTTTTATATTAAGGCCCTATTGTGATAATTCAGGCCTTTATACAAAAGTGCCAAACTTAAAACAACGTTCACGACGATAGCATAGCTAAAGCGAATAAAGCTACATTGGGATTCTAGTATACATGATGATTGGGGGAATGCGATAATTTTACCCATACAAACCATTACATCATGGCAGACCATAGATTGAGCTAGGCTGTGCCTCAAATGTGGCAGAGTTTAACTTCCATACAGGCATAAGTCGGATAGGAGGAAATCGAAAGGCTGTGCCGTTATATTACCCACTCTGCGATATCAGGAAAAAGATTGGCAATATCGATTTACTAATATGAACTGCGAATATGCTGCTTATATCAAATATTACAATCAGATCAGGTTGAATACATCAAATGGTGACGGCTCTCCAAGAGTTCGAACAGTCCACAGTGAATGTATTTTATGCGTTGGCTACTGGATGTAGGTACTTAGGTCTGGAACCACAAGCCTGTGTTTTCAATCCTAATAGCCAGCTATTCTTCAACCGAGCGGCTTTCATCTGGGCTTTCAATTCGCCTAAACTGCCAGTACTTTGAATTATAACGGGTATCTGGTCTATTAACTGCGGTGCTTATGACCAAACCTTATTATATTGGGACATTATTGATATTAGGCTAATATCCTTAAAAGAGAGGCCGATTTTTAGCTTCGTCGACCTATCAGTCACTAAGGGAAATTCAACGATTAAATACTGAAGTAATTCATTTCCGAATTTAGAGCCTCTACGTTTATTTTCAATTCATCTCCTATTTCAACAATGACTTGTAGTTCATCTTCAGCAAGTTCCGTCATTTGAAAGAGATCGTGTACATTCACATTTAAATCTTCGGTAACACTTTGTTGTTGCTCAGACGCCGTTGCAATTTGGAAGTTCATGTTACTAATGGTCTCCATTGCATGGTTAACTCGTTCTAAAGATTGCATGGAAGACGCTGTCGCCTTCACCGTTTCTTGGCTAGAAGATTGATTAGCACTCATTAAGGATACTGCGTGTTTCGCCCCTGCTTGAAGTTTTTCAATCATCGCATTAATTTCTTTGGTACTTGTTTGAGTACGACTGGCTAATGTTCTAACTTCATCGGCTACAACGGCGAATCCTCTACCTTGCTCTCCGGCCCTAGCTGCTTCTATTGCTGCATTTAATGCCAATAAATTAGTTTGCTCTGCTATTTGCTGAATAACCTCTATAACAGAGCCGATAGAGTCGGTTTCTTTTTCTAAAACATGAATAGCATCCGAAGAGTTATTAATATTATTGGCTAATGTTTTAAGTTTATCCGAAGAAAACTGCAACGAGCTTAAGGTTGAATTGATTTCGATACCTGCTTCCGATACCGCACTAGAAGCTTCATTGGCATTAGTTGAATTATCGAGCGTTGTTGCCAGCATTTCATTAATTGCCGTACTGAGTAGTTCCGCTTTCTGACGCTGTGAGTGAATTCGCTTATGGCTATCTTTAGCACTTAAATCTAAACGATTAGTTGATTCAGTAATGGTGGTACATTCTTCAGAGACCGTTCCTACTACACGGCGAATTTTATCGGTGAAGTCGTTAAATGATGCCGCACAAATACCCACTTCATCTTTGCTTTCTACGGTGAGCTTTTTAGTCAAATCGCCATCGCCATGTGCAATATCAGTTAAGGCAATATTCATATTATCTAATGGTTTAAGGGCTTTTCGAATTGAGAGGTAACTAATAGATAAGGTTAAACAAAAAAGCACAAGCGCAATGAGTAAACTTTTATAGAGGATTAAATCGAATGTTTCATTAAAACTCTTGGTTTTCTTTATAACGGCATCATCAATGTCGTCAATATAAAAACCGGTACCCAAATACCAGTCATATCCAGGCACCTGTTGGGTATAGGCAAGTTTAGGGTATAGCGTTTGGTCTTCTTTTTGATGTTTTTTCTTGGCGCCGTATTC
>Ga0209292_1006523_pt1 | contig 11431 bp, 7 predicted proteins | sample GOMGulsemesocosm_2_FD_184634 | JGI IMG/M metagenome (GOLD analysis project Ga0209292, IMG submission 184634) | Methane-oxidizing microbial communities from mesocosms in the Gulf of Mexico - GOM9C Gulf of Mexico (SPAdes) (version 2) | ecosystem: Environmental > Aquatic > Marine > Cold seeps...
CCAAGATAGGAGCCTTCCAATACTGGAACTTCATTTTGACCATAACTTTTGCTACTGAAACCTAGAATAGAAAACAGCAGAACAATTGAAATACAAATATGCTTCATAATTTATTCTTATTTGAATATGATTGAACATGCCACCAATTTAACCAATCCGGCTTCAAAATACTTGACGTCTTCATGACTTTTAGATGATTTTTTTCTGACGGCGATAATCAATTTGTTAAATACACATAACGCTTATTATGGGGGCATCCAAGTAAAAGGATTAAAGCGATTCAATAGAAAACATCTAGAAAAGTCGTTGAGGCTGATGTTTTCTGTGCAACAAAGTGACGTTATAAGTTGAACATTGAACGACGACTATGGTGGAAATTCTGACTATTTATCCTGGTAAATTCATGCCTAAATTAGGTGCGTATTGCGGACATTATTATTTAATTTTTACCCTATGTTGTCTCATGAGTCATTGCATTGATGTTACTAAGACGAATCCATCAATATACTGTTATATTTGTACCTGCATTATCTGATATGGTTGTTCTATGACTTTCAATATTGATATTCATTCTTGCCAAGGTCGGGTCGAACAACCTAAGGCATATTCTACTCTCAAACCATCATCACCATTAAATCATTGGGTGAAAGAGTTTTGGCAACTTAATGTGCCTGATGGTCGATATTTTTATCGTAGCGTTCCTGATAATTGCGTCGACATGATAGTAAACCTAACATTTCCGAAAGATACTTTTATTGTTACGCCATTTTCTAGTGCTAAAGTATTTGAAATGACCGGGCCTATTTCATACTTCGGCATTCGATTTCATATTCTTGGGCACCAAGGATTAATAACTACGCCTCTTGGCGGCTGGAATGATGTTAACAGTGTCATAGATATCGACGATATATTACCAAGGCATACTTTAGATGCTTTATATGGTGATATCTATAAGTCGATGTCATTTCTAAATCGTTGTGAGTCTTTTTCAAAAAAATTACTTGGTGTATTGCAACCCTATGAAATTGATTCTAGATTAATGCGTTATATATTGTATTGTAACAATAGCAGTACAATTGATTTATCTGACAGACAGTGCTCAGAATTTGGTGTTTCAGCCCGTCAGCTTCGTCGATTAACTTCTCAACATTTGGGGCTTACACCGAAAGCGTTCGCAAAAACTTTACGCTTTCAGAATGCATTACAGGTAATTTATACAGGAAATTCTGATAAATTATGGTTAAATTCTTACTACGACCAGCCACACTTTCATCGTGATTTTAAAAATATGTCTGGCGTTACTCCAAAAGAATTTAAAACAATGTCCGTTTTATACAATACAAACTGAAATAAAAGCATAACAATATTGTTTTGTAATTCTAATTCAGGAGTAAATAAAATGATTGAAATCGACGCTATGTTCCCTGTTATGGTGGCAGAAAATTTAGAAGCTGTGAAACAGTTCTATGAGACAGTTTTTGGATTTAAGGCTGTTTTTTATGATGAAAATTTTTATCTTCATATAATATCACCGAATAATAGTATCCAACTTGGTTTTTTACTTCCTAATCTTGTTAACCAACCTGAGTTTCTTCATTCTGTTATGTCTTCTGAGGGCTTTGTTATTTCACTTGAAGTCAAAAATGCTGCATCAGCATATTCAGAAGCTCAAAAGATGAATCTCAATGTCATCATGGATTTGAAACAAGAAGAATGGGGCCAAATACACTTTATAATACAAGATCCAGCTGGTTTTAGTATTGATATTGTTCAGCATTTAGAACCAACAGTTGGCTAGTGAATAGACATTACTAATGAGATTATCTCAACAAGAAGCACCAGTGAAATCAACAGTATCATAAGATAATATTATCGAGCGAAATCAATTTTTAGACCTAGGATTGAGACTAGCTCAAGAGTTGTCGAGACAGAATACATTAATGGTCTCTTTGGTGCGCTAAGCGGAAGCTTTTGGTGTCAAAACCAAACCTTCCGGAGCTAGCCATAAGCGGAAGTTAGGTTTTGAGTTGCTAACGTCAATTCAGAGCCGGTAGCTGACCGGAATGAAAATTCTATTGTAAGGCTTAATTTGTTCTGGTGGGATGAAAAACCATGTAAAACGAAGGTCGGCTTTCGGATCATAAAGCCAACATAAACTTAATACTTCTATCACGTTTTGGGTACTTAGTGCTATAGAATTTATGATTACTTTGAAGGTATTGATGACTGCTGTTACAGTAAATTCTAAATGCAATAAATACCTCTTGTTTGAACGATTAATAGATTATCAAAATGATGTTTTACGCTTTATGATGAGAATCTGTGTGCCATTTACCAACAACTAAAGCAAAATAACATCAGAATACTTCAGGAGTAAGCAAGGTGCAGAGGTGTTCTCTTTATTTAGGAGTTATCTGTCGACTAGCAGAAAACAATATATACCTGCAAACCTAGCCCTTGAGTTTTTATTCAAAAATCTACTGCCTGATATATTTATTGAAGATGACGCTGAATAGTTACAAAATAAGTAACAATAAATATCCCTCATACCAATAAAGTTTTGTCTATACTAATGGATGCTCAATGGGTTAACTGCGTATTTTTATTTGCAATATGAACAAACAAGTTGGTGACTACTTTGGTAAAACAGGTTGATTTGCAGCATTTCGAAATTACTCAACTATTAGAGGCTATTTACTTTAGATACGGTTATGACTTTAGACATTATGCCCGTGCTTCTCTAGAAAGAAAGGTCATAAATCGCTTAAGGTTAGCAAAATTAGTTAGTATTTCAGCAATGACCTGCAAAATTTTATATGAGCCTAGTTTTTTCAATTTATTTCTTAAGGATATGTCTGTCACTGTTACCGAAATGTTTCGCGATCCATATGTGTTTAAAAAAATAAGAGACAGTGTTTGTCAGCACCTTAAAACCTACTCTCGCGTAAATATTTGGCATGTCGGCTGCGCAACAGGTGAAGAGGCTTATTCAATGGCTATTTTATTAGATGAAGAAGGTTTGTTACCACGTACGCGTATCTATGCCACCGATTATAATAACCATTCACTTGAGTTGGCTACACAAGGAAATTACAAAGCAGATAAAATGCCACAGTATAATGAAAACTACTTAAAATCAGGGGGGAAATCTAGTCTAAGTCATTATTATCAGCAACAAGGTAATATCATTAATTTTAATGACTCACTTAAAAAATATATAACATTTGCTAATCATAATTTAATGAAGGACCAAGTCTTTGCTCAAATGCACCTTATTTTTTGCCGAAACGTTTTAATTTACTTTGATGCAACCTTACAAAATAGCGTGCTAAACCTACTTAAAGAAAGCCTGATCCACCGTGGTTTTCTAATATTGGGTGATAAAGAAAGCTTAGATTTTAGCCAACAAAGAGAATGCTTTGAAAACTATGCTAATAAAGAAAGAATCTACCGACTTTTCACCAACCTATAAAGCTTTGGTTATCGGTGTTTCTGCGGGCGGCTTGAAAGCCCTTAGCGCAATAATTCCTTCATTACCCAGTGATTTTCCGCTACCCATAGTTATCGTGCCACATCGAAAGCATGAATCAGAAGATTATCTAGTATCATATTTAAATAAACGTTCGTCATTAACGGTTTTATCTGCCAGTATCGGAGCACCAATTAAGCTAGGTTGTGTTTATATTGCCCCTTCAGGTTATCACTTATTAATTGAACGCGACAAAACATTTAGCTTAAGTATTGACGCCAAGGTAAATTACTCTATCCCCTCCATCGATATTTTATTTGACTCTGCGGCTATAGCTTATCAAGAAACGTTAATTGGCCTAATATTAACCGGCGCAAATAACGATGGTAGCTTAGGCTTGCGAAGCATAAACTTTTATCATGGTCTATCCTTAGTACAAGATCCCAAAAGTGCCGAATTTTCTGTAATGCCACAAACAGCCATTAACACCACTCATGCAGACTATATTATCCCATTAGTCGATATTAGTGATTTTTTAATTAAATTGCTAATGGAGTAGCTATGAATACCTCTCTTAGAGAAATACTTATCGTTGATGACGAACCCAACAATCACAGAGTTTACGAGCGTACTCTAGAATCCTTAAAATTAGATTTTGTTAAAGTTTTTTCAGGACAACAAGCATTATCGGTGGCACATAAACATGATTTCTTTTTGATTTTAATGGATGTGCAAATGCCTGAAATGGACGGCTTTGAAACCGCTTCTTTATTACTTAATCATCCAAAAACCTCACATATTCCAATTATATTTATTACCGCTTTTGATCGTGATGAAAGTTTTGAATTTAAAGGCTACGCTAGTGGTGCCGTCGATTATTTAGTAAAACCAATCAATGGTGAGATATTAAAAAGTAAGGTCAATGTCTTTTTGGAGCTATTCCAAGATAGGGCGAAACTCGAGCAGGCATGCAAAGTGCGACAAGCAGTCGAAACAGAATTACGTCTCAACAAAAGTAATTTAGAAAAAATAGTCAAAGAGCGTACTCACGAATTACAAGAATCTCTCACTGAGTTAATTGATGCACAAAATAAATTGGTTGAAACCGAAAAAATGGCATCACTTGGCCGCTTAGTTGCGGGCATTGCTCACGAACTGAATACACCAATAGGTATTTGTGTTACTGCGGCTTCTTATTTAAATGAAGACAGCCAAAAAATGCGAGTCACCGTTAATGATGGCAATATCCGTAAAACACACTTGGACGAGTTTTTATCGACTACCTGCCAAGCCTCATCGCTTATTTTAACAAACTTAGAGCGAGCAGCAGATCTTATCAGTAATTTTAAATTAATTGCTGTTGATATAAGTAGTGATATGAATCGTAAATTTAATTTATATAACTACATTGAAAGCACAATAAGTAGCCTGAAACCCGCATTACAACATACCGAAATTAAAGTGGAGGTTATGGGGGATAGCAACATTTTTATTGATACTTGTCCCGGTAGTATTTCTCAAATAATCACCAATTTAATAATGAATTCTTTGTTACATGCGTTTGAGGATAGCTTATCCGGTAGCATTACTATTGAATTATCACTAAAAGAAAACAAGGTATACTTGCAATATCAAGATGACGGTTCAGGTATGACTGAAGAAGTACGAGTATTAATTTTTGAGCCATTTTTTACTACTAAAAACCTCGCCGGTGGCAGTGGTTTGGGTTTATCTATTGTTTATAATTTGATCTTGCAAAACCTACAAGGCGATATTAAATGTTATAGTACGCCCAACCAAGGCACCCGCTTTGAAATAATACTACCTATTAATATACCCTAGCCGTAACCTATCTACAGAATCGACAACAACTAAAGCTCCTACCTCTTCTGTAATCCATTTTTCGAGAGATTAAGCACAATTGAACTTTTTATACTAAATTAAATAACATGCCTTAACATATTGTTGGATTAACAAAATGAATTTAACCATAGGTAAAAAAATTAGTGCCGCTTTTGCTGTGATCCTTTCATTAATTCTTACCTTAGGAGCCACAACTTATTATTTAAATACTAGCATTCATGCTGACGCTGAAGATATTCATAACGATGATGTGCCTGGCGTTATTTTATACCTGCAAATACTTGATGAAATTGGCGACATGCATAGTAATGTAGTTGAGTACACTACAGGTGAGATTGATGAGGTAGATGACTTCCACTCAAACCACCAAGAACTTCTATCTTACTTCGCCCAGTTAAAACCATTAGAGTCTTCTTCTGAAAATGAAAGAAAGAAAATGGAAAAAATAGAACAATTGGTAAGTCAGTATGTGAAAGAAATTAATGAGCAGGTCTTTAACAGATATAAACCGCAAGATGAAATTTGGGCAAAACAAATCATTGATGATTTAGAGCACAAACAAGGCGCCGAGTTAGAAACCTTACTCGACAAATTAAAAGATGAAGAATTTGCAGAGGCACTCAATACCAAGGACATTGATGAAGCAGTTAATGATGATTTGCCGGGCGTGCGCTATTACCTTGAATTGGTAGATGAAGCCGGAGATATGTTAGCATCTTTAAGTGACTTTGTCGGCGGTGAAAGCGACGAAGAGGTTGAGTTTAGAGAAAATTCCGATGATTTTACTCAATATTTTAATTTGCTAGAGCCTCTTGAGCAAAAACCTACCGAAATTCGTGACTTAATTACCATTAACCGACTTTATAGCGACATAGTACGCACCGCCGATGCCGTTTTTCGTCGTTATGATCCACAAGCCAGAAGCCGAGCATTAGGAGTGATTGATCGGCTCGAGCACGACGTACTCAATCAATTAGAAGATATACTCGATAGTTCATCATTAGAAGAACAAACAGATGCTGACAATGCTCTTAATGCCTTATCTGAAACGCTCAATACCGTTAACAGCATCATCATCGTATTAGCTATTATTTCCCTAATTATTGGTGTTTTAATTAGTTACTGGATAACCAATACTATATTACGCGCTGTTGGTGGTGAACCAGCAACTATAGAAGCGATAGCGAATGAAGTAGCAATAGGCAATGTTTATATGGATATAAACACTAACAACGACAAACAAACCGGTATTTATGCTGCATTGCAGCTGATGATTAATGCATTAACGGTAAAGATAAAGATGACTGAGAAAATTGCCCAAGGTGATTTAAGTACTAGCATTGAGCTTACCTCACAAAAAGATTCTCTCGGTATTGCCCTGAATAAAATGCAGTTAAACTTCAAAGAAATGGTCGAGCAAGCAAATGCTTTTGCTAATGGTAACTACAGTAGTCAAATCACCCCGCGTTCAAGCCAAGATGAATTTGGTATCGCACTTTCTCATATGATGCAACAAGTTACCGATAGAAATCAGCAAGTCGAAGCACAAAACTGGCTTAAAACTCAAGTCGTCAAAATAAGTAAAGTATCTCAAGGCATAGATGATTTACAAACTATGGCGCAGCAACTGGTCAGTGAAATAGCACAGGCCTTAGAGGCTGGTCACGCCGTTTTTTATGCCAAAACAACCGAGCAAAACAGTGATAGTTACCACTTACTTGGTAGTTATGCTTATGTTGAGAGGAAAAACATATCTAATAGTTACAAAATAGGAGAAGGATTAGTTGGTCAATGTGCGTTAGAAAAGCACAACATAGTACTCACCAATGTACCTGACGATTACATTCAAATCAGTTCTGGTTTAGGTGAGAAAAAACCACTCAATATCATTGTATTACCTGTTCTCTTTGAAGATAACTGTATCGCCATTATTGAGGTCGCAAGTTTTAAGCTATTTACGGAGATCCAAATAGACTTTCTTAATCAAGTTATTGCTAGTTTAGGCATAACAATGAATAGCTTAGTGAGCAGAAAGCGGATTGTTAATTTATTGCAAGAATCGCAAAGTCAAACAGAAGAACTGCAGAGTCAATCAGAAGAACTCAGAGCCACCAACGATGAGTTAGAGCAAAAAGCTGAAACATTAAACTTACAATCAAGCGAATTACAACTAGCGAATAGTGACTTAGAAGGTAAAACCCAAGCCTTAGAAATCAAACAGCGCGATATTGAAATTAAAAACCAAGAAATTGAAGAAAAAGCAAAAGAACTGGCAATTGCCAGTAAGTATAAATCTGAATTTTTAGCTAACATGTCACATGAACTACGCACACCACTTAACAGTTTATTATTACTTGCCAAAGGATTAGCAAATAACACACAAGGCAATTTAAGCACAGTACAAGTTGAAGATGCCCAAGTTATATACGATGGTGGTAATAGCCTATTATCCTTAATTAATGACATCATGGATCTTTCTAAAGTAGAAGCAGGCAAACTAACTATACATAGTGAATCGGTTTCTTTTGATATTCTTAAGCGTAATTTAAATAAAATGTTTGACCCTATAGCAAACGACAGAGCTTTAAGTTTTAACGTAGAAATAGCTGACAATCTTCCTCAAAGCTTCATCAGTGATGGCTTGCGAGTAGAGCAAATTTTACGCAACTTACTCTCTAATGCAATGAAATTCACCCCACAAGGCACTGTAACGTTAACCATAAGTAAACCAGAGAAAACAGTGGTATTTTCACATAGCCAACTCACCGTAGAAGATAGCATCGCTTTTGCCGTTGTTGATAGTGGTATCGGTATTCCTAAAGATAAACAACTAGCTATTTTTGAAGCCTTTCAACAAGAAGATGGCACCACCAGTCGAAAATATGGTGGCACAGGTTTAGGGCTTACCATAGCAAGAGAGTTAAGCCGCTTATTAGGCGGTGAAATCCACTTATCAAGTAAATTAAAGGCTGGCAGCACCTTTACTCTGTATTTATCTTTAGAAAGGAAACTAACACAAGATTTCGCTGAGACTGACAAAGCCTCCCTTACTTCTACTCATGAAAAGAATGCCAGTGAACAGAAAAAAACAGCTGAGCAAGAGAAGAAAGAACAAAACCAATCACTCGCTGTAACGCCCTGTGCTGAAGTTGATTGTATGAGTGATTATAAGCCTAGTATCCGTGAAGGTGATAGGAGTTTATTAATTATTGAAGATGACCCCGGAAATCAAAAAGCAACCCGTCAATTGCTTGAAAGTAATAATATAAAAATCACAGCTGTCGCCACTGGCAACGAGGGTATAGCGAAAATAAACACTGAAAAATATGATTGTATCATCCTTGATTTAGGTTTGCCTGATATGAGTGGTTTCGAGTTGCTAAAAACCATTAATGAAAGCGAACTAGAAGGTATCCCTCCAATTATCGTTTATACCGGACGTGAAATTAGCGAGCAAGAGCAAAAAAAGTTGGACGTTTATTCCGCCTCGATTGTTATTAAAGGTGTGAACTCAGCAGAGCGCCTACTAGATGATGTTTCATTATTTTTTCATCAGATAAATAAGAAGAAAAACGGAGTTCTTAACGTACTTCACGATGAAGAAGCATTACTTAAAGGTCGTAAAATACTGCTAGTTGATGATGATATGAGAAATTGCTACGCCCTTTCAAAAATGTTAATTGAAATTGGTCTTGACGTTGAATTAGCTGAGAATGGCCAAGAGGCACTCGATTTATTAATAAAGGAGAAAGATTTTGAATTGATTTTAATGGATACAATGATGCCAGTAATGGATGGTAATAAAGCTACCGAAGAAATTAGAAAAATGGACGATTACAAAAACATTCCCATTATCGCACTTACCGCAAAAACAATGCCTGAAGATAAGGAAAAATGTTTAAAAGCTGGTGCTTCAGAATACATTACTAAACCTGTTGATTTTGAGAGCTTAGTTTCAGTGATGCGTATCTGGTTATTTGATCCTAAATAACGATACTGATTTTAATACGAGTTGGCATTTCACGTCAGCATTACCGTCGTAACAAAGTACTGCTGTTATTTTGTGGCCTCTATTTTACGGAAGCTCGCATAAAAACAGGTGCCAATATCTTTATGACTAGCCGAGCGAGATTGAATCGTCATGCATCTTTTAAGTTTAAAATCCCTAGCTGTGTCCAAGGATGTTGTAGTTATTGATGAAATAAGAAAACCAGTAATTGAAGAAGGCTAGTTACTTGTCAAAGCGAAGTGGTTAAGTAAGCGTGGTCAAAAAATTAAAGTTTCTAACTCAGAATGAGGGCGTTAGCGCCTTAGAGTATAAATCCTAATGTCAGCTATTTTTGAAGATAGTGGACATCAGAGTCGGGGTTGTTAGGATTGCTCTTTTAACAAAAAATCAAGAATGGAAATCAATCTAAAAAATGTTATCTAATAGCGATCACTTGTCGCTAGGTAAGCCAAGGCTAACCTCCGGTCGTATCAAAGAAGACCATTGTAGCGCTGATTGAGAATGTTAAAAAAGACCGCTCTGTGGCAGCTACTGCCCTTAGCAATCATTCCAAGAATCTTCTAATTATTAAAATTAATCAGAGATCACCCCATGTCAAAAATGTGCGCTTTGAAGACATTAACTACAAATAAATTGCCATATATTTTCTAATGCTTTATTCCACACATTAGCCCGAGAAAATGAGATAAAACATTATTTTTTCAAAAACTCATTAATAGAAATCAATAACTACTTGATATACTGAGAATATAAGGGTAATTTTATTTCTTTTATAAGGAAGTCAGACGATGAATGAACTAGAGAATAAAGGGGGTTTTCTCGTCTAATAAGCGTTATACGTATGAAAGGAGTAGTATGATTTTAGATATTAGGAGCAGAACTAAATACTTGATAGGAGTTGCTTTTCTATTTTTATTTTTATTTTTTATGTACTTTAGGTCGACGAAACCAGAATTAAACCTTACGGCAAAGGTCATAATGGTTGAAAGTGAAGAAATTTCACAGCCTATAATTGATATACAAAAAACAGACGAGGCATCGTTAACGAGTAAACCGATTGAGCATGTAGAAATAAATATTGAAACAGAAGATTCCTCTCGTGATTTTATAAGTAATGACAAACATTCTTCATCTACGGAAACTACAAATATTCCAGAGAGTTCAACTGACGTTAAGCGTTCGGTTACTATGGATAACGAGCTATTTTTATATGAGAATTTTTACTTGCTATTAAGTCACTTAATGCAAAGTAAAGATGTAGATGAACTAGCAAATATGAATTCTTACCCTTTGATTATCTACACTGATTCAGAAAAAATCGTAGTGAAAAATAAAGAAGAATTTATTGAGAAATCAGATTTTATTTTTGAAGAAGGATTCCTTGTAAGGGTAGATAGTATCTCACCCACACACTCTATAGATAATGGAACTGGCGGAGTTATCATAGGCGACATATCAATTGAAGCAAAGTGTTTGGAATATATCAGTGATGCATGTAAGACTGCGACTATTAAAGTAAATGCGTATGACATCCGGACAGACAGGTGAATATTCGTATATCAAGCTGTACACGAGGGAAAATTACAGTTGGCTGTTCTCACCTCGTTTAACATTTTAGCTGTCAGTAAATTCCTCCTTAACGGGGCGTTAACGATACTAAATCTAATCTGAATCGATAATATTGAAATGGTAGCTAATGTCTCATTTGTGGTAATAGTGACTGTTTGGTTTGTCTTTAATAGGGGCGAAATGCCATATATTAAACGCTCTAGTTTAATATATATTTGTTAAGCCTATAAATTTCCTCTTAATGAGGCGTATGTTGCTAAAATAGTCACTGTCGGCATACTGTCGGGTGTATTTCGTCACCGCCATCCCAAATAAATGACATTATTATCGCTCAGAGTAGCGAGGAATTATATATGATAGTTAAAAAATTAAGAGCAGAAAAAAATTGGTCTCAAGAGCAAGTCGCAGCTTTTAGTGGTCTCAGTATAAGAACTATTCAACGTGTCGAAAGTGGTCAAAGTGCTAGTTTAGAAACGCTTAAATCTCTCGCCTCTGTATTTGAAGTTGATATCTCAAAACTA
>Ga0209292_1006525_pt1 | contig 11426 bp, 10 predicted proteins | sample GOMGulsemesocosm_2_FD_184634 | JGI IMG/M metagenome (GOLD analysis project Ga0209292, IMG submission 184634) | Methane-oxidizing microbial communities from mesocosms in the Gulf of Mexico - GOM9C Gulf of Mexico (SPAdes) (version 2) | ecosystem: Environmental > Aquatic > Marine > Cold seeps...
CTTGAGTACTTGAGTAATTTTTTCATGTCAGCAAGAATTTCTTTACCAAACATCGCTTGAGCATCATCATCGATTGGTGGTTTGTGGGAGAGAATTACATTTCCTAACGGATCAACAACCAAGACTTGTGGCAGTGGTAAAATGTTTCTAACGAGGTTCGGGGTAGAAATAATCGTCCAGCTATTGTCCGTTAACTTTTTGGCTTGTTGTGCGGAAAGCGGATTAGGAGAAAGTGCAACACGCTTTACTCTTGGCATTTCTCTGCCTAAAGCGATGTAAGAGTTATTAACACTTAATAATGTTTGTTCACAGTGAGCATCACACTCCGTTGGTAGACTGTAAATAACTAACCACGTTTCTTGTAAACTGGATTGTTCCAGGCCTAATTTTTGTAAAGTGAGTTCATTTTCAACTAAGGTGCCTTTATTCGTGACACCATATTCAAGCCAGTTCTGAGTTAATGCTAATTTTGCTAATACGATAGGCAGGATAAAAGCACCCAACACCATTATCATACTACGACGAGATTTTTTCTGTGCGACATCACTCATACAACTTCACCTTCTTATTATTTTTTTAATTAGTGGCTTTACTATTTTGACCAAACTTAATTGAAGCCCAAATCATCAGTGACAACCATGCAAGCGCTAAACTAAACCACTGAAATGCATAAGCACGATGTTTTTCGGGTGGCATCACAATTGGCTGCCAATTTTTTTCATAACCCACACTCTCTGTTTTATCTAAGTAAACAACAAAGGGCAAGAGTTCACGTGAAATTAATGTGGAAAATTTATCCAATTCGATTTGTTGAACACGTAATGGCCAACTATTTTTATTGAATTGCTGCTCCATCAGCATAATGCCTTTTTCGATTTTTCTGACATGACCTGTTAACTGAAATTCACCAGTAATTGTTTTAATATCAGGTAGTTCTTGACGGTTAATTGACCCCGGCACCCAGCCTAAATTAATTAAAATAGCTTGTTCATCAACATTAAACACTTGGTAAACGCGATAACCCAATCGGCCTTTGTTGGCTTGGTTATCTAATAAGAATAATACTTCACCATCAAACTCGCCTTCCAAGAAAATGGGTAAATCGTTAATTTCATTTTTTTGTTCGGCAAGTACATGTTTGAGTGACAAAGCTTGAATTTGGCTCAACTGCTCAATAGTCGCTAAGCGATGCTCTTTTTGTAACGCACGATCACTTTGCCAAAATCCGAGTTTTACTAATCCCGAAAAAACAAGTAGGGTAAATATCAACCAAGGGAGGCGAATGTTTGATAAAAATGTTTTCAAACAAATAAATCCTTAAATACGTTCTTCATGAACATTACAACATAGGAAATTTTTAAATGGCACTTGCGGTAAAAATAATAATTGTCGGTTGTTTACTTTTCATGATCTTTAGCCTTTTTCAGGCATTAATCGTACTCAATAAAAATGATCCAAACAAACCATCTATGTCAAAATTTATTGGCCGACGTGTGATGATTTCAGCTTTCATCATTATTCTGATGTTAGTCGCTATTTTGACCGGTGTAATTACACCAAATCCACGACCTTTTTAATCCATTTAATTGAATAAAGTAGTGTAGATGAGTTTATTTACCATCTACACTTTTACCAATATTTATACGATATATACAAATACAAACAGTATTACCCAAACGACATCAACAAAATGCCAATACCAACTTGCCGCTTCAAAAGCGAAAGCGTTTGTCGGGGTAAAATGCCCTTTTAAAACTCTCAAGAACACAGCAATCAACATGATAGTACCTAAGGTAACATGCATACCATGAAAGCCCGTCAACATGTAAAAAGTTGAGCCGTAAATACCACTCGTTAAATACAATTTCATTTCTTCAGAGTAGCCGTGCATGTATTCCACAACTTGCAAGAATAAGAAGACAACGCCTAATAAAATAGTGAAACCTAACCAAATCTTCAGCATTTTACGATTGTCTTTTTCTAAAGCTGAATGTGCTAAATGCGCAGTAATTGAAGATGTTAATAACAATATGGTATTAATTAGTGGTAAGCCATACCAACCCATTTTAGTCGTTTCTGTACCGTCTGGTGTTGTTAATAATGGCCAACTAGCGACAAATTCAGGCCATAAAACGGCGCCAGTCATCGCATTATTGTCTGCACCACCTAACCAAGGTACTGACAACGTTCGAGCATAAAATAGCGCACCAAAAAATGCTGCAAAAAACATCACTTCAGAAAATATAAACCAGCTCATTCCTTGTCGAAATGAATTGTCCATTTGATGGCTATATTTTCCCGACATTGATTCATTGATAACATTACTGAACCAGCCATAGAGCATGTATACAACTAAGCAAACACCCGCTAGTAAGATGTAGCCGCCAAAACCGCCTTCTGGGTTATTAAGTGTTGAGACATAATTTCCTGCACCAACAGCAATTAAAAATAGTGCCACAGCCCCCACAATAGGCCAATGGCTTTGCGATGGTACGTAATAACTTTCATATTCTTTTGTTGTCATTATTATTCCCCTAAACAAGTACCGTTGCACGTTAAGTGCTTGGTATAAATTGCTACGATTCCACTTTTCCGGTTACGTCATACAAAGTGTAAGACAAAGTTATCGTTGTTATATCTTCAGATAGCTCTGGATCAACGTAAAATTGTAACGCCATTTCTACCTCTTCATTGGCTTTTAGCGGTTGTTGAGTAAAACAAAAACATTCAATTTTTTGAAAATACCCTGCCGCTAAACCAGGTGACACTGACGGTACTGCTTGACCGATAATGTCACGGGTGGATTCATTTTTTGCATAAAATTTTACAACTTTCACTTCACCGGGATGAACTTTAATTTCACGGACCATAGGTTCGAATTTCCAAGGTATCCCTTGGGCCGTTCGACTTATAAACTGCACCGTAACAATTCTTTGAGTATCAACCTGCTCGACATTATAAGTTGCTGCAGTAGTTGACGTTTTTCCATTCAAACCGGTTATATCACAAAAAACATCATATAAAGGGACTAACGCAAAACCAAAGCCAAACATGCCAAAAACTATTAAAACTAGCTTTTTAACAACCTTATTATTCTGCTTATTTGCAGAACTATCTTTGTCATTAGTATTTTGCAATTCGTCACCTTTCTTCATAATTTATGACTTAATCTTCAATTTTCGGTGGTGTTGTAAATGTATGATAAGGAGCAGGGCTAGCAACAGTCCATTCTAAACCTTCAGCACCATCCCAAGGTTTAGCAGGCGCTTTTTCTCCACCTTTAATACATTTGATCACCACAGCTAAGAATATTAGTTGTGATAGACCAAAAGCAAAACCACCTATACTCACCCATTTATTAAAGTCCGCAAACTGCAATGCATAATCAGGAATCCGGCGAGGCATGCCCGCTAGTCCTAAGAAGTGCATCGGGAAAAACAATAAATTTACAGAAATTAGTGAACACCAAAAATGCCATTTTGCTAACGACTCGTTATACATATGCCCCGTCCATTTTGGTAACCAAAAATAGGCTCCAGCATAAATAGAGAATAATGAGCCTGTTACCAATACATAATGGAAATGAGCTACTACAAAGTAGGTATCATGGTATTGGAAATCAACCGGTGTTAATGCCAACATTAATCCAGAAAATCCACCAATGGTAAATAAGATGACAAACGCGATGGAAAACAACATCGGCGTTTCAAAGCTCATTGAACCACGCCACATGGTTGCGACCCAGTTAAAGACCTTAACACCCGTTGGAACAGCAATTAGCATAGTACAATACATAAAGAACAGTTCACCAAATAACGGCATACCTGTTGTGAACATATGATGAGCCCAAACAAGGAATGACAAGATGGCAATCGATGCTGTTGCGTAAACCATTGAGCTGTAGCCAAACAGCTTTTTACGAGCGAATGCTGGAATGATGGTAGAAACGATACCAAAAGCTGGAAGTATCATAATATAAACTTCCGGATGACCGAAGAACCAGAAAATATGCTGGAACAAGACAGGATCACCACCACCTGCGGCATTAAAGAAACTCGTGCCAAAATACGTATCGGTTAACAACATGGTTACCACACCCGCGAGAACGGGCATTACGGCAATTAATAGATAAGCTGTTATGAAAAATGTCCAAACAAATAATGGCATTTTCATGTAAGTCATACCCGGAGCTCGCATATTCATAATGGTAACAACGATATTAATCGCGCCCATTATTGATGAAATACCCATAATATGAACAGCAAATACAAAAAATGCAGTACTACCATTTGAATAGGTCGTCGACAGTGGTGCGTAGAATGTCCAACCAAAGTTCGGCGCGCCTGACTCCATAAAAAATGAAGATAAAAGAATCGCAAAAGCAAAAGGTAAAATCCAAAAACTCCAGTTATTCATCCGAGGTAAAGCCATATCTGGAGCACCAACCATCATAGGTATCATCCAGTTTGCAAACCCCGTAAAGGCGGGCATAATCGCACCAAATACCATGATCAAACCATGCACGGTAGTTAGCTGATTAAAGAAATCAGGTTCAACTATTTGTAAACCAGGTTGGAATAACTCTGCGCGAATAACCATGGCTAAAGCGCCACCGGTCAATAGCATAATAAAAGCAAACCATAGATATAACGTACCGATATCTTTATGGTTTGTTGTATACAACCAACGTTTGATGCCTTTCATTTTATGGTCATCATGATGGTCGTCGTGCGAATCTTGTTCTATTACGTCTGTAGTCATTCTATATCCCCCTACTTCGCACTGGCAGCATCAACAGCTGCAGGTTGAACTAAATCACCGGTATTATTTCCCCAAGCATTACGCTCATAAGTAATAACGGCAGCTATTTCGGTTTTAGTTAATTGACTAGCAAAACCAGCCATGGCAGGATTTTTCTTGCTGCCGTTAATAACCATATCTAAATGAGCAGCAATATCACCCGTTGCAATTGCACTGCCTTTTAGGGCAGGAAATGCTGGTGGTAAACCTGCACCTGTCGGCTGATGGCAAGAAACACAAGCTTTCATATAGACTTTTTCGCCCATCGCCATTAATTCATCTTGGTTATACACTTTAGTTAAATCTTCTGCTGGGGCCGCTTCTGCTACTGCCGCGCTATCTTCAACTGTATTTTCAACGGCTGTTGCATCTTGTGCTGTGTTTTCTACAGCGGATTTAACATCTGACGCTTGAACTGCATCACCGGTGTTGTTGCCCCAAGCATTACGCTCATAAGTAACAACGGCTGCAATTTGTTTCATGGTTAATTGCTTACCGTAACCTTGCATACCCGTACCAGCTTTACCATTGAATACCGTTTGAATATGAGTAGCTATATCTCCGGTTGCAACAGCACTGCCTTTAAGTGCAGGGAAAGCAGGAGGTAAACCAGCACCAGAAACCTGATGACATGCCGCACAATAAGCTACATAAGTACTTTCACCTAGTGCCATCAATTCAGCCATAGGTACTGCGGCGGTAAGCGATGCTTTTTCAGCTTCAGCAGCTTGAGCAGCAATTTGATGTTGTTCATCAATCCATTTGGCATAGTCTGCTTCAGATTTAACTTCAACAACTATCGGCATAAAGCCGTGGTCTTTACCACAAAGCTCAGCACATTGGCCTCGGTAAATTCCAGGCTTATCGACTTTTGTCCAAGCTTCATTAATAAAACCAGGGTTAGCATCTTGCTTTACTGCAAAAGCAGGTACCCACCAAGCATGAATAACGTCGTCTGATGTAATTAAGAAACGTACTTTTTTATTGACTGGAATAACAAGATGTTTATCGACTTCAAGAAGATAATTCTCTCCTTTCACAGCAGTCGTGCCTTGTTGATTTTCGTACTGCTCTCGTGGTGTAGAGAGTACAGAATAGAATTCGATATCTTGATCAAAATATTTATAATGCCATTTCCACTGAGATGCAGTTACTTGAATGGTAACGTCAGAGTCGTCATTATTTTCCATTTCAATCAGTGTTTTAGTTGCAGGGACAGCCATGGCGATAAGAATAACGATGGGAATTGCTGTCCAGAGAATTTCTACTTTTGTGCTTTCATGAAAATCAGCAGCTTTAGCTCCTTTTGATTTTCGATGAAAAGCCATTGACCAAAACATAGCACCAAAAACTACAATACCAATGACTACACAAATATACATTGCTAACATATGTAAATCGTAAACATCTCGACTTACTTCAGTTACACCCTTGGTCAGATTCAATTGCATATCTGCCCAAGCTGAACTAGAAAGAACACTTCCTAACATCAGCCAACCTAGGTTACGTCTTTTCACACGACATCTCCTTCACCCTATAAAAGTTCAAAAATTGATACTTATGGACAAAAATTATCCTTCAGTACGGATTTTTATTATTTGTTTATTTTTATTGTTTGTTGGTAATTTTTATTGAAATAATTTTAGACTTTCAATATTACCTTATTATTATATTTGTACGCTTTCTAATCTAGAATCACTCAAAAGTTGATCTGGGTCAATTTAAAATTTGAGCTATTTCAAAATAAAAGCCAATAAAAACAATAAAGTATTAACTCTAATGTAACGAAATGTTTAATAACAAAGGGCTGTAGCCATAGTATTAAAAGTAGACGATTAGTTACGATAACTTTCGTTGAGAGAACTTGAGCTGGTTACTATTTAAACAAAAAAAGATAAGATTGGTAAAAGAAGGATTTAAATGAGAATTATTATTATAAAACACAGGTGTTCGTATGAAAAACGTACGAATGATTAGAAAAGCAAACTTTAGTTAATTTTATAAAAATAAAGTTTGCTTAAAGTTATTGAAATATTTACATCCAATTTTCCGAACGAATAACGCCTACAGCAACACCTTCAATATTAAATACTTGCGAAGTTAGGTCGACTTTTATAGGTGAGAAATCTTCATTTTCAGCATGCAAATGAACGATATTTCCTTCACGCTTATAACGTTTAACCGTTACATCGTCTTCAACACGTGCCACAACTACTTGACCATTTTGTACATCAAGTGTTTGATGCACTGCCAATAAATCGCCATCGAGTATGCCAATATTTTTCATACTTTCACCCTTCACACGTAACAAATAGTCTGCGGCAGGATGAAATAGATTACCGTCAATCTTATAATGCTCTTCTACATGCTCTTGCGCCAATATAGGCTCGCCCGCAGCAACACGGCCAATAAGTGGCAAGCCTTCTTGCTCTATGAATTTTTCAGCTAAACGTATTCCCCGAGATGTACCCGGCAGCATTTCAATGTAGCCTTTTTTAGCCAGGGCTTTTAAATGCTCTTCGGCCGCATTAGCAGACTTGAAACCAAAAAAAGTTGCTATTTCAGCTCGTGTAGGAGGCATACCTGTTTCGGAGATGTTTTCTTTAATTAAATCAAATATTTGTTGTTGTCTGTTTGTTAATGGACGTAATTCGCTAGTTGTAGTTAGCATAGATAGGCCTGTAAATTTACACAGTATTTACTGTGAGTATATACAGGCTATTTGTAAAGGCAAGTTTCAAATAGATTATTTTTAATAAATAGTGGTTTATTTTTATCCGAAATAATACAAAAAAAGTGTATTTACAATTTAATATACATCTCATATATTAAATTCAATTGTCTTTAGAAAAACGAATTTTAAAAAATTATATGGAGATTCAAATGTATAAAATTCAAATAATATTTATTTTAATATTAAGTATTTTAAGTCTTAAAACTAGCGCAAGCAGTGAAAATAATACAGAATTTTGCGAACGTGATTGTTCAATGGAGTATAGATTTTTTAAAAAATATGCAAAAAATGGTTCATCCTTAGCAAATTTTTCTCTAGCGATTATGAATTACAAAGGGCATGGAAGAAAATCAGATATAGAATTAGCAAACAAACAATTATTAAAGGCAGCTAAAAAGAACGAGCCTGCGGCAATGTATCAATTAGCATACAATTTACTCTATGGTTTATACGGAGAACAGAATATTGAGAAATCATACCTTTGGTTTAAACAAGCAAAGAAAGCAGGAATTATAGGCGCAAACTATTATTTAAATGTATTAGATATAGCTTCTGGCCTGAAGAGTAATGATTCTAAGAAAAAAATGGTTCAATTTCTCAAAGAAGTAGCGGGTACTGAGCAGGAAACAATATTAAGCTCAGATAGTTTGGATCCTACAGAACATATTACTGTAGTAGGTCGATTCAGTTGGAGCTTTGTTTTATACAACGCAAAACGTCAAGCCTGCTCTGATAAAAACTGTGAAAAACCTTCTGCTTTTTCTCTCCTTCCTGTAATTCGTATAGTAAATGAAACGAACTTATTGAACAAATTTAATACAATCTAATACCTTCCTTAGATATTTAAGTGAATATTTATAGCAATAATTTAGTTGCTGAAATATCTAAGTGCGTAAGCTATCGCTTATGAGAAAGATCTGAGGTGCATTTAAGGCCATTACCTTCTAAAGATAGGGTAGCCGCTTTATTCAGTAGTTGGGAGTGTTAGACAAGACAGTTTTTGACCATTAGCCATTACATATTATTTCTTATTTATACCAAGGCTTCTCGCCAATATTGCTTTTAAGTAGCGCCAAGAACTTTGTTGTTCTATTAGAACGTGAACGCTGATCAGTACCTCAGTACCTAATAATGCAACTATATTGGCAGTTGGTAGTTCATAGTTACTTAATAAACGAACTAATGAGCCATTTTTTAATTCAGGTGCAACATCCCACTCTGATCTTGAGATAATGCCATATCCATCTAACGCCCATTGTTTAACAACACGACCATCATTACAGGCAAGTTTGGGACTAATACGTATAGATTCACTTTTATTAATATTTAACGCATTAAACTTCCACATAGTGACATCCTCCGCATTTTCTCTTAAAGCAATACAATGATGCTTACGCAGATCCGCGGGTTCATTTACTAAACCATGTTTTGATATATAAGCTGGTGAAGCACATAAAAATCGTTCGTTTTCAGCCAATGTTGATAATTTCAAAGAGGAATCGCGCAACTCACCAATATAGATAATAATATCCCACGAATGTTTAGTTGCCCAATCAGGATTATCGGACAATTCAAGCTCTACCGACAAGTTTTCATATTGTTGCTGGAACTCAGTTACCAAAGGGGCAACGTATTCCCTACCGAAGCCAAGTGGTGCTAGAATTTTTAAACATCCGGCGACTTCATTGCGCTGGCTATATATAGACTCATGAAGATCATCCATTTCATTAAGTATTATCGTCGCTCTTTCCGCCAATAATATTCCTTCACTTGTCAAAGTAATACTACGGGCATGTCTATCGACCAGCTTTAACTTCAACTTGTTTTCAATAGTTTGTAACCGTTGAGTAATTGTTGGCGGAGTTACATTCATAGCACGAGCGGTTGCAGCTAAAGATGGATGTGTCGCTATCATTTGAAAAAAGCGTAAATCATCGCTATTTATCATTAAGGTTAAACCTAATCATATAGTTAGTTTGTATTAATATTATTCTACATGATGACTAAGTACAATTATTTCATTCGCGGTAACAAACTAATTTGAAAATCAAGGAATACATAATGTTAAAAGCTTTAATCATCATATTGTTAGTAGGACTAACATCTTCCAACGTATTTGCTACAACACTCGCACACTATAATTCAATGTTACAACCTGAAGAAGCTAAAAGTGATATTGATCAATGGTTAGGTTTTATTGAAAAAACTCATCCTGACTTAGCCTACACCACCAAAGATGTTGCTCTGTTTTATAAAAATGTAAATCAATTTAAAAATAGTATTAAGGAGCCTATTTCTGTACGTAATTTTTGGTTAGAAATGATGACATTTAACAGTGTTATATCTGACGGTCACGTATCACTGACTCCCTATAAAAAAAGGGTTCTGACTAAAGATTATTTACAAAATGGCGGTACATTATTTCCATTTGAAGTGATTTTTGATAGTGACAAACTTGTTATTAAACAAAAACTAAACGGGGAGCCTTCAAATCTGTCAGGCAATACAATTAGCAAAATCAATGGTGTTTCAATCAATAAGATACTTGAATCTTTACTTAAACGTACTCATGGCGATAGCGATAACCAAAGGAAAGCGGTATTAGCCACAGGCTTTGCTAATTATTATTGGATGTATTTTGGTGAGCAAAAGCAGTTCAAGTTAGACATAAAAAAAGGCAACCATGAAATAAAAGACATAGTAGTAGAAGCGAGTAAAGAGATTACTTATGGTGATGATAGCTTCGAATCTAACTTTCAATTTAAGTTGTTAAATAAAAATACCGGACTATTAACCATCAACACATTTACTTGGCGTGAAGATGAAACTCGTGTATTTGATTTTTTTACGTCAGTATTCACAAAGGTAAAAAAACAGAATGTAAGCCACTTAATAATTGATATAAGAAAAAATGGTGGTGGCGATGACAATATTTGGATGAAAGGAATTTTACCCCACATTGCAGATAAAGCCTGGAAAACTGGCTCAACTTATAAAGTAAAAATTCTTGCTGGTAGAGAAGATGAAGGCGAAACAGCGGGTGATGTTGTTGCTGGTGAAATCAGTTCAGTACAAAAGGTAGCCATTGATAATCCTTTAGCATTTCCCGGTGATGTTTCGATATTAGTTGGACCTTATACCTATTCTTCGTCAATCTTATTTATGAATGTTATTCAAGATTTTGAATTTGGCAAGTTAGTCGGTGACCGTACAGGCGGGAAAAGTGGTCAAACGGGTGGCACTCAGCATTTAACGTTAACCAACTCAAAATTACATAGTGTTGTGCCTCGCTTCTTATTAACAAGACCTAATGGCGGCCATAACCTTGATTTAGTTACTCTAGATACAACCATTAATTATGACCCGATAAAACCAACACAACTAATAGATAAATTACTTATTAATCATAAATAAACCCATAAATTAGACGCTTTACAGGTTATCAGTCAATACCTTGACTGATAACGAATTTTCGCTTTTATAAAGAGAATATTGATGGAATTTTCACAAATCACCATTGAATTACTTTCCATGCTATTTATTGTTGCTGTCGTTGCTGGTTTATTAGATACCTTAGCTGGCGGAGGTGGCTTAATTTCAGTGCCTGCTTTGATCTTAAGTGGTGTAGGTCCATTAGCGGCCTTAGGTACCAATAAATTACAAGGGAGCATGGGAACTGCAACCGCAACTTTTATAATGTTAAAAAGTAAAAAAGTTAAATGGCATGAAGTAAAAGAGGTAATGGCCTTTGCATTTGCCGGAGCCATAATAGGGGCAATTGCAATACAATTTATCGATTCAAGTATACTCAGTTATGTTATCCCAATAGTCATTTCATTTATTGGCGTATACTTTTTGCTGTCTCCAACGCCAACCGAACAACAAACTAAAC
>Ga0209292_1006526_pt1 | contig 11426 bp, 9 predicted proteins | sample GOMGulsemesocosm_2_FD_184634 | JGI IMG/M metagenome (GOLD analysis project Ga0209292, IMG submission 184634) | Methane-oxidizing microbial communities from mesocosms in the Gulf of Mexico - GOM9C Gulf of Mexico (SPAdes) (version 2) | ecosystem: Environmental > Aquatic > Marine > Cold seeps...
AATAGGTTGCATATTTTCAGCAAATGTTTGGCGTTCTTGCCAGCTAGCTTGGTATTGTTCCTCAAGATGAGAAGTCATTGCGTAAACCTTTTTATTTCAGTCAATTGAACGATGGGTTATTATTAATGTTAGCTATAATCTTAGCAGTTAAAGTAATAATAATTAAATGCGGCGCTATTGTAATCGAACATGAAAACTTTCGCCACTAATTACAAAAGTTTTTCCCCTTAACAATGGTACAAAAAATGAAGTTAATTACGGTATGCCTTGCATTATTTTTCTTATTATCGGGTTGTGATAATAAACCTACTTTTGCTGAACTCTGTGAAAGCAATAGTGATATTTGCAATGAATTTAAAGAAGACTCTTGGTGTAAGCGTGAGCGTATAATGGTTGGTTTTGCTAACTTTGAACATAAGTTGAAAGCCTCTGGGTTGCAACAATACAACCAACTAATTGCTTATGAGGGTTATGAAAAATGCATGGTTCATGCGTCAAAAATAGAACATATAAAATTAAAGCATAAACAGACGATGCGAGTAAACAATGCAATAAAAGCTAAGAATCGTATTGTAGAAATTTCAAAAGAAACAGAAAATTCCGAACACCCTCACCTACTGTATTACCATTGGTCACGCTATATTAACGAAGAGTCTTTAGCTAGATTTTTAGCTAAAGAAGGAAGTGACGCGCTTGAAAACCCGCAATCACAATTTAACCTAGCGACTTATTATACAAAAATTGATCCTAAAAAGACGCTAAGTTTACTTTACCGGGCTTTAGAGTTGTATAAAGCAGATGAAAAAATAAACCCAGAGATTTTTCAGTCTATTTCAACCATATTTGTCGAAAATAAAAGTGCCAAACAGGTTTATATTTGGTTGAGGGTTCTTCGTTTGTATTCTCCTGAAAATAAAGAAGTTACCGAGCAATCTTTGAATAATTATTTAAAAGGTTATAACTTAAATAAGAAATTGCTCGATAAAGTTGCAGTATCTACTTTAGATAAAATTGAATCTGGAACGTTTAAATCTCCCCGAGTGTAGTTTCACTAACACGGTGAGTTAATCACTATACCTCGTTAAAGTGTAAACTGAGTGAGTTTACACAATAACGTTTACCGGTAGGTTTTGGCCCATCGTCAAAAACATGGCCTAAGTGTGAATCACAATGTGCACAAGTTATTTCAATACGTACCATGCCATGATTATTGTCTTCAATATAATTTACATTAGGACTGACTGCGTCACTAAAGCTTGGCCATCCACAACCTGATTGGAATTTAGTCCTAGACGAAAAAAGAATACTTTCGCAACAAACACAGTGGTAATTTCCCTCAAGCCAATGATCATTATATTCACCGCTAAAGGGCTGTTCAGTAGCCGCTAAACGGCACACTTGGAATGCCGCTGCGGATAGTTTTTCTTTATAAGGATCATTGGACATAAGTTTACCTCTGTTTTAGTGACCTAATTCGATCATTTCACGTGCTTCACTTGACCATTCAACATGAAACTTCTTGCCGGCTTCTTGATCTAAACGCTCGAATGTATGTGCACCAAAGAAATCTCTCTGTCCTTGTAATAGGTTTGCAGGTAAAACAGCCGTGCGCATCGCATCATAATAAGTCAATGATGAGCTTAGAGCGCTTGTTGGAATTCCCATTAAAGCGGTATCTGCAATGGTTTTTCGCCAATTTAATTGATTTGAATTTAATTGTTTAGCAAAATATTCGTCTAACATTAGATTTTCTAAATTTGGATCTCGTTCAAACGCTTCAGTAATTGACTGTAAAAATGCAGCTCGAATGATACAACCCGCTCGCCATATTTTAGCAATACTAGCAAAATCTAATTCCCAAGAATGTTCTTTTTCTGCTTGTTTCATTAATTGAAAGCCTTGTGCATAAGCACAAATTTTAGAACAGTAAATAGCGTCATGTAAACGAGCAATAAATTCTGTTTGTTCTTGTGGGCTTAATTCGGCCACTTCAGGACCGTTTAACAAACTTGCACTGTGTACACGTAATGCTTTAAATGAAGATATTGAACGTGCATAAACAGCTTGGGTAATAGTTGGAGCTGGTGTACCAAGCTCTAAGGTGCTGATGGCCGTCCATAATCCGGTTCCTTTTTGTCCGGCTTTATCTAGAATTAAATCAACCAGCGGAATGTTATCTTCTGTTATTTTATGACGAAGTACTTCAACAGAAATTTCCATTAAATAGCTATCTAATGGGCCCTTATTCCACTGTTCAAAAATATCAGCAATTTCGTCAGTAGATAAATTTAACCCTGCACGTAAGGTATGGTATGCCTCACAAATAATTTGCATATCTGCATATTCAATACCGTTGTGAACCATTTTCACATAATGTCCAGCACCCGCTGGGCCAATGTAAGCCGCACACGGTTCACCATTTTCAATAATATCGCCTGGTTTTTTCCGCTCTAAGGGTTTACCCGTTTTTGGATCCACTTTCGCCGAGATAGCTTCCCATATAGGTTTAATACGTGCCCAAGCATAAGGTGAACCACTTGGCATAAGTGCAGGTCCAAAACGAGCACCTACTTCACCACCGGATACTGCCGAAGAAAATAAGATAAAATTGTTTTTATATTTTTTCTCACGTGCGACTGTATCAACCCAGAGGCTATTTCCCGTATCTATAATAATATCGTCAGGTTGAATACCTGCACCAATTAAACTTTCAGAAACTTGATCAACAGGAGAGCCAGCAGGTACTGAAAGTACGATAAGGTGAGGCGTTTTTAAACGTGATAATAATTCTGTATATGAAGAGCAACCATAAACACGTTGTTTATTTTCACCATTCTCTAATTTGTCTTGGGCAATGACACCATTAATCTTTTCATTATCTAAATCAAATGCAGCAATGCTATAGCCATTATCTGCAAGGTTCAGTACTAAGTTTTTACCCATTACACCTAGGCCTATAAAGCCGATGTCACACAAATTATCATCTTGTGTCATATTAGAAAATCCATAAAAAAATGCGAAAAATAATGGCTCATATATTACCACGAACAAAACTAACCGCATAGCGCTATACACTTATAATTCACCCTAGCTCATAATTTAAATCCGTAATAAAACATCTTTTCAATCAAGAAAACCGTATATACAGAAAGTTTTGCTTGTATAAATCTCAAAATGATGTAATTTTACTACATTATCGTTATTTAGGGTTTTATCATGACTATTAAAGTTGGCATCAACGGGTTTGGCCGTATCGGCCGTTTTGTATTTAGAGCAGCTGCGCAAAGAACTGACATTGAAATTGTAGGTATTAATGACTTAATCGACATTGATTATATGGCTTATATGCTCAAATATGATTCTACACATGGCCGCTTCAATGGCACGGTAGAAGTTGTAGATGGTCAGTTAATTGTTGATGGTAAAACTATTCGTGTTTCTGCCGTTCGTAATCCGGAAGAGTTGAAATGGGATGAGATAGGTGTAGATGTGGTAGTTGAGTCAACCGGCTTATTCTTAACAGATGAATCGGCTCGCAAGCATTTGACTGCAGGCGCTAAACAAGTTGTATTATCTGCTCCATCTAAAGATGATACGCCAATGTTCGTTTGTGGTGTGAACCTAAATGAATACTCTGGCCAAGACATAGTATCCAATGCATCATGCACAACAAATTGTTTAGCACCTATTGCTAAAGTATTAAATGACAAGTGGGGTATTGAAAGCGGTTTAATGACCACTGTTCATGCCACAACGGCCACGCAAAAAACAGTTGATAGCCCTTCAGCTAAAGATTGGCGTGGTGGCCGTGGTGCAGGACAAAACATCATTCCGTCATCTACCGGCGCAGCAAAAGCGGTAGGTAAAGTTATTCCTGAATTAAACGGCAAGCTAACCGGTATGGCATTTAGAGTGCCAACTCCTAACGTATCAGTTGTCGATTTAACGGTTAACCTTAAGAAAAGCGCCACTTACCAAGAAATTTGTGATGCTATGAAATCGGCAGCTTACGGCGATTTAGAAGGAATTTTAGGTTATACAGAAGATAACGTTGTTTCAAACGACTTTATTGGTGAAACGTGCACATCTGTTTTTGATGCCGGCGCCGGTATTGCTTTGACAGATAAATTTGTAAAAATAGTTTCTTGGTATGACAATGAAATTGGCTATTCAAACAAAGTCCTCGATTTAGTTTCCTATATTAGTAAATACAAAAAATAAATATAATCAACTTAGCTATATATCAAGAACCAAATTTTTACATTTGGTTCTTTTACTATTTACATATCTATTTCATCGGAATATATATTCTGTAAAACGATTGATCTTAATCAATAACTACTCTCTTTGATCGCCTCCTTGTTCAATACCCCTCTACACTGTTAACGATTAACGCTAGAATCTATAGACCTGTGACATGGAGTTTATTTATTTTGGTCTACCAATATAAATAATAAGTTAACCTATGAATGAATATCGAATTAAAAGCATTGTTAAAAGCTTAGCCAATATTAATAGTTCTAATTTTTTTTATGACATTTGTCTCTCGTTAGGGAAGGCTATCAATGCTGACTTTGTCTTTATAGCAACATTATGTGATAACCATACTTTGGCAACTACTATTGCTTTAGCTAGTGAAGGCGAAATTATTGATAATATCGCTTATTCTCTGGCTGAAACACCATGCGAAAAAACCCTTAACTCAACAATTTGTACGCATAGCTGTGGCATACAGCACCTTTACCCTAATGATATCTTATTAGTAGATATGGGTATTGAGGGTTATGTGGGTATTCCCCTTAAAAATGTGGAAGGGAATACCGTCGCTATTTTGGTTTCCCTCTTCAAAGAGCCTATTGCTAACACCAATGAAATTGAAACGTTATTCCTACTATTTTCAGGGCTTATTGAAAAAGAATTACATAAAAAGAGCTATTCTGAGAAACTTGAACTAACCAACATCATCATCGAAAATAGCCATGAAGCCATTTTAATTGCCGATGCACAGAACAATATTATTCATACAAATAAGGCTTTTAGTAATATAACTGGATATCAGTTAGATGAAGTATTAGGAAAAGCACCTAAATTATTACAGTCCGGTCATCATGATAATAACTTCTATAACAATATGTGGAGTGATTTAAATAATAAAGGGCATTGGCAAGGTGAGATTTGGAATAAACGAAAAAATGGTGAAATATACCCTGAATGGCTTTCTATCAGCACTATTCACAACAAAGAGCATGAAGTAACACACTATGTTTCTTTTTTCTCAGATATTACAGAACAGAATAAAGACAAAAACAAGATAAAACGCCAGCGCTATTTTGACACATTGACTAAGTTAGCGAATAAAAAGATGTTATTCGAACAAGTAAATCAAGTCATTGAAGAAAACTTCCAAAAATCGTTAGATAAACAAACTTTGTCCGGGCTATTTGTAATGGATTTAGATCTGTTTAAAAATATTAATAGTATTTACGGACATGCTTTTGGTGACAAGTTATTAGTACTTATTGCTAAGCGTTTAAAGTCTATTATTCGAGACACTGATGTTGTAGCTCGTACGAGTGGTGATAATTTTGCACTCTTTATCCGAAACCTACCTTGTGAGCAAGGTGCTCAACGTATCGCTGAAAACATATCGAAATCATTTTCAGATCCCTTTTACATTGATGGCATAACCACAACCTGTACCTTGAGTATTGGTATTTCATTATTCCCCCATGATGCAAAGAATGCCGATGGTTTATTCAAAAAAGCAGAACAAGCTATGTATGATGCTAAAGACAATGGGAGAAATTCTTTCACCTTTTTTACCCCTCATATGGAAGCAAGTGCAGCTCGAACTTTAAAGCTTAAAAATGAACTTGAAGAAGCAATTAACAATAATGGACTTGAAGTTGTTCTTCAACCGATTATTTCAATAAAAACACAGTCAGTATCTAAGTTCGAAGCACTCGTTCGATGGAATAACAAAGGCAACTGGGTATCCCCTGTTGACTTTATTCCTATCGCTGAAAACTTTAATTTGATAGATAAAGTTGGAGAAATTGTTTTAAGAAAAACCTGCCTCATTCTGAAAAGTATCAAAGAACAAGGTTTTACAAATATTGTTTTTAATGTAAATCGTTCGATTTATGAGTTTCCGCGCAAGCAGGCCAAAAATAATTTGTGGTTAAATGTAATAGAAGAATGTGGATTAGTGCCGAGCGACATCTGCTTTGAGTTAACCGAAAGTGTGTTAGCACCAGAGAATGATAATAATATATCTTTACTTAAACACATCCAAAAAGCCGGATGTGAAATAGCGCTTGACGACTTTGGCACCGGTTATTCATCGTTAAGTTATTTACGACGATTTTCTATTGATATTCTAAAAATAGACCGCAGTTTTATTAAAGATATGACTGTAGTTAACGAAGACAAAATACTGGTATCTGCAATTATATCAATGGCTAAAGCACTGGGTATCGCAGTAGTGGCGGAAGGTGTCGAACATAAAGAAGAAATAGATATATTAACTGAATTAGGCTGTGATTTTATTCAAGGTTTTTATTTTTCAAAACCTTTACCACCTGAAGAAATAACAAATTATTTGACAAATTTTAACTATAAAAGCATTGCCATTCAAAATAGTAAGGTAGAAGTTTAATCAACAAACAATAACTGTTTTTTGTAGATAAAACTTCTGCCTTAATTGTTCAAAGGTGATCTAATTATTCTACATGTGCCAAAGCTTGTTTTGCCAATTCTGTAATTTTAGACCAATCTTTATTCTTCACAATTTCGTCAGTAACTAACCAAGAGCCACCACAACAAGATACGTTAGGTAACGCAAGATAATTGCTTACATTGCTTAAGTTGATACCCCCTGTTGGACAAAAACGAATATTTGGAAATGGGCCACCAATTGACTGTATTGCTTTTACACCACCAGAAGCTTCAGCAGGGAAAAATTTCAAATGATCGTACCCAAAATCAATACCATCCATCATTTCTGAAATAGAGGATATACCAGGAATAAGGGCAATATTCCCTTCATTACCGGCTTGTAATAAATCTTTAGTTAACCCTGGACTAATAGCAAACTTAGCGCCTGCATCTTCACAACGTTGTAACATTTCACGATTAGTGACCGTGCCGGCCCCAACACACGCTTCAGGTAACTCTTTAGCGATAATTTTAATCACATCTAGAGCTGCAGGAGTACGTAGGGTTACTTCTAATACTTTTATGCCCGCAGCAAGTAATGCTTTTGCAATAGGTAATGCGTCTTCAACATTTTTGATAACAAGCACAGGAACTATTGGCCCCATATCGAAAATTTCTGCCGGCGATAACTGCCATTTATTAGTTGAGGTCATAATTTATATTTGTCCTTTCATTGAAGATATTTGCTGACGAATATAGGCTGATGCCCCTATCAAACCGGGTTGAGCTTCGGTGATCACATACGTCGGAATATTGTTAATAAAACCAGATAATCGGCCTTTTGCATCAAAGCGTTGTCTGAAACCACTATTTTGTATAAAACTTACAAAGCGAGGAACAATGCCTCCAGCAATATAGACGCCACCAAAGCAACCTAATGTTAAGGCTAAGTTCCCGGCAAAGCTGCCTAAAGTATTGCAAAATTGAGTTAAAGATTTTTCACATAGTGGGCATGATCCCTCTATGGCTTTTGCCGAAATTTGTTCAGCCGATAAAATATTTTTAGGGTGATTACCAATAGATAGAAAAGCTTGATAAATTTGCTCTAAGCCTTTACCACAGAGTAATTGTTCATATGAAATTCTATGTTGTTTACTTTCAAGCAAATAATTTAATATTTTAACTTCATCAGCATCTATAGGGGCAAAATCTACATGTCCTCCTTCCCCCCCTAAGCAACACCAACCATCAATGGTCGGTACTAAATTCGCAACGCCTAAACCTGTACCAGGACCACAAATAGAAATGGGTTTACCGGCTATAGCTTTTCCTTTGCCAATTTGTACTTTTTGCGTTTCATTGAGTAAAGGGACCGCATGAGCGATCGCCGTATAATCATTGATTAAGAATAACTGATTAATGTTCAGTTCATCTTTTAGAGCAGATTGAGAAAATGTCCATGGCAAGTTAGTCATGGTTATTTGATCAGTTTCTACTGGGCAAGCAATTGCCAAACAGGCGTTTATCGTTTTACCTGCACATTGATGTCTATCAAGATAAACACGTATAACATCGGCTAAACTATTAAATTCACCACATTGATAAGTTTGAATATCACCCGTGGTCCCATCAATACTGACAAGACCAAGCCTGATATTAGTTCCACCAATGTCTGCAACTAAATTGAGTGTTTGCTTATTCATGATACTTTGCCATCAGCACCAAGCTCATCAACTTTCAATTCGTCAAACAATGAACAAGCACCTGTTTCAGCGGTGCTTAAGTTACGACGCATGAAACCAAACAATTCTCGTCCCATGCCTTGGTGATGACCATTTACTTGGAAAATAGCGTTATCACGTTGCGCAAGTTCTGCTTCGTCAACTAATAACGTTAGTTCCCCAGTTTCACCGTCGACTAAAATCATATCGCCAGTTTGTACTTTAGCGATCAAACCGCCATCTAGAGCTTCGGGGCATAAATGAATAGCCGCTGGTACTTTACCTGATGCGCCAGACATACGGCCATCAGTTACCATAGCAACCTTAAAACCCTTATCTTGTAAAACGCCAAGTGGTGGTGTTAATTTATGTAATTCAGGCATTCCACGTGCTTTAGGGCCTTGAAAACGGACAACTGCAACAAAGTCTTTTTCTAATTCACCGGCTTTAAATGCAGCTTCAAGTTCGTTTTGATCTTCAAAAACAACAGCAGGTGCTTTAATAACAAAGCTGCCTTCACGTAACGATGAAGTTTTTATAACAGATGTACCTAAGTTACCTTTAAGAACACGTAAACCACCATCAGCTTTAAATGGGGTGGCGACTGTCGCAATGATTTCTTTATCACCAGATTCTGAGACACCATCAATCCAAACTAATTTACCTTCTTGCATGACAGGTCTTTGGGTATAACGAGATAAACCATGACCACAAATAGTTTCAACATCTTCATGTACTAAACCGCCCGCTATCAACTCTTTGAAAAGAAGTGCCATACCGCCTGCTTCTTGGAATTGATTAATGTCAGCATGACCATTTGGATATATACGAGTAAGCAGTGGCACAGCTGCAGATAAGTCATTAAAGTCTTGAAAGTTTATAATGATGCCGGCAGCACGTGCAAAAGCAATAATATGCATGGTTAAGTTAGTTGAACCACCGGTCGCTAATAAAGCAACAATCGCGTTAACAATTGACTTTTCATTAACCATTTTACCGACAGGCATATAATTGCCTGACTGCTGCGTTAAACGGGTGACTTGGCGTGCCGCCGCTTTAGTGAGTTCTTCGCGTAATACTGTGTTAGGTGCAATAAATGAAGCGCCTGGTAAGTGCAAGCCCATCACTTCAACAACGAGTTGATTAGAGTTTGCCGTACCAAAGAAAGTACAAGTACCCGCGCTATGATAAGAAGCAGATTCAGCTTCTAATAACTCTTCTTCTCCAACTTCACCTTTAGCATGCTGTTGGCGAACACGTGCTTTTTCTTTATTAGGTAAACCTGAAGGCATTGGGCCGGCTGGCACAAATACTGTAGGTAAATGACCAAAGGTCATACTTGCAATAAGTAAACCTGGAACGATTTTGTCGCAGATACCCATCATCAAAGTACCGTCAAACATGTTATGTGACAAACCTACAGCGGCAGACATAGCTATAACATCGCGGCTCATTAGGCTTAAATCCATACCTGGCTGGCCTTGAGTCACACCGTCGCACATTGCAGGAACACCTGCAGCAAATTGTGCTACGCCGCCCGCTTCTTTAACAGCTGCTTTTATTATCGCAGGGTAAGTTTCGTAAGGTTGATGGGCAGACAACATATCATTATAAGCTGAAACGATTGCTACATCAGAGTGGCTAATACCTGTTAATGTTTGCTTGTCTTCTTTACCACAAGCAGCAAAGCCATGGGCTAAATTACCACAAGATAAACTTGCACGATGAACCGTTTGAGAACTTTCTGCATCAATCTTAGCGAGATATGAAGCACGTGTTTCTTTACTACGCTCAATAATTTGTTGGGTAATAGCTAAAACTTGTTTGTTCATTTCAATAGTCATATGTTACTCCGCCCAATACACTTGTGTATTGATATCTGGGTTTTGTAAAAATGCCCTAATAGGCATTTCTTGTTGATTATCATTTGCGAGCGCTTTTTCTAAAACGACTTTTTTACCTTCACCACAAACATGTAAAATAATATTTTTACTTTGCACTAAATGTGCGTAAGTGAACGTTATACGTTCGTGCGGCGCAGTTTTTGGGACAACTTTCATTAATGCATCACAGTTATCAATAGCAAGTGCTACTGTTATTTGATCACTACAAGGAAATAATGAAGCCGTATGGCCATCTTCACCCATGCCTAAAATAAGCACATCGAGAGGTAATACAGCTTCTTTAGCGTCACTGTTTAATTTAACCAAGGTTGTTTGATTAAATTCACTCTCTTTTCTTAAATGAAAGAAGGTCGCGGCTGAAGCATTATTTTTTAATAAGTTTTCATGTACCAAACGGGTATTACTGTCGTTTGAGTCAAATTCTACCCAGCGTTCATCCGCTAAAGTAATTGTCACCTTTTGCCAATCGATATCTATATTCGATAACGCACTAAAGAAGCCTTTAGGTGTTGAGCCGCCAGAAACAGCAATACTAGCGCTCCCTTTTTGACTAATGGCTACTGACAATAAATCAGCAACTTTACTCGCTAAGGCGTTGTCTAAATCTGCTCGTTGAGCAAAATCATTTAATTGGTACATCATATTTCCTTTTGACTAAAATCGCGCAGTTATTCAACCCACTGTCGATCATCACGGGCAATCATAGAAAGTGAAGCCACTGGGCCCCAAGTTCCTGCCGGGTATGCTTTAGGTGCTTCGTTGCTTGTCTGCCATGCTTCAATAATGCTGTCTGCCCAAGTCCATGCTGCTTCAACTTCATCGCGACTAACAAATAAAGATTGATTTCCATTAACGACTTCAAGCATTAAGCGTTCATAAGCATCAACAACACGTTGATTTTCATAGGTCTCAGAAAAACTCAAATCAAGTTTATTCTCTTGGATATTCATTTTAGATGCTATGCCTGGAATTTTATTCATCATTTGCAATTCAACACCTTCATCAGGCTGCAAACGAATCGTTAACTTATTGGCGGGTAAATCTACATGGCTATCTTTAAATATATTGTGAGCTTGTTGCTTAAAGTGCACGACTATTTCACTGTGTTTAACTGGCATGCGCTTACCGGTACGTAAGTAAAAAG
>Ga0209292_1006532_pt1 | contig 11417 bp, 6 predicted proteins | sample GOMGulsemesocosm_2_FD_184634 | JGI IMG/M metagenome (GOLD analysis project Ga0209292, IMG submission 184634) | Methane-oxidizing microbial communities from mesocosms in the Gulf of Mexico - GOM9C Gulf of Mexico (SPAdes) (version 2) | ecosystem: Environmental > Aquatic > Marine > Cold seeps...
TGATGCTTTCAAATGCTACTGAAGTCAGTACGCCTGGTCCGGTGCCATCAGTCGCTTTCGCCCATTTTTTATCTTCAAGCCAGTTTTCTGACCATTGAGTATTTGGCCACTGTGCCCAAGTCATCGGCTGATTATTGAAAAAGAGTTGTTTAGGTTTCTGGTTTACCTGTGGGGGTAACTGAGCTTTGTAAATACCATTGCCATGTTTATCAAAGCTTGCTTTAAGTATTTTTAAGCCAGAAAAAACAACATTTCTTGGATTTTTAGCACGTAAGCTAATACCTGATTTAAGTGAAAGTTTCTCTGTATATAAGCCATCCATAACAACTAAGGTATCGCCAGCTGACATTTTATCAATAGCATATTGCACCGTTTGAAATGGCTTTTCGCTCAATGTGCCCTGCTCATTATTATTCCCTAGTGGTGAAACATAGTAAGTTACGCCAATAGATGAGCTATTAAACTCTTTATTGGAACCAACCAAACTAGTTGATGCTTCACAAGCTAAAATGACTAAGACACTAGCCAGTAGAGTTACTTTTTTCTGTGAATGTTTCACTTTTAAATTCCTTTACACATTTTACTTACTCATTTTTTTATTGCTTTACATAATTAACATGAGTATTGAACGGTTTATTACCACGATATTCTTTGACTAATACTGCATTTTTATGACGTAACTCCTTAACCACATCCGTATATACCGGTTCTGCGATTAAGTTACTAATTTCATGAGGATCATTTTCTAAATCAAATAACTCTTCATATATTGGCTGCTCTCCATTGATTGACGCGACACTCATAGCAGCGTATGACTGGTCTTTTTTCTTATCAAAATAACGTACATATTTCCATTTATGAGTACGCACCCCCTCCATTCGAGGATAGTTTTGGATGGTCATCATATTTTCTAAGAAAATTTCCTGACGCCAGCCAATTTTTTCCCCCTTCATAAGCGACTTTAAACTTTTTCCTTGCATTTCGACAGGAACAGGTGTGTTTGTTAAATCTAGTAAGGTAGGTGCGATATCGACCAATGCAACAAGTTCATCACTTTGATGTGCTTTGTTTTTCATTCTTGGATCATATATAACCAGTGGAACACGAACCGAGCTATCATAAAGGAATACTTTCCCTCCCATGCCAAATTCGCCATGCATCAAACCATGATCAGAGGTAAAAACGATAATGGTATTATCCGCAACCCCTTGTTCCTTGAGAGTTGACATTAATTTACCTATTAATTTATCAATGCCAGAGATAGCCTGCAAGGTGCGTACTTGCCTCTCACGTAAACCTTCTTCCGTTTTCACATAATCATAAATGGAAATATAATCGCCATTATAGACATTGCGGGGTAACTTTGACTCTTGAATGTCTTTTTGTGCAATATACGTCACTGGTGGAGACAATTTTGCGGCTTGATCCCGATATGTCTCTTTATACAACGAGAGATCACTTTTCCTTAACGCCATTGATCTGGTACCAAAATCATGAGGAAGATTAAAATTAATCAACAAAGCAAAGGGTTTATTTTTATCGCGGCTCGTTAAAAATGTTTGCCCTGCTTGAAAGGCTTGATTAGGGCTTAAGAAGTTTTCCACCCCCTCTTCTATTATTTCCACTTGAGAGTCAGCTTGAGCATTTTTAAAAATGGCATGTTGACGGTAGTCTTTTGGATAAAAACCCAAATGCTTGTGACCACCGTACCAGTAGTTGAAATTTTGTTCCATAACGCCGCTTTTATACCCCAGCACACCATATTCATTCTTGCCAATAGGCGTATGGTTTTTACCAACATAGCCAACAAAATATCCCGTGTCCTGCAACAACATGGGATAAGTTTGACGAAACGCATTTAAGGTCATACTGCTTTCAGAGTTAAAATTAACACCGTGTCGACGCTCATAAAGTCCTGTTAGCAATGAAGTTCTGCTAGGTGTGCATGCCGCGCTTGTGGCGAAGCCTTTAGAAAAAGTGGTCCCTAACGAAGCTAGCTTGTTCAAGTTAGGTGTTTGAATGATCGGGTGCCCTTCAAATCCGGTATAATTTGTCCGCATGTCGTCTGCCAAAACAACCACAATATTGGGTCTTTTTGTTTTTACGTCCTCTACCTCATGCGCAGCTATAGAGCACGTAGTCAGGAGAAAAAATTTTATAAGATATAATTTAACTTTCATGGCGGTTGCTTTCGATAAATGATGAACTTCATTTAATTATTCTTTCGATAATTAATCATGATAGAAATGAGAACCTGTTGAAACTGTCAATGCTAAATTACAGTTTCAACAGGGTTATGTAAGCTAATACCAATAAAGCTACAAGGTTACTTCCAATGTATAACCTATCGTTGAGTGAGTTAATTTAGGTAGTTCAATAGCAAGTGCATCATTGTTGTTTTTCCATGATACCTTACCTTTTTGCCCCAGAACTCGAATGTTTTTGATATCAAGACCTTGTAAGGATTTAACTGATATTTTATTCGTTGCTGGTTTTTTGAATGAGACAACGTAAACCTTATTTTCTTTTTGGGTAAACCAAAAGTCAGTCTCTTTAAAATCAAAGGTCACTTTATTTTCAGAACGGTGCTTTGTACCTTTCATGCTAATTTTTGTCGGTCCTTCATGATCAACCTTCCAAGGAGTAGAATCATAAATTGCTTCGCCATTAACTATTAACCATTGTCCCACTTGTTTTAATATATCTGCAGACTCTTTAGGTATCACACCATTGCCATCTGGGCCAACATTTAACAAAAAGTTACCGCCTTTACTGACATTAGCAATTAACCAATAGAGTGTCTCTTTAGGGCTTTTCCAATCAGTATCATAGGATTTAAAGCCCCATGAATGGTTAGTGGTTGCAATACCTTCCCAGGTATTAGCACTTGCTTTGTCAGGAATTACATTATCTCCCGGCGTACCAATATCACCAAAACCATTACCGATGCGGGCATTGACTAAAATTTCAGGGTTCGCATCATTAACCAAGCGATAAAAGTCCATGCTATATTTTGATGGTATATAAAGCGGGGTATCAAACCAAATTTGGCTTAAATCATAATTGGCTAATAACTCTTTTACCTGTGGAATTGACTTGTTTTTGATGTAGTCATCAAAGCTCACTGGCGATGGATCGAATTTATTGACAAATAGAGCACGTCTTGGTTTGATGCCTGGCGCTGGCCCATAATCTTTCAAACCGCTATCACCACCACTTCGCCAATCAAGGGCATTAGAATAGTAAACACCAAAATCAATACCCGCTTTTTTTGCCGCTATTTCCATTTCTTTTATGGCATCACGGCCAAAAGGTGTAGCATCAACAATATTATAATCACTAACATCTGAGTCAAACATGGCAAAACCGTCATGATGCTTTGAGCCCATGACGATGTATTTCATGCCGGCCGCTTTAGCAATGGCAACCCATTCATCGGCATTAAAACCTTGAGGGTTAAAATTCTTGGCATGTTTTGCATATTCTTCCCGCGGAATTTCTTTACGGCGCATGATCCACTCAGCTACTCGTGGCCCTGTGCCGCCATCTTCCATCTTTTCGCCTTTATAGACGCCACCAAAAGTTGAATACAAGCCCCAATGGATAAACATGCCGTATTTATTTTCATTAAAACGATCACGACCTTTTTGCTTTGCCGCTGAACTATTTAATTCTTTCCACTCTTTAGTAAGCGTTTTCATTTCAGTTGAACATGGAATACCAGAACCCTCAAAGCCATAAAACTTTTGCTTTTCAACTTCACTTAAGGCGTCATGGGCAGCTAGTTCTTCAACTGAACAGCCTTGTGAGTTTTGTGCAGCCATTAGAGACAAAGGTAATCCTAATAGAGCCGTACAAACAATTTTATTGATTATTTTTTTATTCATCATTTACTCGTTTTAAATTATTTTTAATTCTTGTTTATTTACTTATTTATTAATAAATAGATAAATTAATTCAATCTCTTATCATTTCTACGCCAAGGTATAATGGCATAACCTGCTTTTTTAAAACTTTGCGCAGGTGCGTTAAAATCAAGCGGATCTTTAAGCTCTTTCATCAAATCAGCCAGCTTGTTTTGTAACATAACGAGCTTTTCATGGTATTGACTATTGGCAGCCAAGTTATTTAATTCTTCAGGATCATCTTTCAAATCAAACAACTGTGTTTGTTTAATCATCGGGTAATAAATTAATTTAAAATCATCTGTTCTTACCATGCGCTGATAATGACGATAACTGCCGTATATATAGTCATATAAACCACTTTCTTGATCAGACACTTGTTGATCAGAAAGTAGCGGCACAATACTTTTAGCTTGAACCGTAGCAGGCACTGCAATTCCTGCGAGTTCTGCGGTGGTTGGAAATAGACTATTCAAATAAAAGTTACCTTTGCTGACCTGACCTTGTGCTATACCTTTACCTGCAATAACAAATGGTGCTCTAATACTATGATCATATTGGTTCTGTTTTCCTAACAGACCATGTTTACCAACGGCTAAACCATGATCAGAAGTAAAAACGATAATGGTATTATTAGCATAAGGAGATTGCGCTAAGCTATCGAGAATCCTGCCAATTTGAGCATCCATATGCGTGATCATCGCATAGTATTCACCAATAAATTGTTTAACCGCCTGCTTTTCTCTGGGTATCGGCAATAAAATTTCATCACGTACCCAAAAATCCCCCTGATCAAGGCTATTTTGTTTCATAAACGACTTGGGCAAAGCAATGTCTTTTCCAGGGTACATATCAACATAACTTTGAGGTGATTGCCTTGCATCATGTGGCGCTAAAAAGCCGACATACATTAAAAAAGGGGCATCATTACGTTTAGGTTTTTGTTGTAAATAATCTACCGCGGCATCGGCAATTAATTCACTGGTGTGTTTTTTCGATGGATATGGCGTTGATACCTGATGCGTTTTTTCATCAAGGTTAACCATAGTGGCATTATAATGATCATAAGTCATACCACCTTCATGAATAGCTTTGCCAATAGTAAAGCTACGCAATAAGGCTTGACGACTAACATGCCATTTACCTGACATAAAAGTATCATAACCAGCATTTTTGAACGTTTCCCCCCATAAAGGGTAGTTTGGCCTAGCTTGTGCCGCTATAGTTTTATCCCTCATACCCGTTTCAAATAAATTTCGTCCAGTATTGATCATTGCCCTACTGGGTGCACATACCGCTGGAGACCAAGAGCCTTGATTAAACACATGAGTAAACTGGGTGCCACTGGCCGCTAAACGGTCTAAATTAGGCGTTTTAACTTGATGATTTCCTGCGCGACCTAATGCGGTATAACTTTGATCATCGGTTAAAATAAATAGAAAATTGGGCTTAGCATTTTGACTTAATTCAATCTCCTCTGAGTTAGCATTCGCTGGTGCTAAAAGTGTCATAGTTACAAAACAACAAAACGCAACCATATACTTTACAGCAGGCTTTACTGAATTGATTTTAAATAAATTTATTTTTATATCTTTCATCTATCACTCTTTTTATTTTCGTAAATATCGTCGTTCCTTGCCATCGACATGCATTAATGCCTTGAAGGACAGGATGTCCGAGAAAGGTCATCCTGAACATCGACGTTCCTTGCCATCCATGGCATCACGACATACAGTTCATCCTGAACATACACGAAATTATGCTCCTGCAATTTCGACATACCGTTCATCCTGAACATACACGAAATTATGCTCCTGCAATTTCGACATACCGTTCATCCTGAACATACACGAAATTATGCTCCTGCAATTTCGACATACCGTTCATCCTGAACTTACACGAAATTATGCTCCTGCAATTTCGACATACCGTTCATCCTGAACATAAAAAAACCACAGTATTAATGCTGTGGTTTTGTTTTATAAAGGTCACTATTTAATTAAAAGCTTCCACGTAAAACTAAACGATAGGTGGATCCTGTCACTCTATATGACGCTAGACGGTTTTCATAAGCTTCGCCGTCTAATCGGTTACCATCCCAAGAGTTAGTATGGTAGCGATAAGGACGTTCATCCGTTATATTAACGGCTTGAAAACCAACGCTAATATTATCATTAACCTGATAGTTAGCAGCGAAATCTAACTGACCGTAGGAATCGTTCCACACCATATCAGTAAGCTCACCCGTTGGGCGATATAATGAATCCGTCCGATAGTTGTAGCTCAAACGCATTGAGTGTTTATCTTTTTCCCAAAAAATAGTGCTATTTACGGTATGCTCTGATTGACCAATAAATGGCATAGAAACGTCAACTTCTTCTCCATCTGCATCTATTGCCGCATACGTGGTGTCAGAATCAGCGTAGGTGTAGTTTACAGAAGCCCCAAGCCCAGACCAAAAACCAGGTAACATAGTAAATGTTTGTTGATAATTAAACTCAACGCCTGAAATTGTCGCACTGCCACCATTGACTGGTTTTTTCGAATAATAAGGATTTATTGGGCGTATATCTGGAAATTCATCATCGCCATAATTACCGTCATACGCTTGTCCACTACCGTCAAGCATAACTTCATCGACTAATACAGTTCTGCTATAGATAAAGTCTTCAATATCTTTATAAAATAAACCCGCTGAAAGAATGCCGCCTTCTTGGAAATACCACTCTAGGGATAAATCGTACTGCCATGCAGTATACGGGTTTAAATAGGTATCACCTTCGGTACGTTTAGCACTATCAGGGTTTCCGGTATTTACTTTATCAATAGCAAACGGGGCTATTTCAAACGTTGAAGGGCGAGCCATTACTCGACCAACAGCAAGATGAGAAAAGACATCTTCTCTTAATTGATAACGGAAATTAGCACTGGGTAAAAATTCAGTATAATCATGTTTTTCATTAATTTCGCGATACGAATTTACACAATCATCCATAACAAAATCATCATCACGAGTACAGACACTTACATCAACAGTACCACCACCATAACCTTGAGTCTCTAGTCCCGTGCGCACGGCACGTACACCAATATCGCCGACTAAATCGCCATCTAAGGTATCAATATTAACTTGTACATAACCGGCTAAATAAGTTTGCTCTACTTGATAACTTGGACGTAAATCCAGTGTATAAGGTAACTGACTAGTATGGGTTAAGTTAGTACCATGTAAAGCGTTATAACTATCTAAAACCTCATTACCAATAGCGCCAAAATCGCTATAAGTCCATTGGTTTACCGTACCTTGATAAGGACCAGAAGATGTGCCTTCTCCGTCAAGAAAATTATCTACTGGGAATGGCGCAATCAAATCATCTTCACCTAGAAGAATATCACCTTTAGGTAAGCCTAGTTCTCCATCAATTTTGACTTTATTTTGTGAGTGATAACGATCAGTTGTACGGTTGGTATATTTAAAACCAAATTCAATTGATTGCCAATGATCAGAATCTACATAATACTCAAAATCAACTTGCGCTGACACTGACTCATCTTCAAGTTCACGTTCATCATTCCATACCTGATGGACATTGGCATGTTCAGCCATTGGCGAATAGTAATTAACGCCATCATCGGAGATATCAGCCAAAGCACCAGCACGTTTCGCCGCGGCTAATGCAGCGAGATCTTCAGCTGTCTCTGGGTATAAAGGTATAGACTTACCGTTGTTCAGAGCGTTTGCCCAAATCAACTCTGGCACCATAGGATTTTCAGCAATGGAATACCCCCCTAAAGTGCCGCCACCACCAATATTAAAACGCGCATTTTCTGGGTAAGACTCATCAGTAAGTGAATAACCCAAACTTGTATGGATACGCCAATTATCAAGAACATAATCAGCCCCTAAATTTACAATAGTCATTTTTGTTTCTTTTTGCGTTTCTCGTGGCAGCATCGCACGGCTACCTTTAAGGTTAACCGCAGTAATGACAGATTGTGAATCAGGATCTATATCTGCCGCTAAGTTAGGTCTATTTTGACCACCGCCATTGAAGTTTTGACGAAACAAAGAAAAATCATCTTCAATCGCTAACGAGGTATGAGTAACATCTAAATAACTATTAAGTGCTTCAGATGGTTGATATTGTAAAGTAAAGTTGATGCCTTTACGCTCACGCTCTTGATTAGAGTGTTTTGAATAGAGGTGACGCATAAAGTAAGCTTTTTGAGCAGTATTAGTTAAATCGGCACTATCGACACCTGTGGTGGCATTACCATAGGCATCAAATACTTCGCCATCAGCAGCGACACGATACACATTACCACTGGCATCTTCTGAATATTTTCGACCAGCAATATCTTGTTTAAAGTTAGCGGCGCCCCAACCGTATGTTTGAATGGAGTCTTCTCTAACATTACGGTTTTCATAGTTCAAACCGACCGCTAAACCAAGCGTATTATCCATAAATTGGCCAATATAATTAAATTGCGCCGAGGGATCAGTTTCTTCACTAAATTCATTATGATTAGCGGTTACAGAGGCATTAAATGATTCTTTATTGCTATCTAAAGGTTTGATGGTTTTCAGGTTAACTTGAGCACCTAAACTACCTTCTTCATGTTTTGCACTTGGGGTTTTTATGACCTCAATGGAACTAAGCATATTGGCAGACATTACGTTTAAACCAACAGCATCAGAGCCATTTTGCGTTCCGGCATCACCGCCACTATTTATTATTTGACCGTTGACAGAAATATTATTTAAATTACCGCCCATACCACGAACGCTAATAGTGGTACCTTCACCACCTTCGCGGTTAATAGAAACCCCCGTGATACGTTGTAAAGATTCGGCAACGTTTGAATCAGCCATTTTACCAATATCTTCGGCGATAATGGCATCAACGATATTGCTGGATTCTTTTTTCTTATCTAAGCCTTTCTGCAATGAAGCCATATAACCGGTGACTACGATTACTTCGGTTTCAGCCGCTTTTTTAGTTTCTTTGGTTGTTTTAGTTACTTCTTCCGCAGCATAGGTATTCATACTTGCTGCAAATAAGAGTGGAAAAAGAGCAATCGAAATTGCGACTGATAATTTATTCTTTGCTAGCTTATTGCCTTGTAAATTAGTATTCATTGACATGTTATTCCCCAAGTGCGCTTTATTATTATATGTAAAGTTATACAAAGTACTTTTACATATAATATGCACACTAGCAATGATTGTCCACAAAAACATCAATATTTATAAATCCAGAAACATTAATCATAAAAAACGCATTGATTACAACAACTTAATAAAATAAATGTATAAAGTAAACATTAAAAAACCTATCAATTATAATGTTTACCATATAAAAAACATAGATTATTATATGTTAGCAATCACAAAATACAAACATGCCTGTCAATTTTGAAGCTGACAGGCATTACTATTTTTACATAAAAGCACAAATTACTATTTAGTGTACTTAATTAAAGTGATATCTCTAATGCATAACCTATGGTTTCATTTATCAGCTTAGGCAATTGAATATCGATAGCATTATTCCCTTCTGACCATGTCACCTTGCCATCTTGGCCTAAAACACGAATATTTTTTATATCTAGACCTTGCAACGATTTTACCGAAATCTTATGACTCTTAGGTTTTGCAAATGAAACGACATAGACTTTATCTTCTTTAGTGGTAAACCAAAAATCATTGTCTTTAAAGTCAAAAGTAACCTTAGCTTCTTTTCTTTGCTTAGTCCCTTTCATGCTAATTTTAGTTGGCCCTTCGTGATCAATCTTCCAAGGTGTAGAGTCATAAATGGCTTCACCATTAACCGTTAGCCACTGCCCCACTACCTTCAAAATATCAGCTGATTCTTTTGGGATCAGGCCATCGGCATCTGGTCCTACGTTCAATAGAAAGTTACCGCCTTTACTGACATTGGCAATCAACCAGTAAAGTGTCTCTTTAGGGCTTTTCCAATCGTTATCATAAGACTTAAAGCCCCAAGAATGATTGGTTGTCGCAATACCTTCCAAGGTATTAGCACTTGCTTTATCAGGGATAACATTATCACCTGGTGTGCCGATATCCCCAAAGCCATTACCAATTATAGCATTAACTAAAATTTCAGGGTTCGCGTCATTCACTAAACGATAAAACTCCATGCTATGTTTTGGTGGGATATAAGCAGGCGTATCAAACCAAATCTGGGTTAAAGCATAATTAGCTAATAACTCTTTCACCTGAGGGATAGATTTATTAGCAATATAGTCATCAAAAGTGATTGGCGATGGGTCAAATTTATTAACAAATAGAGCACGTCTTTCTTTGATACCTGCCGCTGGGCCATAATTTTTATGACCACTATCGCCACCACTGCGCCAATCAAGGGCATTAGAATAGTAGACACCAAAATCAATACCCGCTTTTTTAGCAGCGATTTCCATTTCTTTAATGGCGTCACGGCCAAATGGTGTCGCATCAACAATATTAAAGTCGCTGACCTTAGAGTCAAACATCGCGAAGCCTTCATGATGCTTTGAGCCCATGACGATATACTTCATGCCTGCTGCTTTCGCAATTGCCACCCACTCATCAGCATTAAACATTTGTGGATTAAAATTTTTCGGATGTTTTTCATATTCGGCACGGGGAATTTCTTTGCGGCGCATCACCCATTCAGCTACTCTTGGCCCTGTGCCACCGTCTTCCATTTTCTCACCTTTATAAACACCACCAAAGGTGAATAGAGGCCCCAATGAATAAACATGCCGTATTTATTTTCGTTAAAGCGATCTCGGCCCCGCTGTTTTGCCGCTGAACTATTCAAAGCTTGCCATTCTGCGGTTAAGGTTTTCATTTCGGTGGAGCACGGAATACCTGAGCCTTCAAAACCGTAGAACTTTTGTTTTTCAACTTCACTTAACGCGTTATGGGCGGCAAGTTCTTCAACTGTTCATCCTTATGAATTTTACCCTGCGGATGCTAACAAGGGTAAGCTTAATAAAGCGGCATAGATCACTTTATTGATAGTTTTTTTGTTCATCATTACATATTCTCATATTTTATTTTTAAAGTTAAAGTCGTTCAGCATAAATAAAGAATGCCGCCAATGGCTTGTCTTTACCCACGCCTTTATCATTACTATTTGGGTTATTGCTAAACCAGGCTTTAATATCGACATTTTGTTTTTCTAATGGCATTTCAAAATTAACGCTCGTTGTGCCCTTTGCTAGTTTTTTAACATATGGCTGACCATTAATGCTTAAATGAGCGTATTGTTTAGGGATCACTTTATTGGCGGGTTTATCGTGAAATAACACGGTAAATTGATATAAAGCTTTTTCAGCGGCTTGAACTTTCCAAGGAGATATTTGAAAGCTTTTTTCTTTGCCTAACCAACCTTTTTTTGACCACTGATCATCTCCAAAACCTACCGTATGGCCAACTTGTTTAGTGTTAGGAGCTAACCAATCATGGCTGGTTAAACGCGCCGGATTTTCATGAGATGA
>Ga0209292_1006533_pt1 | contig 11416 bp, 10 predicted proteins | sample GOMGulsemesocosm_2_FD_184634 | JGI IMG/M metagenome (GOLD analysis project Ga0209292, IMG submission 184634) | Methane-oxidizing microbial communities from mesocosms in the Gulf of Mexico - GOM9C Gulf of Mexico (SPAdes) (version 2) | ecosystem: Environmental > Aquatic > Marine > Cold seeps...
AGCGAGGCGATTGCTGAACTTTCATAAACGGCAGAAAAAGCATTGTTTTTAAAAAGAAAAATACTTAACTTAATGGCAGTGAGGGTCTAACTGGTAATACCAAGTCTTTTTAGTCGGTTCGCCTTTAGTAAAAAACAGTACTACTGTTTTTACACCAGCTCCCAAAAACGTACCACCTGGGCAATCCAGCACAGTATGTAGATTACAGCTTTCCAATAATTCCTGACGTAGTGCTTTAGAGGCATTATCCGAATTGGATAGAAAGGTGTTTTTAATCACCACCGCACCGCGTCCACCTGCTTTAAGAAGTTTAATAAAATGTTGCAGAAATAAAAACGCTGTTTCACCCGTTTTAATCGGGAAGTTCTGCTGTATCTCTTTACGCTCTTTACCACCAAAGGGAGGATTAGCCAGTATGATGTCGTAACGGTCTTTCTCTTGCACATCGGCTAGGTTTTCTGCCAGTGTGTTGGTGTGGATAATATTGGGGGTGTCTATGCCATGCAGAATCAGGTTCATAATGGCAATTACATAGGCGAGGCTTTTCTTTTCTCTGCCGTAGAAGGTTTTGGTTTGCAGTATTTGTAACTGATTGGTACTTAATTCCAAGCCATTACCGTCATCATCATAGCGAAGATAATCATGTGATTCACATAAGAACCCTGCTGAACCACAGGCACCGTCATAAATGGTTTCTCCAATTTTTGGCTGGGTGACTTTAATCATGGCACGAATTAATGGACGTGGCGTGTAATATTCTCCACCGTTTCGCCCTGCGTTACCCATGTTCTTTATCTTGGTTTCGTACAGGTGAGATAGCTCATGCTTTTCTTTCTGTGAACGAAAATGTAGCTGGTCCATCAGTTCTAAAACATCACGTAAAGAATAACCGCTTTGAAACTTGCTTTTAATCTCACCAAATATTTCGCCAATCTTATATTCGATAGTGTCCGGTGATGAAGCCCGTTGTTTAAAGCCTTTTAGATAAGGAAATAATTCGTTATCAACATATTCAATCAAGTCATCCCCAACCAGTGCCGTATCATGGTCAAAACTACCATCCGAGCGTTTAGGCGCAGCCCAGCGTGACCAGTGATGTTGTACATCAATAATAAAGCTGTAGGGCTTACCCATCAGCTCAGCTTCAATCGCACGTTCACCTTCTAAATCATCCAGATATTTAAGAAACAGTATCCATGAAGTCTGTTCGGTGTAATCTAATTCGGTAGTACAACCAGACTCTTTCCAGAGTACATCATCTATATTTTTGAAGGTTTGCTCAAACACGAAAACTGATTCCTTATTGTTTTGGTTTATATCTGTTGTATACCCGTCTCGCCTGAAGACTGCATACGAAATAGTTTTAAATTCTTAAGCCTGTATTTTCCCACATTACTAGTTATACAGTCATAATGTTTAACTTTGATAGTTCTATTCCAAGGCGTTATATATCAAGGACTACATCTGTTATTGCAAGGTAAATCTTTAATTAACGGCTAAGCTATTATGATAATTAGGCTTTCATAGTTTGTACACATTAGCTGTGGATAACTTTGTGGATTAACCGTTACAAGTTACGCTAACCCCGCATAGGCACTGCACTTTAGTTAAATTGTATAAAAAATAGACAGCCATTTAAAACAAATTAGGTTTCAATGCATTATGTTTGTCACCAGTCTCAATACCTGTTTATAGAAACAATTTATTTCATTTCTTGTGGATTCCTAAAGTGCATGTGCATAAGCCATTGATTTTATATTTTCGATGGCACTTTAATCACCAGCCTAGATAATCCAGTTATCCTTATTAGCTTAATAAATTTTCTACCGTTAATTCTGACTTGGCGTTATTATTGTTGTTTTGGTATTTAGGTTTAAACAATGGCTCAGGTAAAGAAATCAGAAAATGTTCCAAAGGCTATGCAAGATAAGTATCAAGAAGTTGTAGAACTTACTGATAGTTTTTCAGCAGAATACCTAAATGATGAGTATGCACAGCTTATACGCTATGTTGTTGCCTCTTTAGGTAGGAAACGACCATCTCCTTTAGCAAAAGGCAAAGCTAATTCATGGGCATGCGGTGTCACACATGCTATTGGGTTGGTCAATTTTTTGTTTGATAAATCTCAGACGCCAAATATGAGTGCAGCAGATTTATATAAAAACTTTGGTGTAGCTGAAAGTACTGGGCAAGGTAAATCCAAGACCATTCGTGATTATTTGGATATGTATCAATCAGACCCTAATTGGACACTTGCAAGTCAATTGGATAGTAACCCTATGGCCTGGATGCTATCCGTAAATGGTTTGATTGTTGATATTAGAACTATGCCTCGCGAAGCTCAGGAAATTGCCTTAGAGAAAGGGTTAATACCGTATATTCCTGATGATGAATTAGAAAGCTAAGTATTATGATTATCATCCAAGAAGAAGCTACAGGGTGTGGCATTGCCTCAGTCGCTAATATTATTGGACGTTCTTATGCTGAAGTTAAGGCTAAAGCCAATTTAATGGGGATTTATGCAGATGATGTGACATTATATTCTGATACGGAGTATGTTCGTCGCCTGCTCCATGAATATGGTATTAAAGCTTCCAGTACTGAAACTCCTTTTGACTCATGGGAGAGTTTGCCTGATAAAGCTTTACTTGCTATAAAATATCATAAAGAAGATGAGCTTTATTTCTGGCATTGGGTGGTGTTTAAAAGAAGTAATGGCAAATCAGTAGTGCTAGATTCAGCTGCTTATTTAGAACAAAATGAAAGAACTGATTTTGAGGCTATGAAACCAAAGTGGTTTATAGAAATATTCAACGTATAGTTTCTTATTTGTACTTGGTACTTGGTACTTGGTATTTACCATTTATTTTTCTGATAGTAGCCATAATTCTCTGGTTGGTTGTGACAGGATTGTGACAAACCAGAAAATAAAACGACAGGCATAAAAAAAACAGTCCAGAATTAACTGTAACTGCTTAATTTATCGAACAATTCGTGGTGGGCCTGCGAGATTCGAACTCGCGACCATCGCATTAGAAGTGGTGAAATTATAAATAAAGCATTGATTTATAATTAACTATTTTTTACAGAACTTACCGTTGCTAGCCAGCAATTCTCAATTTAGGATTAAGTGGTAAAATTGATAAAAATTTGCACCATAAAAATGGACGTATAAGTGACAGAAACACCAGCAGCTTCAAAATTTACACAATCAAATTTAATTACTGATATCAAACAAACTTTTACCTCTTTACCCGATGCACGCAGTGGTAATGGTGTCTATCAAAAATATGAAATGTCAGATGCGGCTCTTAGTGCATTTTCTGTCTTTTTTATGCAATCTCCCTCTTTCTTGGACTACCAAAAAATGATGGAGAAAAAGCGTAGTAAAAATAATGCTAACCGTTTATTTGGTATTCATTTAATTCCGAGTGCCAATCAAATTAGAAATCTACTTGACCCTGTGCCAGCAGAAACGATTGCACCTCTTTACCGGAATATATTTAAAGGTTTACAAGCAAGTGGTAAATTAAATGAATTTCAAGTACTTGATAATACGCTCTTAGTCGCTATTGATGGCGTAGAATATTTTGGTTCTCAGAGCCTTCACTGTGAATGTTGCTCAACCCAAGAGTTAAAAAATGGAAAAACACATTATTCACATATCGCAGTGACTCCAGTGATCGTTTCACCCAAGCAGACCTCTGTTATTCCCTTGGTTCCTGAATTTGTCAAACCACAAGATGGCAGTACAAAACAAGATTATGAGCTGGCAGCGTCTAAGCGCTGGCTAAAAAAAGAAGCGAATGGATTACCTGATAATACGACATTTTTAGGCGATGATTTATACTGCAAGCAACCTTTTTGTGAACAACTCCTTCAAATAGAAAAACACTTCATTTTAGTGTGTAAACCTGACTCGCATAAGACACTTTACGAATGGGTTGATGATTTTGATCGTCTCGGTAAAGTGGAAACTATTATTATCAATGAATGGACAGGAAAGAAAAAACTACAAAAGCAATACCGATTTGTAAACCAAGTTCCTTTACGCAACACGGATGATGCATTGCTGGTTAATTGGTGTGAGATAACGATCAAAGATGATGAGAACAATGTTATTTACCGAAATTCTTTTGCAACAGACTACCTTCTAAATAAAGAAAATATCAAACAGATTATTGAGGCAGGTCGAACAAGGTGGAAAATCGAAAATGAAAACAATAACATTTTAAAAACAAAAGGCTATAATTTTAAACATAACTTTGGGCACGGTAAAAAACATCTATCCTCATTGTTGGCAAGTCTGAATATTCTTGCATTTTTAGTTCATACGGTACTTGAGTGGTTTGACCAATGCTATGCGCTGATACGGAATGATCTGACAAGCAGGAAAACATTTTTTGATAGCTTAAGAGCTCTTACTCGCTATATGGTCTTTGATAGCTGGCAAAATTTAATGGAGTTTATGCTGGAAGGGTTAGATATTCCTATACCAGAAATATGAAAAAATCTAAATTGAGAATTGCTGGTTGCTAGCTGTATTGGTCTGTATTGATCTTAATAGAGTTACCACAGTGTTTTAGTTGATCTTTCAGTTTTATCAAAATATATTTTTATACAATTATATGCCAATATATCACCATAAATATGTTCTGCTCTTTACTATCCGATTTAGTCAGATCTAATAGGGACCAATACAGATGAGAGCCATGTTAAATTTTAACCCATACAAGTCATTTCCAGGCAAATGCACTGACACTGCTTTTTTCTTTTCTTGTTTTAAATAAACCTTTAATTCGCCTATTAACCTGATTCGACAACTCTCCAGAATAACCAACGCTTCATAATCCAATTTAATGCTCATTACCCACCAGCTTGTTATAGCATTTATTCATTTTTCGAGAAGGAATGGTTGTCTTTAAAAATATTCTAAATTTATTGACTGACAAAATATTTCCCTTAAACTGAAAAGTATTGGGGCTCTTCCTTTACAGCTCCTCACCTCAGTCTACCTATACTAAAATTCCCTGCAATAACTTTATTTGTTTTTCAATAATACGATCAATTCGCTGTAATGCTGGCTGCTCACCATAACTTTCTTCTATTTTCTTTTTTACTACCGATTGAGCCCCTTTAATATCACTAACCACTTTATGCACAATATTAATAATTCTTTTGGGACGTATATTGCACTGGTTAGCCAACTCAATTAGATTATTTTCTGTTATCAAGTTAGGGTTTTTCTGTTTACCAATATGCAGTGCTAATGTTATATCCAGATGCTCTATTGCTCTGGTAGAAACTAGATCGTAAAAAGGAGCCAAACGTATTTCCTTATTTTGGTAAAGCAATGAAATGTTTTTTATATGTGCATCTGAATTGCCTACAATCACATTGAAGATCAACCATTTTAAAAGTTGTTCTGCATCCTCTAGTGGATTAGATGAGTATTCAATAATTAACTGATAGCATTGTGAGAAATTTGGCTCTTCAACTCGCTGATATTTTTCCTTTAATCCTAATGCTTGGCAAAAATCTTCTTGATGAAGCCGAATAACCTTCCCTTCTTGTTTTCTATCGTAGCGTTTTGAAATTGTATAACTAGCTTGTTCAAAAAACCTTAACTCTATATCAATAGTATTAAGACCAATAGCTTTTGCTAGCCAAGTTGTATATACCTCATATAAAGGGACATTTTTAAAATCACTGACTTCAAACTTCAGAATATGTGTAGATGGGGTTTGATTGATAGGTAAATAAATTCCATCTTCTTTGTCATAAACAGTAATTTTATCTTGTGCGCCAGCTAATGATAACCGTTGCTTATCTTCAACACTAATTGCCGCACCGCGTGTTTCAATAATTTTTTTTAGTGTTTTGTCATCTAGTTTGTTATAGCTTTGCTTTGTGTCAGGTTGTTTTTCTATAGGCAGTATAGATATAGCTCCAGCACACTCACTGCCAATTTCCCGTAATAAATCAAAATCTGTATTAGGACAACGAAACCTGATACAAAGTCTTTCTCTTGCAGAGCCTTCAGGTAATAAATTAGCAAAGAAATAGTGGGCTTTTAACCCTTCTGCATTATTGTTCAAAGGTAGGCTAATAGACAGGGGAAATTCATTCCACAACTCATCATATTTGAATGACATGGTGCCAACCGAATCCCGCCATAAATAGCCAACAATTTGATTTTCAAACCAAACATTTAGCTCATCTTCAATCATGATGCCCCTCTAGGGACAATTCGGACTTCTAAGCCTAAAAACTTTAGTATTTTTAAAACCTTACCAATTTGACAAGTTTCTTTCCCTCGCTCAAACTCTCCAATTAGGCGAGCACTTATCATAGACATATCTGATAAATCCTCAATTCTAACTTTTTGAGATTTTCGATGCTGTCGAACCAATGCCCCCATTTCAGCAACATTAATAACATTACCGTACGGTATTTTATCTACTTTATTCATGATTATTTTAAAAAATATTACTGAGAAGTAATATTATAGATTGTTTTTAATAATATCACTAAAATATTACTGTTCAGTAATTTTAAAATAATTATTGAAATAGATACACCCGCTGCTTTATTCTTGAGTCTATGGAGCCAAAGTGGTTTATAAAAATATTCAACATACAACCAATACCCGTACAGGATAAACAATGCAAACTAAAGGAAAGATAAGCTCTTGGAATGACAGTAAGGGGTTTGGTTTTATTACTCCTAGCACTGGCGGCAAGCAAGTCTTTATTCATATCAGTGCATTCAAAAACCGTAATTTACAGCCTGCAATTAATCAGTCGGTTTCTTACACTTTATCCACTGATAAGCAAGGTAGAGTTTGTGCAGCAATGGCTAGCTATATAGGAAAAAAACTTCCACAAAAAACCAGAAGCCAAAAGAGTTCATTACCAATTTTTGTTATCACTGTATTTTTCGGTATTGTATGTGCTTCTGCTTATTTGGCTAAAACGCCATTGCTGATTGTCCCCTTCTATATTGTTATCAGCCTTGTTACATTTATTGTGTATGCCGTAGATAAATCAGCTGCCCAAAAAGGTAATTGGCGAACCCAAGAAAGTACTCTGCATTTTCTTTCAATTGCGGGCGGTTGGCCTGGTGCTTTAATGGCACAACAGCTGTTTCGCCATAAATCCAAAAAACAATCTTTTCGTTTTGTTTTCTGGGTGACTGTGTTGGTGAATGTTGGAGGATTTATTTGGTTGCATACTCCATCAGGGACAATTATTTTACTCGATTATGTTGGATCCTTGTAAGAGCTGGATACTCAATCAGTTTTATTTAAACCTAACTTTGTAACAATGCCAGAACGCCTTGCGGTAACTAGTTGGCTTAGGCCAACATTGCAGTGCAGTGCAATGCCTGTTGTAATATCTGATTACGTGTCAATTTAGCAGTCTCAGCAGCAAAATCAATATTTGGGATACGAGAACGAACTGTACTTAAGTTTTCAATTTGTATTGATAAATCATATATTTTAAATGCAATTCATTATGTCGCTAACGATCATTTAAATAAACTGTACTGGTCACCCCAAACAGGAAACTTTTATTTGAGAGTTTTCAAAATTAGCAATAACCATATGATTGTTAATTGAAATAAAAACATGTAATGCCTCTAATACAAATCATTTAATTTGCAAGCTACTTTTTTAATCACTTGTAGCTAACTCATCAAAAAAAGAAGCTCCCGCCTCTGTCAAAACATAGTGCCCTCGACTATTAATAAACATAAGTCCTCTAGCCACTAAATTATTATTAACTTCTTCTTCAATGCCCCGCTTTAGGCATAGTTTACAGGTATGCAATATATCCAGATAACGCTCTTCTGCTGTAGCTATTGCCAAATCTTCGGTTTTAACCCCTGCACGGTGATCAGTTAATACATTAAATAAATAACCTTGCTCTGTAATTATTCGTCCAATAATAATTAGCAATGCTTGTATTTTAATAGTCACTTCATTGGCATCTTCACCACCTAATTCTCTGATATAAAAAAAGCAGCTATTTTTATGCACCAACTCATAATTTATTCGTTGGTATAAGGTATTGTATTCTTCAAAATTGTTGAAAATTTCGTTATAGAGTTCACTTTCTTCAAGCTCGTTGGTTTTCGAAACATAACCATGTTTATTGATGGCTTTACCATTAATTAACAGGCTGTAAATTGTTTGGCTTAGTTTATTGGTAATCATTAGTTTAATTCACGTTTATTATATTCCAACACTTTGCTTTTATAATGAATTTTTGGCTGTGGACGTTCAAAATTCACCGTAACTTTAGCGGTGTTCTTAACACGTTGCTTATAACAACTAACCCCGTACAAAAGATATTGTAGTTGATAGTCTTCTGATAAATTATCTGCCAGAAAATTATGTATTTCTGCATACAGGTCATTAATTGGTGGCTTAATTTCACATTGTTTGATTAATACCCTAATTTGCCGTTTAAGAACATTATTTGAATCTGGGTTTTGTTTATTATCGAATGAGACCACTTCTGCGACTGCGTCACTTCTTTGTCGTGCATTCTGTTCAATCAAGTATTCATTAAAATACAGGCTATGATTCCGTTCATGCCATTCAATCTTGCTGTCTTGAGCAGATGAATATGTTTTTAAACCTTTAAAATATAATTCGGTTTCGGCTAAAGCTTTAAAAATATACCTTTCTTTTAGGTTTTCTGTAAAAGTGTTTTGTGCCAAGGTTTGCAGGTTTAAATAGGCTTTTTCTATAGCGTTATAAGTGAGTCGATGCTGTCGTTCTTGATGTAAATAGCGTTGCAGTGTTTGTCTAACTTTTTCTACTGCCTTGTAGTGGCTAAGAATAGATAGTTTGTATTGGTCGATATAATAGCTGTCATCTTCAAACCCACGCATATCATAAAGTCTGCTGATTTCATCAATCAGTGCCAAAGGCGTTTTAACTTTGCTGTATTCACGTGTATTTAAAAATTCTAAGGTAGGAATAATCTCACGATCATAGATCTTTTTTACCTGCTGCAAGACTTCTCTAATTTGCTGAGATTCATCCAAGGTTAAAATAGCTTGGTCATGGTCTAGGCGATTGGATAATCGATCAGCTTCATGTTCTAAATGTTCAGTATTATTTTGTATTTGACTGTTTACTTGGCGTAACAGGTCAAACAAGTGATCTCGCTGTTCACGAAAAATTATATTATCTGTAGAAAAGCTTAATGCCTGATGTTGCTGTAGTGCGTTGTCTAATTGCACCCGTATATTTTCCAGCTCGGCACTGCGTAATCCGCGTACTCGTTCTTTATCAAACAAGCGAAATATTTCTATCACTGCTGGTTGAAAAGCAATGGTACCTCGAGATTTATTAAATTCCGAAATAATGCCTGCTTTAATCAAATTATTTCGATCAAAGGCATCTTTTAGTCGCTCTGCATCATTCTTTTTAATGGTTGCTGTTAATTTAGCAAGCATGCTATTGGTAAAGACTTGTTCGGGTATGTCTTTACGTTGGTTTTGATCCATATAATCGATAAAACCGAACATTAAGTCTTTATGTTCAATTAATAATACCAAGGTACGGTCTAAAGCAATATGCATTAGCTGTCCTGATCTATCACATCAAATAGGCGTTCTTGAAAATGATGAAAGACCACGTCCCTCTCACCTGTTGGATCATAAAGCGTATTGACATGAAAATCATCAAGGTGAATGTAATGGTCAACCACTGAAACGACTTCTGCTGTATCTGTTGGCGAGGCACAAAATAAGGCAAAGCCATGTTTTGTTGCTGCTTTAATGGCTGTCACCTGATTAAATTCATCCAAAGAGGTAAATTCATCAAAAATAATGGGAATCTTTAAGTTACTCTCCTGAGCCAATAAATCACTGAGCAATATGGTCAACAAAGTACAGTTAATCAGCGCATTAGTGCCTGTACTTTGGTCTTTATCTTCACGTTTATCCTGATGTTCTTTTTTATAACTGTATTTTACGTTTTTAATAATTTTACTGATTTCTAGGATTCGATTACTTTGTCCTGTAAAAAAGTCATTACAAAATTCATTTAAACGTTGATATAAACCATCATCATGTATATCAATAATATTTAAGTTGGTCTGATCCAGCTCTTTAATCAGTGCTTCAAACCGATGATCCAGTTCAATCTCGACCTGAATATCTTGTAAATTGGATATACTGTAACCACTAAAGTGCTTATTAATTTTATTTACAAAATTACGGATGTGCGTTCTGTTACCCGTTAGCTCACTAATTTTAGTGCCTGTGGTTTTATTGTGTCCAATAATGCGACTGTCTAAAGTATCTTGTTGCTCTGGTAAAGCTGCAAAGGTGTTTTTTAACGCGATTAGAATTTCATTTTCTAGTTCATCACTATAGCTATTGTGGGCTAATTCTACAGGGAGTTGAAAGTGTCCAGATTGGACAAATTCATTGATTTTTTTATCGACAGTTTGTTTTAAGAAACTTAGCTTTTTTTGATCGCCAGCCAAATCAGAAATATTATTATCAGTCACTTTCTCTACTGACAAGAACTCTGTCACTTTTAAATTTTCAGTTTTTAACTTTTCTAAATTCTGTAAACAACGGCCTGCCTCTATTATCTGTTTACTCAATGAATCCAGTTGTTCTTTAGTTTTTGCGTAAACACTTATATTATTTTCCAGCCCATCTTTTGTCTCTTGCTGCTGTTTTTCTAACAGTTCTTTTTTATCAGTAATTTGCTGAATTTCATCAGTTGCTGCTTGCCATTCTGCTTGTGTTTTTTCAATTGATTGAACAATAACCAAATCATCTTTAACCGTCTGTAATTTTTTATTTACAGTGACTTGTTGTGTCTGCTGATCTGCCACCGATAATTTAGCAATATCATTAGATTTTTTGATCTTTCTGTCTAATTCTTTAATATCTGCATTAAGGTTTTCTATATCATTTTCGATCAGTGCTCGAAATTCTTGAGGTGCTTTTAATTCTCCATGACTAAAGCTCTCACCTAAGAAATTGAATTGTTGCTTATTTATGGAAAATAACGATGCAAATTGTTCAATAACAGATATTTTATCCGTTTCAACTTTGACTGATATTTCAGCAAACTGCTGATTAATATTACCCAATACTTGGGCGCTATGGTCATCCAACTGACTTATCAATAATTGCTCATGCTGATCTATTGCGTTTTGTTTCCCCTCTCTTAGTTTAATTTTACTTTGTCGCTTTGTTAGATTTTTTGATAGCTCACTAATTGCCGTTTCATTACTCTCAAGTTGCTCAATTTCTGTTTGTAATTCGTCACGATGTTCTTTTAAAATATCTTCAACTTCGCTAATGGGAAAATTAGGATAATCATTTTGTATCTGTTGAAAACGATTAGCCTCTCTATTCAGTTTGTTTAACCCTTTAG
>Ga0209292_1006535_pt1 | contig 11413 bp, 9 predicted proteins | sample GOMGulsemesocosm_2_FD_184634 | JGI IMG/M metagenome (GOLD analysis project Ga0209292, IMG submission 184634) | Methane-oxidizing microbial communities from mesocosms in the Gulf of Mexico - GOM9C Gulf of Mexico (SPAdes) (version 2) | ecosystem: Environmental > Aquatic > Marine > Cold seeps...
ATCTCTTGCTTACTTTTAATAAAGCGAAAAATAACAAGGATGAAAAATTATCCACAAATATAAAAATAAAAACATTGTGCGTTAAAAGAACTTATACCCTCTTTTTTTCAATGAAATCATACAAGTAAACCACGTTAACCATATCAGTTGTTAAATTGATGTGATCTTTGTCATGTTTGTCAACAAACTTATCCACAGATAAGATAAATATTTACCATATTTCAGTTGATGACAGTGGAGAGAGAAAGCGCTTTGTGGCATTCTTAGCAAACTTTTTCGTCAGCCGTTAGAATATCATGACAACTTCTGTGCCAACATCTGCTTTATCACCACTTATTTTAGTGGACGGATCATCCTATTTATTTCGCGCATATCACGTACCTTATTTGCAAGCTTTATCGACAAAAGATGGTCAACCTACAGGAGCGATTACTGGCGTATTAAATATGCTAAAAAGTCTTCATAAAGATTATCCAAATGGTAATGTTGTCGTTGTATTTGATGCAAAAGGTAAAACCTTTAGAAATGATTTATATAAAGAATATAAAGCCAACCGTCCGCCAATGCCTGACGACTTGCGTACTCAAATTGCACCCATTCATCAAATCATAAAAGCAATGGGCTTACCTTTATTGGTCATTGAGGGGGTAGAAGCTGACGATGTTATTGGTACATTAGCGCAACAAGCCACTGATGCAGGTATTGAAACTGTGATTTCAACGGGTGACAAAGATATGGCGCAGTTAGTTAATCCCCATGTGAGATTAATTAATACCATGACAAATGTTGAACTAAATGAAGCTGGCGTAGAAGAAAAATTCGGCGTAAGACCTGACCAAATAATTGATTATTTGGCCTTAATGGGCGACAAAGTTGATAATATTCCTGGTGTTAACAAGTGTGGCCCTAAAACAGCTGTTAAATGGCTCCTAGAGCATGGCACTTTAGACAAAGTAATGGCAAACGCTGATGGTGTTAAAGGAAAGATAGGCGAAAACTTGCGCGAAGCTTTGGACTTTCTTCCGTTATCCTTTGAACTTGCTACGATTAAACTTGATGTCGAGTTAGAACAAAACGTTAAAGAATTACAACCTGTTGAAGCTGATATTGAAGCACTCACTACTTTATATAGCCAATACGAATTAAAACGCTTACTAGCTGATTTACATTCAGGCTCAGATAACAAATCCTCTAGCAGTACGAGTGATAGTTCGACTGAAGCAGTAGTTGTGGCTGAGGATATTGAAACAGAATACGAAATAATCTTAGACAAAGATCATTTCAATACTTGGCTTGAGCGTTTAAAAACCTCAGCTGTTTTTGCTTTTGATACTGAAACCACGAGTGTTGATTATATAAAAGCGAATTTGGTTGGATTGTCCTTCGCCATTGAGGCGGGTAAAGCGGCTTATGTGCCGTTAACTCATGATTATTCGGATGCTCCACAGCAACTTGATTTAGTATGGGTACTAGCGCAATTAAAACCATTACTTGAAAGTCAAAGCTTAGCCAAAGTAGGCCAGAATTTAAAATACGATGCGAATGTACTAATTAAGTACCAAATTAAATTACAAGGTATCGACTTTGATACCATGATCGAGTCTTATTGTTTCAATAGTGTTGCCACTCGTCACAATATGGACGCACTAGCAGATAAGTATTTGGGCTATAAAACAGTACACTTTGAGGATATAGCGGGGAAAGGTAAAAAACAATTAACCTTTAATCAAATAGAAATCGAGAAAGCGGGGCATTATGCCGCCGAAGATGCAGATATTACCTTGCGATTGCATCAAGCAATTTTACCTCAGCTTGAAAAGCAATCAAAACAACTTGCTGTATTTAAAGACATTGAAATGCCACTGCTACCCGTACTGGCAAGAATGGAGCAATATGGTGTATTAATCGATTGTGATTTACTTGACCAACAAAGTTTAGTTATTGGTTCTCGTTTAGATGAACTCGAGATTGAAGCCCATAATTTGGCTGGTAAAAGCTTTAATTTGAGTTCGCCAAAACAGCTGCAAGAAATTCTATTTGAAGAACTCAAAATTCCTGTTATTAAGAAAACGCCTAAAGGTGCCCCATCAACAGCTGAAGACGTCTTACAAGAATTGGCACTGGATTACCCATTACCAAAAATTATTTTAGAAAACAGGGGGTTGAGCAAGCTCAAATCAACCTATACCGACAAATTACCTTTAATGGTTGATGGCAAAAGTAATAGAGTACATACCTCATATCATCAAGCGGTTACCGCGACTGGGCGTTTGTCTTCTACTGATCCAAACTTGCAAAACATTCCAATTAGAAGTGAAGAAGGGCGTAAAATTCGTCAAGCTTTTATCGCACCAAAAGATCATAAAATAGTGGCTATCGATTATTCACAAATCGAGTTAAGGATCATGGCGCATTTATCTGATGACATGGGATTAGTGACTGCTTTTTCAGAAGGTCGTGATATTCATAGTGCAACGGCAGCAGAAATTTTTGCTGTTGAATTAGATCAAGTAACAACTGATCAACGTCGTAGTGCTAAGGCGATAAATTTCGGTCTGATTTACGGTATGTCTGCTTTTGGTTTGTCAAAACAATTAGGCGTTGGCCGTAACCAAGCGCAAGATTATATGGATAAATACTTCGAAAGATACCCTGGCGTTTTAACTTATATGAGCGAGACTCGCCAACAAGCTTTTGAGCAAGGTTATGTTGAAACCGTTTATGGTCGACGTTTATATTTGCCAGATATTAAAGCCAAGAATCAAATGCGTAAAAAGGCAGCAGAGCGTGCCGCGATTAATGCGCCGATGCAAGGTACTGCTGCTGATATTATTAAAAAAGCAATGTTGGCCGTCGATGCTTGGATAGAAGCACAAAATGACCAAAGGATTAAAATGACTATGCAAGTACATGATGAGTTAATATTTGAAATTCATCAAGATATAGTTGAAGATACAACAGCTAAGTTAGTAGAAATTATGAATAATGCGGTAGCACTTAGTGTTCCGTTAATTGCCGAGGCAGGCATTGGTGATAATTGGCAACAAGCTCATTAATAAAAGCGCTCTTTGATTTATTTACCTTAAGCTGAAATTGTTTTGGTATTTGGTCGTTCTTATATACCACACAGTTTCATTCCTTTTGTGTGTGCTTCTTTATAGGTCCCTCCTTGGGACCTTTTTTTTGCTATTTTATATTGTAGTAAAATTACACGTTTTGCACTTTATTTCGTTGATGTATCACTTTTGTGTAATTTTATTACAAAATGGCTTTACTTTAATAGAGTGCTTGCTCTATAATTACCATGTTCTCTAACGCGAACACTTGTTGTAATAATTTGTATATTCTAGCTTTCCTCATAGCTAATAAGCCGATAGTTTTCTATCGGCTTTTTTTTGTCTTTTTTCAGCCAGCGATACGCTAATAATTTGATCTCTCGCTTTTATCTGCCTAGGCTTTTATCAAGAAACTGCAATTTGACTTAAGCAGCTAAATAATTCGATGAGTATTATAGTTGCCGAATATCATGGGCTAAAACCAACAGGCCAAAATTGATGAATATAAAAACTAGATTTTACAGCGTATTTTTATCTTTGCTATTTTTTTGCAAAGTATTGGTAGCAGGTGAAATTCCTTTCCACATTATCGACATCAACAATAAATTTTACGCCATTTCTCTTCAAACATTAGCTATTAGCTTCGAATATGAAGGGGCTGTTTATCGGGATTACTGCAAAAATTTATCGGCAAAGAAAATATGGCGATTGGCGCAAATGGAAAGAAAACAAAATTTATTTGAACTCGCGCTAAGAGAAACCCAAAATAAATTTGTTAATAAGGAAGGTAAGCACCTAAAAAGTATCGCATTAATACGGGAGGTGAAAGATACAAATATTTTCTATTATACCCGTATAGGGTTAGGGCCGATGTTAATAATAAGGTCTAGCTTTGAGAATGAACTAAAAGGCTTAACTTTTTATCCATTGTGTATTACTGAAGCCGAAAATGTGATGCCCCGTGAAAGTTATGCTTCCATGGTAACACTCAAAAATTCATTCTCTCAACAGCGTCAGCAACAAGATCGCGTGAATAATAGCCGTGTTCTAAAAGGTAGTGCTAAGGGGGAGCAGTTTGGAAGGTATAACCAGTTTGATCCGGCAGTCGGCAAAAGTGCATTTGTTGGTAAATTTAATAACGCGGGTGAATTGGAATTGTTATTGCCAACCGATAGAAGAGGGATCTCTGCTTTGTATGGTGATTGTTTAAAGTATGGCGCGAATGAATTAATTTGTCGACAGTATGTTGATTTGATCTTTAAAGGCTTAAACATACAAATTTATGTGATTAATGTCGGCGGGAAAATTAGTCAGCGTGTAAATCAAGCGCTTGAAACAGAAGATTATAAACAACTAAAAATACAAGCTAAAAATGGCAATAACCGCGCGTATAAACAATTAAATAAACTACATTTTGAATTAACTAATCAATTTACGTTAGAGAAAGAACAGCGGCTCAGAGAAATATTTGCTGCTAATTTAGAAAATGCCTCGGGAATTGTCATCTTTAACGGGCAGGATGTCATTCAATATTCTCTAGAACTAACCTATCAACCAGACATTTACTACCAATGGCCAAGGTTGTTGAAAGAAAAGTTTGGTCGACCAGATTTTAATTTAACAACTAAAAAACACATTAACGAATTTATTTATACCGAAAATAAATCTTATCAGTTTATCCCAAATCAAAGAGGGAATAATGTCGAACAAGAATTTAAAAGCTGGTTGGCAAGTGCGCCTAAAACATTACTTAAATTAACAAGTAGAAAAAATACCTTACTTATGGAGTATCAGAACAAAACAAGTTATTACTCCAAATATATCAACTATGCTGCTACGGTAGATGAATATGTAAAGCAGATGCTAAAAACAGCAGAACAGAAGAAAATAAAGTTAAGTGAAGAGTTTAAATTGTGAAATAGCTGGGAATATAAATGAACGGTGAGAGGAGAAATTTGTTTTATACCAATAAACAAAGAAGGCTTTTTTTAAAAAAAAGTTTAGCCTTAGCCTCGAGTTTTGCCATTGTTTCGTGTGGAGGAGGGTCGCAAGGGACTGCTAAGACAAATTCCAATACGCTTCCCCCTAATACGGGGCAAGATACCCCCGGAATGTTAACTTCTACTCAACCTCCACTTTCCATTGCAATTATTGGTGCTGGCATTTCTGGGTTAGTTGCTGGTTATGAACTAAGTAGAGCCGGTCATACCGTTATCATAATTGAGGCAAGAGAGCGAGTTGGCGGTAGAGTACACACCATTACTACTCCTTTTGTTGATGGCCAATTTGCCGAAGCTGGCGCATCAAGGATCCCTATCAACCATAATTTAACCTTAGCATATGCTTCGCATTTCTCACTCGAACTAGAAAGGTTTTACCCAAATAGCGGTAATTATATTAATCTAAATGGCAATGTAAGAACCTTGGTATCTTCAAGTGATTATATCAATCAACCCCCTTGGCCAAACTCTGTTAATCGAAGTGAATACCAAAAGATTGCGGGTGGGATGTCTAAACTGCCATTTGCCTTTACAGAGCAGCTAGACGACAAAATAATATTCAATACTGCTGTCGAGTCAGTAGAGCAATCAAACAGCAATGTGGCTGTTTATACTGACTCTGGAGACACGATGATAGTTGACAAAGTGCTTTGTACAGTTCCTTTGCCTGTCTTAACAAAAATCAATTTTTTCCCTGCACTCTCTGTTGAAAAGCACGCAGCTAGCACAGGCGGTTACGACTACACTCCTTCATCGAGATTATTCACTCAATTTAGCGAACGATTTTGGCAGCGTGAAACACTCAATGGTTGGGGAAATTCAGCTTGGCCAGAAGAAATTTGGCAACCCACTTGGAGTACCGATAATAACAATGGCATATTATTGTCTTATTTACGCGGGGAACGTTCATTAGAGTTGGATTATATGGACGCGCAACAACGAATTGAGAGCGTGCATAGCAGATGGGGTGTAGCGTTTCCTGATTTGAACAATCATATCATGCAATCTCATTATCATTCATGGGCGCAGGAAATTTGGAGTGGTTCTGCATATGCATCACCAACACCGAGCCAAAACAACCTTTATTCAGAGTCGATAAAAGAAAAAGAAGGTCATATACATTTTGCTGGTGAACATGCCTCTTCTGACCATGGCTGGATACAAGGGGCTTTAGCGTCGGGAATTAGAGCGGCAACAGAGATTCATCAACAAAGTTAGTTAATAGCCATTCGGAAATATGAGCGCGATTTTTTTTTCCAATTCGGCAGCAGAAAAAGGTTTAGCAATGAAGCTGTTTACTCCAGCTTTTGCTGCTTCCATTACTTGGCTTTTTTCATTTTCTGCGGTAATGAGTAAAAAAGGAAGTTCGCTTATTTCAGGGGTCTTTCGTACCCTTTTTAACAATTGAATACCACTGATGTTTGGCATGTTCCAATCGGAAACGACAAAATCAAAAGAACCGTTGAGTATTTTTCTAAAAGCATCCTTACCATCTTCGGCAAGACTAATGTCATCAAAGCCAAGCTGCTTAAGGATATGAGAAATGACTTTTCTCATGGTTTCTTGATCATCTACGACTAAAATTTTGATAATGAATTCCTCAAAAAAAGAATGAAAAATCCATTTATAAATTTATCTGCAATAAGCCTAAATATAGATGAAAAAATAAATACTACCAGTTCTAAATACTATTTATTTTACTAATTGTAACTTTGGAGAGCAGGATTGGTTAGGCACCAAATCGACAATAAACGACTTTAGTTGTTGATTTTTAAAACGATCAAATTTTGCTTGTTTCATCCCAAGTTGCTGACAGAAATTTTCAAAAGTTTCATAATCACTTCGGCTGAAAACTTCCCCTTGTTGGGTCATTAAGCCATCAATATAGGCGTTATCACCATTTAGGTTGATATTTGCTATTGCACTGTAGGGATTTCCATAGCTATCAACTTTAATTGCGCGGACCATTTTTATTTCGAATATCCAATCGTCTAATCGAATATGTTTAGCGATATTCGCATTCATATTATGCCTTTTTAAAATTACTATCTAAAAAAGCCGGCTGCCTGGTTGAGTACAGCCGACTACACACGGGAAAACTTAAAAATAAGCCCTAGAGAGAGGTTAGCTATTTTTATTTAAAGCCGTATTCACTTTACTTAGAAACGTTTGAAATTCTTTTTCTGTAATTTCCGAATCCGCATTGCTATCAATTTTGTCGAATGCTTGCTCGAGAAGCTTATCGTTAGCGAACGTTATTTCAGACTTACTTAGCTGACCATTCTGATTTTTATCTAACGTTGAAATTAACGATGAAAATGAACGATGTTTTTCTGCTTTATTGCTTATTTTATTAATATTTTGCTTTATATCTTGTTTCAACTTCGTAATATCCTGTTGGATATCATCTTCGGCACTGACAATACAAGAACCAAGTGTTGCAAGGGCTACTGCGAAGGTAACTTTCATTAAACTGATATTGTTCATGTCTCTTCCTTTTTATTTTTACTTTAATTAGCAACAAGAGATACTGCACGAGCTATGCCAAATCTATAACTTATTGTTTTTTATGGAAATTGATGTTTCGTTCGGTAGTGTTGTGTCTCTAATTAGCAACAGTAAAAATTAATCAAAAGATTAATAGTGATAAGGATATCGACAATTTGTGCTTTTCTATATATAAATCAACAGCTAATGAGTTTGTTGTTTGTTGGGAAGGTTTGTCTCAAATCAGAGACATTGTTGACTTTTGCTTGAAATACTTTAAAAAGGCTGGTGTAAGTTGAATAGAATATGGCTTTGCTAATATAAATAGCCATCAGGGAAAACCTAAGTGTCCGTTAAACAACAAATGAAATTAATTTTACCTAAACAATTTTTTACTATTAATTTACTTTCAATTAAAAAGATAACTTTACTTGGCTTTTCTTTAGTGGCTTTGCCACTCATGGTGGCATTGCTTTATAGTGCTTCACAAGTCACTAGTATTTCACAGCAAGGTGCTCAAGCAATATTTAGTGTTGTTCAATTGAACGAAACTAACCAAAAGTTGGCAGAGACTTTAACCAAAATGGAGCGTTTTGCGAGCCAGTATGTCATTTTAAGTGATGAGGAACTATTAAAAGAATACCTAAAAATTGAACAAAGCATTCCTTTCTTATTAGCCGGCTTTTTAAAGAATGAAAAAGAGCGCGAGTTGCAAAAGCTCAGCCAGAAATTTATCACATTGACTATGGGGACACATGATTTACTGACCACAACTATGTCGACCAATTTATCGTTACCTGCAGTGCAAGAAAAATTTAAGGTGTTGGTCCAGCTCAGCCAAAAAATTAATATTCAAAGTACTCAGCTTATCAACTCTCAAGCTAAAAACATTAAAAATTCTGCAGATGATGTTAGTTCTGTGATCCTAAAAACCCTGTTTGTTATTCCTATTACCTTATTTATTGCAGGACTATTTATTGTATTAATTACTAAGCCACTAAAAAAGTTAAAACTGAAAATACAGCGTTTGGAACAGGGTGACTTTGAAGAAAAAATACAAGTTCGTGGCTCTACTGAAATAGCCGAGATTGCTAAGGCTCTGGAAGTTATGAGAACAAGGTTACATGCTTTAGAGCTGCAAAAATCGAGCTTTATCCGTCATATCTCTCATGAATTAAAAACGCCACTTGCTGCTATTCGAGAGGGAACCGAATTGCTTTACGACAATAGTGTTGGCCAATTAAATGAAGAACAACAAGAAATTAGCCATATTATAAGAAGCAGTGTTAATCGGTTACAACGACTAATTGAAGACTTACTAGATTTTAACATAGTGCTAGATTCAACCAGTTTACAAGACTCAGAAGAACTTGATTTAAAAGAAATAATTGACAATGTAGTTAACGAAAGATTATTGGATATTAAACGTAAGAACATAGTGATCAATAAGAATTTGGCAAGTTTGAGCATATATAGTAACAAAAAGCAGTTGTCTGTTATTTTGGATAATTTGCTATCAAACGCACTTAAATATTCACCTGACAATGAAGTCATTCAAATATCGAGTATATTAAAAAACAACTTAGTTGCCTTATCTGTTTCAGATAAAGGGCCGGGAATAGGGGCAACACAAAAATTACAAATATTTGATGCTTTTTATCAGGGGAATCCACCAAAAGATACGCATATAAAGGGTAGTGGTTTAGGTCTCACCATAGTTAAAGAGTTAGTGATGCGTCTCAATGGAATGATTACATTGAAAAATACCAATGAAAGTGCAAGTACTCGTAATAATGAAATAGATAAAGGATTGACCATTATCATCACATTACCTCGAGCCTTCCAAAGGAGTGATAATTAATGAAATTTACTTTGTATTTCTGTGCTTTGTGTTTATTAAGTGCTTGTCAATTATCCAATTTTCCATTTATTGATAAGACCAAGAAAGCAAGCTCAGCCACACAGAGCGTCAAATTTTCTGACTATTACCTACAAATAAAAGAACTTGATGAAAGCAGTCTAGTGGAAGAAATTAGTTTGCAAAAGATCAATGCCAATGCTGGGTATTTAACTGCAGAAATTAAACTCATACTGCTCTATAGTTTACCGGGTTCACCCATTCATAATCCGTATACAGCTAAATCAATGCTAAATGAACAGCTTATCAATCATGAACTTAAATTGTCTGCAGAAGATTTCGCCTTAATTTCTCTGCTAAAAGATCAACTTAATCAGCAATTACTTCTATTTCAAAAACTAATTGAAAAAGAGTTAAGCCAAGACCAGCAAAATAAAGTGGCTAAAAAGCAATTGCTCACCATTAAACGATTGAATGAAAAAATTAGCCAATTTAGCCAGCAGATTGAGCAATTAAAAAGTATTGAAAGTGCCATCAATGACCGTGGAAACTAAAAAATGAATACGTTAAGTACGGACAGTTTATCTGAAAAAATATTAATAGTAGATGACGATCCGAGTTTATTAAGGTTACTGAATATCCGATTAAATACTGCAGGTTATCAGGTAGAATCCGCGACAAGTGCGAAAATGGCGCTCGGTATTTTAAAGAGCTTTGATGCTCAACTGGTGATCAGCGATCTTAGAATGGAAGGAATGGACGGCATGGTGCTTTTTGAGCAGATCAGAAAGCAACACCCAAATATGCCGGTAATTATAATGACTGCTCATGGCACGATTCCTGATGCTATAAATGCGACAAAAATGGGTGTATTTAGTTTTCTGACTAAACCTTTTGAAAGCAAAATTTTATTAGATACTGTCGAACAAGCCATTCGCTTGCAACCACAACCAATGAATGTAATGAACTCGAAGGAAAATGAGTACCTCTGGCGAAAGGCGATAATTAGTCGAAGTGCTATTATGGAAACTTTGTTACAGCAAACTAAACAAGTTGCTTGTAGCGATTTTAGTTTACTTATTCATAGTCAAAGTGGTACAGGCAAAGAGTTGCTCGCGCAAGCTATACATCAAGTAAGCGCAAGAAAAAACAAACCGTTTACAGCAATAAATTGTGCGGCAATACCTGAGCAATTGTTGGAATCAGAATTGTTTGGTCATATTAAAGGAGCGTTCACAGGCGCTGAGAAAAATCATATCGGTTTATTTCAAGCCACAGATGGAGGCACTTTATTTTTAGATGAAATTGGCGACATGCCAATGAGTTTCCAAGTTAAGTTATTGAGAGCTTTACAAGAAAAAGAAGTACGTCCTCTAGGTAGCACACAGGCAATAAAAACTGACGTCAGGATTATTTCAGCAACCCACAAGAATTTACAACAAGCGATTATTGATAAATCTTTTCGAGAGGATCTTTACTATCGACTTAATGTCGTAGAATTAGAACTACCTCCTTTAGTGAAACGTAGAGAGGACATTCCATTATTAGCACAGTACTTTCTTAATCAGGTCACAAAAAATACTCAAACTGAAACCAATACCACGATAAAAGGTTTCTCTCAAGAAGCGATGGAAGTACTTATTAGTGCGCCCTGGCCTGGCAATATTCGACAGTTGCAAAATGTCGTTGAGCAAAGTGTTGCTTTATCAACCGAGTCATTAATTAGCGAGACCTTAGTAAGCAATGCGTTAAGGGATAAAAAATCACATTTGCCGTCTTTTCAACAGGCAAGAGACCAATTTGAACGCGATTATTTGGCAAAGCTTTTGAAATTAACAGCAGGAAATGTTTCAAAAGCAGCAAAAATTGCACAAAGAAATCGCACTGAATTTTACAAATTATTAAAGCGTCACCATTTAAATGCTGAAGCATTCAGAGAAAGTTAAATTTTATCATTCGGATAAAAAGAGTAATTGAGGTTTATCCTACTACTAAAAATCAACCACTTATCG
>Ga0209292_1006538_pt1 | contig 11408 bp, 8 predicted proteins | sample GOMGulsemesocosm_2_FD_184634 | JGI IMG/M metagenome (GOLD analysis project Ga0209292, IMG submission 184634) | Methane-oxidizing microbial communities from mesocosms in the Gulf of Mexico - GOM9C Gulf of Mexico (SPAdes) (version 2) | ecosystem: Environmental > Aquatic > Marine > Cold seeps...
ACCCAAGGGTCTACTACAATTTTATTAAAAGCACTGGAGGATTCTAAATGGTTTACTGCAATTGAACGTGAAAATTTAAGTAATTTATTAAATGAAAGAAATATCATTCGTTCCACTAGGCAGGAGTATCGAAAAACATCCAATCCAAATGAACCTCAATTAGATCCATTATTATATGCAGGTGTTTTGTTAGAAGGAGGAGTTGTGTCTTACGATTCTAATATAATTACAGGCGGACTTGGAGCTCGTTATTTTGGTATAGGAGGTTCAACCAAATACCGTCAAGATAGAATAACTGTTTACCTAAGAATTATTTCGACTTCTAGCGGAGAAATTTTAAAAACAGTTTATGTTTCAAAAACGATACTTTTTCAAGCAATTGACGCTAGCTTTTTTAGGTACGTGAAATTCAAACGATTACTCGAAGTTGAAACAGGAATAACTAAAAAGGAACCTGTTCATATGGCGGTTAGTGAAGCAATTGAAAAAGCAGTAGAGTCTTTAGTAATAGAAGGGTTAAAAGATGGTTTGTGGAAATCAAAAGCTGATGAATCTAAAATAAAAGAGACCATAGCAGTATATGATGAAGAAAAAGAAGAGGCTATTAATAGAGAAATTTATGATAGAATAAATACTAAAAAAAGAGCTAAAAATGTTTTTGAATTAAGTGCTGGTGGTACCCTTTTTGATTCTGATTATCCAAAACCGAAATTAGAGCTGATGCCTGTTAAAGCAGGATATAAAAGAAGTTTAACTCCATATTTTAATTTAGGATTAAATTATGCTAAGTTTAACTTGGCAAATAGAGATGTGCCTGGGTACCAATCTACCTATGGCTTTATGAGTTTTGATTTGAAAGGAGAATATATCGTTTTACCATTTGATGATTTTTCCCCCTATATCTTTGCTAGTGGAGGAATAAATGTTTCAAATTATTTTAAAGAAGTAGCGCCTAAAGTAGAGTATGGCTTGGGACTAGAATACCTTGTGTCTCCCAAATTTGGAGTTAAAATATATGGAGGTCATAATTTGGTGCTCAGTGACGAATTAGATCAAGTGGAATCAGGAAAAAGAGATGATTTTTACTATAGATTCGGATTGGGTGTAAATTATTATTTGGCTAGTTCAAAAAAGAAAAATGAATCTGGTTTATCGAGGAAAGAGCAACGATTAAAAAGAAAACTCCAAAAAAGAAATAAGAAAAATATAAGTGATAAGGAAAAAATAGATTTTAATACTAATACCAAATAGCATGAAAAAATATATAATTTACATTTGTATAGTAGCTTCAACGATTTTATTGAACTCTTGTAATGAGGATACTTTAGATACTATAGGTACAGGTATGGTTACGGGGAAAGTTATGCTCCAAGATAGTTCAATCCCAATAGAAGGTGCTACAGTTACTGTAGTGTCAGCAGGTAATTCAGCAATCACCAATTCATCTGGAGATTTTGTGATAAGCAATGCACCCGTAGGCCAACAATCTTTGTCAATTCAAAAAGAAGGATATATAGCCAATTTTGAAGGAATAGTTGTTGTCACTGGAGGGACAATAAATGTGGTAGCGGAATTAAGTTTGTCTACAGCAAGTAATAGATCTCCGGAGCAACCTGTATTAACGAGTCCTATAGATAATAGTATAGATCATGGTCTTGAAGTCGAATTAACTTGGACGGCATCAGACCCTGATGAGGATGCTTTAACGTATAAAATAGAGTTGCGTAATGATCAAAATTCAGATGTTGAGGTTTTTTATGATGTTACAGAAATGACATATGCATTGTCTGGACTTAATTATGGATTTAAATATTTTTGGCAAGTAAGCGCTAGCGATGGTATTAACTCTGAAGTTTGGAGTATTGTAAATGTATTTGAAACTAGTTCAGATCCAGTATACCGCTATTTGTTTGTAAGAAATGATAGTAGTAATAATGTAATTTATTCCGCTGATATTGTTAATAATACTCCAATAGAATTACAGTTAACATTAAATAGCACTAATAGTTGGCGACCAAGGAAAAATTTAAACACTGGTTTAATAGCTTTTTTAAGAAGTGTTGGTTCGGAAACACATTTATTTACAATGAATCCTGATGGTTCAGATGTACAACAAATATCCAATACAATTCCAGTTGCAGGTTCAGATTTAGAGAAAATTGATTTTAGTTGGTCAAATAATGGAGCGAAACTATTATACACTAATTTTGATAAATTATATAGTATTAATAAAGATGGTAGTGGGTTAATGTTAGTCTATCAAACATTAGATGGAAGCTTTATATCAGAATGTGATTGGGCTGTAGATGAAAGTATTATTGCATTAAAAGTAAATAATGTAAATGGATATGGGGTGGCCATATATACCATAGATATGACAGGTGTAATTTTAAATACAGTTCTTTCAGGGGTTAATGGAGCAGCTGGTGGGGTAAATTTATCGATTGATAACAATAAGCTATTATATACTCACGACATTTCTGGATATGAAAACCCAGATGGCAGGCAGTTAGATACTCATGTATTTATGTATAATTTAAGCACAACTTTAATCTCAGATTTGTCAGGGACCAAGCCAATAGGGTTCTTAGATTTGGACCCTCGTTTTTCCCCAAATGAGGCAGAAGTGATATATACTCACACTTCCAATGATGGAGTTTCGGAAAATAATATACAGAAGGTTAATGTTGCCTCAGCAACTAATAGAACAGATTTGTTTTCAAATGCCAAAATGCCTGATTGGGAGTAATGGATGATTATAGAAGTATAAAAAAGCCGATAGAACAATGTCCTATCGGCTTTTTTATACTTCTATAACTTGTTTGTATTATACGTTAATATTGTTATTTTTGTTGGTTATAACTTATAAAATACGAAGTCCATTATGAAATTAAGTATATTTACTGTTTTAGCTTTACTTTTTACAAGTAGTGTTTTTTCTCAAAATAATGAGGTGCTATTCACTGTAAATAATACAGTTGTAACTACCAGTGAGTTTACAAGAGTGTATAATAAAAACATTGATTTGGTTCAAGATGAAAAACAAAAAGATGTAAATGAATACTTGAAGTTGTACGTTAACTATAAGTTAAAGTTAGAAGAAGCTTTTGAGCTAGGATTAGATAAAAATAAAAAATTTAAAAATGAGCTGGAATCATATAGGAGACAATTAGCTAAAAAATACTTGACGGACACAAAAATAAACGACCAATTATTAGAAGAGGCATATAATAGAACTGTAAATGAAGTAAATGTAAATCATATTCTGGTAAGAGTTGATGAAAATGCTACAGCTGAGGATAGTTTAAAAGCATATAATCAAGTTTTAGAATATCGAATTAGGGCCCTAAAGGATGGGTTTGGTGTGATTATGCAAACGAGCCATAATGGAAAAACAGTTTATGGGGAAACCTTAGGGTATTTTAATGCCTTTAAAATGGTATACCCTTTTGAAAATATTGCTTATAATACTAATGTAGGTGATATTTCAATGCCATTCAGAACTAAATTTGGGTTTCATGTGTTAAATGTGTTAGATAAAAGGGAGTCGAGAGGAGAGGTAACAGTTGCTCATATTATGGTAGCTAATAACAATAAAAAAATAACAACATCTGCAGAAGATAGAATAAAGGAATTACATCAGAAAGTCATGGGAGGAGCTTCTTTTACGGACTTAGCAAAACAGTTTTCTGATGATAAAAATTCTGCTAAAAAAGGTGGGGAGTTAACACGTTTCGGATCAGGTAAATTAAGTGCAAAAGAGTTTGAAAATGAAGCTTTTTCTCTTAATAATGAAGGTGAGGTTTCTAAACCAATTGAAACTAAGTTCGGATGGCATATTATTAAGTTGATTAAAAAACATCCAGTAGCAAGTTTCAGTGAATTAAAATCTAAATTGGAACAAAATGTAAAAAAAGATTCGCGTTCTAAAATTATTAGTAATAAATTTTATGATAATTTAAAAAAACGATATAATTTTTCAGAAGTTTCCGGTGTAAAAGAAGTATTGCTAAAAGTAGTTGATGAAGCATTTATAAAAGGAGTATGGGATAAATCAAATGTATCATATAACGAAACTCTGGCAACTTTTGCAGAAGAGAAGCTGACTTATATTGAATATTACCAGTATTTGTCATCTAAGCTAAGAGCCTATAAGAATCTTTCTGATATATCAAAAATAGTAGATGATAGTTATAATAACTTTGTGAATTATAGAATTTATAATTACCATAATGAAAACTTAGAAAATGAATTCCCAGAATTCAAAAATATTGTACAAGAATATAGGGAAGGCTTATTGTTGTTTGATTTAATGGAGCAGGAAGTATGGCAAAAATCTAAAAGTGATACCCTTGGGCTTAAGCAATATTATAGTAAGAATAAGGCTGATTATTTTTGGAAAAAAAGAGTAGAAGCTATTGTTGTAACAAGTGAAAGTAAATCAGTAGCTAAAAGCACTAGTGCTTTATTAAAAAAAGGTGTTACCATAAAGGAACTTAAAACTAAAGAAGAAAACATTGTAGTTTCAGAAGGGATGTATGAATTACTTGACAAGGAACTACCTGAAAAATTTAAGTTTCAACTAGGAGTGTCTAAAGTATTTAAACATAATAACCAATATGTAGTTGTTAAGGTGCTAAAGAAGGTTCTTTCAAAACAAAAAGATTTTAAAGAAGTAAAAGGACGTGTAATTAACGATTATCAAACGCAGCTTGAGAAAGATTGGTTGTTAAATTTAAGAAAGAAGTATAAGGTAGAGGTAAATCAAGCTATACTGGATAGCGTTAAGAAAACATTATAAATAAATTAATTTTGAATATAAATAAGCACATATTATTAATACTGATTTTGTTAGTAGTGGTTTCTTGTAGTTTTTTTGAAAAACAAACACAAGAAAAAACAATAGCAAGAGTTAATGATACTTATTTATATGAGTCAGATTATATAAAACAACTTCCTGAATATTTATCAAAAAAAGACAGTATGCTATTTGCAACTCAATATATTAATAATTGGGCTACAAAACAGTTGCTTAAGCAACATGCTACGCTGAATTTGGACGAAGATAAATTGGAGTCCTTTAACCAATTGGCGCAAGAATATAAATTGGAACTGTATGCAAATTCCTATTTGGATGCACTTATAATAAAACAATTGGATACTGTAATTTCCAAGTCAGAGTTTGATACTTTATACAAGTATTCAAAGCAAAATTTTAAATTAAATGAAGAGTTATTACGATTTAGTTATATAAGTATTGATAAGGATTATAAGGATTTAAATAGTATAAAAGAAAAGTTTAAACGCTTTAATGATCAGGACAAAATACTGCTTGATTCACTTTCTATACAATTTAATTCATTTATGCTAAATGATTCTTTATGGGTTAAAAAATCACAAGTATTAAAAACTGTACCAATTATTAATACCTCAAAGAATTTAGAACTGTTAAAAAAATCTAATTTTTTACAATTTGAAGATTCAATAAGAGTATATTTGGTGCGAGTTAATGAATTCCTGAAAAGGAATGAGCAGGCACCACAAGAATATGTGGAACAAACCTTAGAGCAAATTATCCTTAATAAAAGAAAATTAAAACTAATTAAGCAATTAGAAATTGATGTTAGAAAAGATGCAATACAAAATAAAGAATTTGAAGTTTACAATTAATAGTTTAGTTGTTTTTTTAGCTTTTACAGCAACGGTTTCTGCGCAAAATGATAAAATTAAAATAGATGGTGTATCCGCAGTAGTGGGGGATTACATCGTATTGGATTCCGATGTAGATAAAATGTTTATAGAATTAAAAAGCCAAGGGGTTTCTACAACAGATTTTACAAGATGTAATGTCATGGGGAAATTACTTGAAGATAAATTATATGCACACCACGCAATACAAGATAGTATAGTTGTTTCTAATGATGAAGTAGAAAGTACTGTAAACCAACAAATAGAATATATGAAATCTCAAGTTGGTGGTGATATGAAAAAGGTACTTAAGTTTTATAAAAAAGATGATGAGGTAGCTTTTAGAAAAGAGTTGTTTGATTTGATAAAAACAAATAAACTTGCTGGACAAATGACAAGAAAAATTGTTTCTGATGTAGAAATAAGTCCGGAAGAGGTATATACATTCTTTAATGAAATACCAAAAGAAGACCGACCTACCTTTGGAGCTGAATTGAAAGTATCTCAAATTATTATCAAACCAAAAACTCCGCAAGCAGAAATCGATAAAGTAATTGATAAGTTAAAACAGTTTAAGGCAGATATATTAGAAAACGGATCAAGTTTTGCATCTAAAGCGGTATTGTACTCTAAAGATGAAGGGTCAAGATCAAGAGGGGGTAAATATACAATGCATCGTAAAAAACCAAAATTTGTAAAGGAATTTAGAGAAGCTGTTTTTAGTTTAGAGGAAGGAGAGATTTCTGAGCCATTTAAATCTGATCATGGATACCATATTGTTACGGTAGATCAAATAAGAGGGCAGGAAGTAGATATTCGTCATATTTTATTAAGTCCAAACATATCTAATGCTAATTTAGAAGAAGCGAAAAAAACAGCAGATACTTTAAGAAAGAGAATTTTGGATAAAGAATTTACTTTTGAAAAAGCTGCATTAGAATTTTCTGATGAAAAAGAGACAAAATATGATGGAGGAAAATTAAGAAACCCTGAAACTTTTGATCATAGTTTTGAATTGACTAAGATGGATCCTTCATTGTACTCTCAAGTGATAAATTTAGAAGAAGGTGTTGTTTCTAATGCTATTTTAGAATATGACAGGTCAGGAAAAGCTTTTTATAAATTATTGCTAATTAGTGATAAAAAGGAAGAACATATTGCGGAATATGGGAAGGACTTTTTGAAAATAAAAGAATTAGCTTTAAAAGAGAAGCAAATTAAAGCAGTTGCTGACTGGCAAGAGGAAAAAATAAAAGACACCTATATTAAAATTACAGGACAATATAGAGATTGTGAGTATACTAATAATTGGTTAAAAAAATAACATATGTCAGACGTAGCAGCAATTAATCAACTTGTAAATAAGTACAAAGAACTCAAGCAGGAAATAGCTAAAGTTATTGTAGGGCAAGACGCTGTTATTGATCAAATACTACTGGCTGTTTTTTCTGGAGGTCATGTTTTGTTAGTTGGAGTTCCTGGGCTAGCAAAAACCCTTATGGTAAATACATTGGCTCAAACCTTAGGACTCGATTTTAAGCGCATACAGTTTACACCAGATTTAATGCCTTCGGACATTTTAGGAAGTGAAATATTAGATAATAAAAGAGAATTTAAATTTGTTAAAGGGCCAATTTTTGGAAACATCATTTTAGCAGATGAAATTAATAGAACTCCACCAAAAACACAAGCAGCTTTATTAGAGGCAATGCAAGAAAAATCAGTTACTGTTGCTGGTAATCGTTACCAATTGGAATTACCATATTTTGTTTTAGCTACTCAAAACCCGATTGAACAAGAAGGAACATATCCGTTACCAGAAGCGCAATTAGATAGGTTTATGTTTGCTGTAGAGTTAACATATCCTACTTTTGAAGAAGAAGTTAATGTTGTAAAGAATACAACATCAGATATAGTGACTCAGGTAAATAAATTGTTAAACGCTCAGGAAATTATTGATATTCAACATTTAATACGTCGAATACCTGTAGCTGATAATGTTATTGAGTATGCAGTAAACTTAGTAAGTAAAACACGTCCAGCTAATCCTAATGCATCAGAGCAAGTAAAACAATATATAGATTGGGGTGCAGGACCAAGAGCATCTCAAAACCTAATTTTGGCTGCAAAATCACATGCAGCAATTCAAGGAAAGTTTTCGCCAGATATTGAAAATGTTAAAGCAGTTGCTTTAGGTGTTTTACGTCATAGAATTATTAAAAATTATAAGGCAGAGGCAGAGCGCGTAACTAAAGAAGATATTATTACAGAGTTGTTTTAGTCATTCGCTTAATAAAATTTCAATATCTTCTTTTAATAGTTGAATAGCTTTATCGTTTAAGATATCATAAAAGCCTCTTATCTGCTGTTTAGTATCTATTAATGCGACATAGCTAGAATGATAGAAATCTCCTGAATTATTGGTGTTACTATAATTAGTTTTAAACTTCATAGCTATTTCGGATAGTTCTGAAGTACTTCCTTTTAAAAACACCCATTTGTCTTTTGAAATACTAGTAGCGTCAGAATAATTGTTTAAAACTGATATAGAATCATTTTTTAAGTCTATCGTAAAGGACAGGATAAGAAATTCATCTTTTTTAAATGTGGTTGCAATGTCAATAAGTCTTTCACGCATTGGTGGGCATATAGATGGGCAACTGGTAAAAAAAAAGTTTGCAATATGTATTTTGTTTTTTGTGTTTTTAGCTGTAAAGCTTTCACCTATTTGGTTTGTAAACTGAAATTCATCAATTAAGTAGGTTTTTTTTACTCCACTTTCATCAATATAATTACTCAGGATTGGGAGTTCTTTTTTAGGAATACAACAAACAAACAAGCTCGAAATAAGCATAATAGAAACCTTAGTTTTCATGATAATATGTCTTAATTTTTAAGTCCATTTCTTTATCATAGAAAAATAAAAACAAACTAGCCATCATGTCTTGTGGTTCTTCTATAGTATTATGGGTTATCAATTCAAGTTCATATTCATGTGATGGGTACATGGTAATTCCTTGTTCACTAATAAAACTAGGAGTACTAGTTAAACCAATACTGTTTTTGTGGTTTGTAACATTACAGGTGTAAATTATACTGTTAGTAGTTATGTCTTTTAAAGTAAATTTTTTAGCAAAAGGGTGTAAATGAGGTGTTATTTGATGCAGGGTGGTAGTATCTTTAATAGCTAGTTGTTTAGTAGTATTATAGGTATATGCTTTTTCTTCTTTAAAAATTTTCCAATGACCAGATAATGTTTCACCTTTTTCATTCAAATAGGTATGATTTTTAGTTTCAACGGGAATGCATGAATTGGCAGGGATATCGTTTTTAGAAATGTCAATAGCATCCATTTTAAATGGTAGCATCATATAAATTGTTTTAGGGAAAAGAGGTTTAAATGTTCTCTTATCACTGTGTTTAATTTCAATTTGATGTTTTACGTTAAATGTAGTATCAATAATATTATGATTTAATGCTTGACTAGTAATAAAAAATTTTTCATTACTAAAAAAAGGGAATCCAAACCCTTTAGGAAATTGGATGTTTTCTATACCGTGTGATAAAGAAATTAATCTTGGGTATTGTTTGTTAACTCTATCAAATAAATTCCATTTTCCATGATGTTCTTGATCCTGATAGTCAATATTAAAATGACATACAAAATCATTGGAAAGCTGATTGTTAGTTTTAGGGTCAACAGCTTTTATTTTAAAAGCTGTCATCCAATGTAAATTGTCTTTTTGTGTGTCTAAAGTGTAGTATGTGCTAGCTTTTGGTCCTTCCATAGATTTGTATACATTGTCAATATGAAAAGTGGGGGAGGTAAGTTGAATATTTTGTGAGTTATCATTTTTTATCCATTCAGAATCTATAATATTCAATGAGTGTAGCGCATAAGTTTTTATTATTGCCTGATGTCGATTAGATAAACTTAAGTAGGATATTATTCCTGAAGTTATAACGAGGCAAAATAAAAGGAATATAATTTTATGCCATTTTTTCACAATCATTTTTTTATTTCAAAAATACCACTTTTTTCAAAGTTTTTTTTATTTTTATAAACCAAAAATAGGTGCTATTATGTTACAATTTTTCAAAGAGGATAAACTGGCAATAATACGTTTATTAGCTTTTATTGCCTATGTTTCTGCAATGTCAATACTATGGAGCTTATGGTTCTCTGAAAGAACATTTCCTATGGTTTCTCTTTTTGAAGGATTACTTGTGCCAAATACTCTTGTAGATTTTTTGCTAATTGGAACTTTTATTTCTCTTTTTCTGTTTTTTATATTTAAGCCTAATTGGAAAGTAGGGATACCAATAATCTTAATATTCGGGTATTGGGGCTTGTTGGATCAAAATAGGTTACAGCACTTTTTTTTCGAAATAATTTTTGTTGTTTTTGCTTTAAGTATATTTAAAAGTAATGTGAATACTGCTAAAAAATGTTTGCTTTGGATTTTTATAGGTACTTATTTTTGGAGTGGGATACATAAGTACAATGACTTGTTTTTCGAAAAGTGGTTAAACGGATTAAATAAAAGGATTCCTTTTATTCCCTATTGGATGCGAGTAAGTTTTACATATGCAGTACCATTTTTAGAAGCAGGTTTTGGGCTGTTATTATTATTTGTTAAAACCAGAAAAATTGGAATATGGCTTATTGCAGTAATGCATTCAATTATTCTTATAACTTTTTTGAAAGACGGATTTGGTTATGTAGTTATACCGCTGATGGCATTTAATGTATTCACTTTGTTTTTGGTATTTTATAATAGTGAAATTACAACGAAGCAATTATTTACAATTGATAGTTACAAAATAATTGTGATGTATTTCATTACGATTTTACTGCCTTTGAGTAATTTATTTGGTTTTTACGACCATGTTTTAGCCTTTAGTTATTTTTCTGGAAAACCGAAATATTGTAGAATTCATTTTGAAAACAAGATTCAAACACAACAGCTTCCAAAGCATCTCCAAGAGGTTGTTAGAGAATTTCAAGGACAATATTATATCGATTTAAATGAATGGTCTTCATATACGATTAAGGTAATGGTTTACCCAGAAATGAGGGTGTATCATAAATTAAAAACACATATTGATGGTTTTTTAGATAAACCTAGTACTCATTTGGAATTTTATTAATTAAAATATATTCAGATTAGACTTAATGAAGGAGATTGTTATTATGATAATCTTACCTTTTTAGAAGGTAACGTTATTTTAAAATATAGTTTTTGTGACCGTTGTATAGGATTACAGTGTCTCTATCGATTATTGTTTATTCTCTTTTTGAAAAACCAATGATGAATTTGAGAGATAGCAATAGAGTTAAAATATTTTTCAAGGTAAAGCAAATATGTTAATTGAGAATTCATCAATTTTACTGCATTGTTTTTTGCGAATTAATGAAAATTACACATCAAAATTGTGTACTTAATAAAAATAATTCACACATTCCCTTTAAAGGCTGATAATCTTCTATTTACCCTATATTTTTCGTAATTTCGCGACACCTCAAATAATAAAATAATTAAAAATAGATTATTTGACTTTGATATTGATATGATCAAATAAGGTTGCTGTAACCTTTAAAAAATAACCAAAGTAGTAACAAATAATCCTTTAACATTAAAAAGAAAACTTTTATGAACACATACTCAGATTATCTTAAAGAGATTGAAGAAAGAAAAGGCCAAGGATTACATCCTAAG
>Ga0209292_1006540_pt1 | contig 11405 bp, 9 predicted proteins | sample GOMGulsemesocosm_2_FD_184634 | JGI IMG/M metagenome (GOLD analysis project Ga0209292, IMG submission 184634) | Methane-oxidizing microbial communities from mesocosms in the Gulf of Mexico - GOM9C Gulf of Mexico (SPAdes) (version 2) | ecosystem: Environmental > Aquatic > Marine > Cold seeps...
CTTTTAAAAATTCAATAAACGCGGTGACTTTGGCTGGCGTGTATTTTCGGGTGAGTTTAACTGCATATAAACCATGATGCGGTGGAGTAAATTCTGGCAATATTACTTTTAAACTGCCATTTTTTAATGCTTGTTGTACGATAAAAGTGGGTAACTGTGCAATACCTACATCATTTATGGCTGCGTCTCTGAGTACTTGACCATTATTTGTTGCCAAATTTCCTTGTATGTCTAAAGGCTGTTGAATATTGTTTCGGCTAAAATAATAACCGTATCGGTTACTGATGGCGTTATAGCGTAAACAGTTATGTTTTACCAAATCTTCAGGTTGTTTAGGTTCACCATGCTCTGCTAAATATCCTGGGGATGCACAAAATACACGTGGTATGTCGGCAATTCGCATAGCGGTCAACGATGAATCTTTAAGTTCACCAATACGAAGTGCGACATCAATGCCTTCAGCAACCAAATCGGTAACACGATCGTCAAGGTGTAATTGTACGTTAAGAGCAGGATGTTGCTGCATAAAGTCTGATAATATTGGTGAAAGGCTAATAGTGCCAAAACTTAAACCTACAGCGACACGTAAGGTTCCCTTTATCGTTTCTTTACCATGTTGTATGCGCTCTTCTGCTTCTTCTAGCGAATGAAAAACATTAATAATGTCATCATAAAACTGCCTACCTGATTCGGTTAAATCAATTCTTCGCGTAGTTCTATTTAAGAGTCTTACCCCTAAAGCGTTTTCTAAGCCTGAAACTCGCCTACTAACCGCGGCAGTACTGGCAGATAATAATTCAGCTGCTTGGTTAAAGCTGCCAGTATCAACTACCGTAATAAAACTGCGAAGTGCTACCAGATCATATTGTTGCATTTTGTGTAATTATCTTTTCATTTAACCTGTATTTATAATGCCAGTGTAGTTAGTTATGCTTTTAACCACAACTGAAACACTGGAGTTACACATGCTTACTCATTATCCTGAAAAGAGTTTAGGTCAGGAAGATCATGGCTGGCTAAAAGCGAAACACCATTTTAGTTTTGCTCGCTACTATAATCCTAAGCGTATGGGATTTGGTAAATTACGCGTAGTAAATGACGATCTTGTTGCAGCGGGCAGTGGTTTTCCTCCTCACCCGCATAACAACATGGAAATTATCACCTATGTTCGTTCAGGAGAAATTGTTCACGAAGATAGCACAGGTAATAAAGGTGTGACTAAAGCTGGCGATGTGCAAGTGATGAGCGCAGGTAAAGGTATTGTACATTCAGAATATAACTTATCTGATACACCGCTCACGCTTTATCAAATATGGATTGAGTCTAACGTGAAAAACGTTGCACCTCGTTGGGAAACTAAGCCTTTTCCTAACGAATCGGTCACCAATACCTTACCACTTGTTGTTTCAGGGTTTAAAGAAGATAAAGGCAAAGCATTACCCATTTATCAGCAAGCTCGAATATACGCAGGACGGATAAAAAAAGGTGTTGAAATATTGCATCACATTACCAACCAAGTCTATGTTTTGGCCTCACGAGGGCAGTTTAGTTTGGTGGATAAAGCGACATCAACTGAGCTTATGATGCAACAAGGAGATGGAGCTGAAATTGTTGATACTCAGCATGTAACGATAAAAGCATTAAGTGATTGTGAAATGCTTATTATTGATGTGCCAGATCAGTAATACACAGATTGTTACGTAAAATGTAATTATTATTTACTTGAGAGGGTATTTATTGCATTAAATGAATGGGTATAATTTCGATACACTTATTAAAACAACAATATTTAAAAGGGACAGACTATGAAAAAACTATTAGCGATTACAGCATTATTATCAGTTTCATTACTTTCGCCTGCTCAAGCAGCGAACTATACCATTGACAATAAAGGCGCTCATGCCTCAATTAATTTTAAAACAAGCCACATGGGGTTTAGTGTCTTAACAGGCCGATTCAATACTTTTGGTGGTACATTTACTTATGATGGGGCGAACATTGGTGAGTCAACAATTTCTGTAAACATTGATACAACTAGTATCGACTCTAACCACGGTGAGCGTGACAAACACCTGAGATCAGATGATTTTTTAGATGCGAGTAAGTTTGGTACAGCAACATTTTTGTCTACTCAAGTAACTGACAAAGGCAACGGAAAACTTGCAATACAAGGTAACTTTACTCTGCATGGTGTTACCAAATCTATTGTTATTGATGCTGTTAAAGTAGGCGAAGGTGACGATCCTTGGGGTGGTAATCGCGTAGGTTTTAGTGGTACTACCCAAATTTCAATGGGCGATTTCGGCTTTAAAAAAGATTTTGGTAAAGTTGATTTAGAGCTTCATATTGAAGGTATTCGTCAGAAATAAGCTGACACAATAAAAGTTAAGAGAATATTTATGTGGAGAAATACCGAAACCCGCTATGGCCTTATTGCCAAAGTACTTCATTGGGGCTCAGCATTAACCGTTGTTGGTTTGTTTGCCGCCGGTTATTGGATGGTAGATTTAAGCTATTACAGTTCGTGGTATAAAACGGCTCCGCATTGGCATAAAAGTATCGGTATTCTTTTACTTATTTTCACCGTTTTTCGGTTGTTATGGCGCTTAATCGATACAAAACCTCTAGTGATTGAAAGCCACTCAAACGTGGTTCAACTGGCGTCTAAAATGGGTCACTTTGCGCTATACGCGTTGTTATTTGTATTGATGATTAGCGGCTATTTAATTTCAACCGCTGATGGTAGATCAATAGATGTGTTTAATTTGTTTAGTGTAGCAGCGCTAGGGGAGCTTTTTTCTGATCAAGCAGATATAGCTGGACTCGTTCATGAATATGTTGCGTACAGCTTAATTGCTTTATCACTATTACATGGCTTGGCTGCAATTAAACACCACGTAATAGACAAAGATGAGACACTTAAACGAATGACGATGAATAAGTAATAACAAAAGTTAAATCTAATTGGCTTAAAAGTATTAAAAACATTTAGCGTTGTCGGGGCATTACAAACAGTAGTTTAAGCTTGATAAAATAGGTGAGAGCTATAAATTGTAATTGGGCCTGACAACGTTATAAACCCCCTACCAATGAAGTTTATCGTTTTTTTAGTGCTATCAACAAGATATTATAAATGCCAAAAAACTATAATCAATCGAGAAGGGCGCTCTTAAATTTTCCTCATCAAACTTAAACCATTTAAGTTTCAATAAAGCCTATACCAGCTCTCATACAAATAAACCTATTAACCTTCGGTATAAAAACTAAAAATAGAAGGAAGAGCAGAAGTTTTTTATTTGAGAATGCCACTATTAAAATCACTAAAATAAATTAATTTAAAAATTGAGTAGTAGTTTTTACTTACTCAAACGTCTCATTATTGAAGGCATTTATTAAATATTAGCAATACCAATATTCTTAACATAATATATCATTGATTTGTCAGTTGTTTTGTAGAGAACTCTCTTCATAAAGCGTTTTATAATCATGGTGTTACTGGGGAAGTTGTGAATTCAAAAAATAAAAAATACCAAGATAATAACGAAGAAAGCTCAGTTGACAGTATTTTAACTGTCTTTAAGCGCTACAAATCGTCATTAAAATATTTTATTTCGGGCTATGCTGTTAATTCTCAAGATGTGGATGACGTTTGCCAAGAAATTTTTTTACGCACATATAAATCCTCGCTTGAGAAAGAAATACAAACGCCCAAATCATTTATGTTTAGAGTGGCTAAAAACTTAATTGTTTCCGATTTTCGACGTGCTTCTACACAATTAAATGAATATGTAGAAGACATAGATATTATTGATTCAACAATCGATCTAGACAATTTAGAAAATAATACCTTAGCTCAAGAAAAGTTAGGGGTAATGTTTGAAGCTATCGCGGGTTTACCTAATAAGTGTCGACAAGCCGTCATTATGCGGAAAGTTTACGGACTATCCACTAAAGATATCGCTATAAGAATGGATATTAGTACCATTACGGTTAGCAACTATATAACCCGAGGAATGTGCGCGTACAACGACGCCGTTACTCAATATAATACAGAAAACACTCATGAAGAAAAAAGTAACACCCCTATTAAAAAAGGGAGAGTTTTATGAACACAACGGTTAAAGGTTTCACCAATAAAACGATAATTAACCAAGAGGCTGCTCAATGGGTATTACTTCTTGAAGATACGCCAAAGCTTTCTAAACAGCAGATAGCTGAGCTTAATGATTGGGTATCAACGAGCGAAGTTCATCGGGAGTGTATTGAGTCTATGGCGCAATCATGGGGAGAAATGGATTTATTATCAGGGGTAATGCTACCTCAAGAAATGCACAGACCATCATTATTTTCAGTATTGTTAACAAATTTACTTATGCCTGTTGTCGCTCTATACACTTTATTAACTGTTTGCATTAAACAAAGTAAAAAACTTCTTCGTCCAGCTGTTTCGATACCAGTAATTTTATGTGGAGTAATGGGAGTCTTAGTCTTTATTGCACAACCAATAGATACCAACAAAAACTTAGTATTTACAACCAAAATGGGAGAACACCAAAGCCATACAATGCCAGACGGTTCTATATTGTGGTTGAACAGTAGTACTAAAATTGAAGTGAGCTACAGTCGAGCGTTTCGTCGTATAAAGTTACTTACTGGCGAAGCTCATTTTGAAGTCGCCAAAGATGCTACAAGACCGTTTGAAGTATACGCTAATGACCGACTCGTTAGAGCTATAGGGACAGCATTCTCTGTGCATAAAGTGAATGACAATATTGAAGTGATCGTTAGTGAAGGAACTGTTGAACTCGCTGTTATCGATAATACTTTAGTGGTGATCCCTGATGATTTTGAACATGTTAAGATTAAAGATAACTTCAATGATAACAATACGGGGCAACAATTAAGGCCAGCTCAAGAAAAAGTAGAACCTCTGCCCGCCAATGTAAAACAAATACTAGGTAAACTTACTGCTGGGCAACGTATTAGCATTCCTATTGAACATGAAAAAATCAGTGATGTTATTGAACTTGATACCAGTGAAATAACACGCTCACTTTCTTGGAAAGAAGGTAAATTAGTTTTCGCTGGTGAATCATTAGAAGACGTTATTCAAGAAATTACACGCCATACTAAAGTAAAAATAGATGTGCTCGACCCGCAATTAAAGTCAATGCGTATTGGAGGGCAATTCCAGGTAGGCGAAACTGATACATTATTCTATGTTTTAGAATCGGGCTTTGGTATTAGTGTAAACAAATTGAATGATCTTCATGTTCAACTCCGTTTAAAAGAAAAATAAAACATTTTGAATAGTAGATTTATATTATTCACCCGTCTTATTAATCAACAGGTTAATAAGGCGTTTATAGTTATTAGTTTATTAAGCATACTTTTGCTGTCATTTAATGTGACGGCTAAAGAAAAGACCAAAGAAAATAAGGAATATACATTTAATATTCCTGTGCAACCTCTAAGTCAATCGCTGAATAAACTATCTGACATCGCTAAGATTTCATTTCTATTCCCTTATGACCTTGTTAACAACAAAGAAGGTAAACCCGTTAGAGGTAAATATACCTTGCAGCAAGCACTGACTTTGCTGCTAAGAGATACCAACCTTGAAGGAGAACTTTCTGGCAAAAGAGCTTTTCTAATAAAGCCTTTAACAATAAATAAGAATAAATTGGGGACAGAAAAAATGAAGCATCAAAAAACACTTCTAGCGTCAATATTTACATTAATGTTTTCTTCAGCAAGCAGTGCAGAAGAAATCACAACACCAGAAAAAAAAGCTAAAGACATAGAAGATATAGAAGTTATACAAGTAAGAGGCATACTCGGTAGTATGAAAGCTGCCGCCCTTTTAAAACGTACAGATGGCCGAATTGTTGATGCCATTGTCGCTGAAGATATAGGAAAATTACCAGATAACAACATAGCTGAAGCACTTCAGCGTATTTCAGGTGTATCAATTAATACCGATTTTGGTGTGGGTAGCAGTGTTTCTATCCGTGGTTTGTCACAGAACCGTGTTGAATTAAATGGTCGTTCAACAGTTGGTGACTCACGTGACGGTGTGAGTATGGAAGATTTTCCATCTAGCTTCTTAAAATCAGTTTCTGTCGTTAAATCACCAACAGCTGATATGATTGAAGGCGCTCTTGGTGGAACTGTAAGCATGGAAACAGTTAGCCCGCTAGACTTTGATGAGTTAAAAGGGGCTGTTTCTCTAGATTCTGAATATGCTGGTAAAACTGAAAACTGGGCACCTATTTTTAATGCTTCAGTAGGTAATAGCTGGGAATTAGGTGATGCCGGTAGCTTTGGCGCTATGTTCCTTGTTTCATACCAAGACCGTAAAATTCGCCAAGACGAATTTTCAAACCGTTTAAGAATTTATCAAGAAGACGCTGGTGGCGCTGGTGGTATTGGTGAAGGTAACACTCCTAGTGGTGGTTATGTTGCTAGAGATCAAAACCGCGTTGAGCAATTTGTTGAAGATCGTGAACGTACCGCATATAACCTGCAATTAGAGTGGGCTCCTGCTTCAGGCAATGGTAGCTTATATTTAGACCTTGCTTTTACAGAGCGTGACGGTCAACAAGCAGGTAATTCTATTCTTGATGTAGGTGGTAGCCGTTCATATAACGCAAGTACAACTCAAGATGCAAATGGTCAATTAAACAACTTTACGACAACCGGTGCTTTTACGATACCAAAAACGTGGAGTGACTTCCGTAAAACAGAATCTTACACTCATGCATTAGGCGGTGAATGGCATATTTCAGATGATGTTAAAATATCTGGTGAGGTTTCTGTTGCTTCATCTGAAAGTTATAACCCAGATTCTGAATTTAATTTACGTCCTGTAAATAAAACAAATTGGAATATCTGGGCTGATCAATATGATCCTGCAACAAGTGGCACCTACGACGCTGACTGTAGAATTAACTTTGATTGTCGTCACACAGTAGATGCAGCAATAACTCAAGTAGGCGGGCAAGTTCCTGCTATTATTTATGATGATCCAAATGTTTACACCGATCCAGAAAACTTAGCCATTCGCGCTTTCTGGTTTGAAGGTAAAACAACTAAAAATGATGAAGTTGCTGCACGTTTTGATATCGAAGTGATTGAACCAATGGGGATCGAATGGTTATCATCAATAGATGCTGGTGTACGTGTTACTAAACGTGACTTTCAGTTTGATGAACAAACATTCAGATTTAATGACATTTATAAAAACGCATACTCAGATGAAGGTACAGCTAACGAAAAACCTGTAGCTTTCTGGATTGATGACTTTGAAGCATTATTCCCAGATTCATTTGAAGTCGTTTCTCATGCTAATTCATTTGACCAGTCTGGTTTATCTGGTCAAAATGATTTATTAGCTTACAACACATACCGTGGCAACTTATTAGCTAACCCAGAAGCAACGTTTGATCGAGTTAACCAATTACTTACTGGTACAAACTTAGCCGTACAAGGTGGCTTACATGACAATACTCAACGTATTGATGAATCTTACCGTGACATTACTGAAGATACGGCTGCAATCTACCTATCAGCTAATATAGATTTTGATGAGCTTACAGGTATTATCGGTGCTCGTTATGTGACTACAGATTTAAATTCAGGATATATCGACAATGGTGCCTTTGTTGCTGATACACACGACTATAGTGATTTCTTACCCAGTATAAATCTTAATTACTCACTTACTGATAGCACACAATTACGCTTCGCTGCAGCTAAAGTTATGCGTCGACCTGACTTTAATGATTTAAGTCCTTCATTAAATGCTGATGGTTTTGCTGTAACTGCAACATCGGGCTCTGCAACACTAGCTCCACACCGTGCAACCCAATACGACTTATCTGTAGAGCATTATTATGGTGAAGCTAACGTTGTATCATTTGCAATATTTTATAAAGATGTTGAGTCATTCTTATCTCAAACCTCTACTTGTTTAGCTAATACAAAAACACTAGGCCAGAACGTTACCGAATGGCAAAACGTATGTAAGTTGAATACTGCTGGTGTGGATAACCCTGGTGTTGAAACATTTACAGATGCTGACATCCCTGCTAGCTTTTCTGACCCTATGTTATATGTTGAAAGCGTTAGAGATCAAGGTTTAACGGGTATTAATACTGCACAAACGACTAACGGTAAAAATGGGTCAATTCAAGGCTTTGAAGCGTCAATTCAACAAAGCTTAGATTTTTTACCGGGTTTAGGTTTTAGTGCTAACTGGACATTTGCAGATAGTGAGCAACCCAACGGCAGCACGTTACTTGATGTATCTAAAAATACCTTTAATGGTCAAATCTATTGGGAAAACGATGGGGTTCAAGTTCGCTTGGCTTATAACTACCGTTCTCGTTATTTAGCGACTGAAGACGAACGTCTAATTGCCACTATTGGTGCTCTAGCACTTGATAGCTCAACAGGTGAAGAAGACGATCCTCTATTCGACCCAACTGCGGGTAACAACTACCGTGAAGATAGAGGACAGTTTGATTTCTCAGCAAGTTGGGATGTTAATGAAAACATAACGTTAGTGACTAACGTTACTAACCTTACAGGTGAACAGTCAGAATTCTCTACTGAACTTGGTAGCGTATGGAAATGGACTGAAGCTGACCGTCGTTTAACATTGGGTGTACGTGCTAAATTTTAATTAAGTACTAACGGTTCTCTCAAACACCTTAAAAGCCTATTGAAAAATAGGCTTTTATTTTTTACCGTTAGCTATTTGTAGTGCCCTTACGGAAAAGAGCATTAATGTATTAGTGAGTTAAATACTTTGCTCTCTATAAACGCTTTGCCCATAGCAAGGCCATATTTGTAATCGCTCGTTATTGCTTCAGGCGTGCTGCCTAGTACCTTGGTTGCTAAAGGTTTTTGGGGTTTTATTTCGATAATGTTGACGCTACTGGGCGGACGTTGAATAAACATTTCAGCGGTGTTGTAGGCACTTTCGTGTTTATCTAAAATATCGATAAATTTAGGACACTTTCTTTGATTACACAGAATTGGCTTTAAACGTTGAATAGATTTAGGCACTTCAAAACCCGTGCTATTGGTAGTACGAATGGTGATAATTGTTTTGGCACCCAAATTAAACGCTTCGTGAACGGGTACTGGTGCTGTAACACCACCGTCAATTAAGTTTTTAGACTTGTATAGGAATGGGATCGCGCTTGAATGTTTTAAAGACTCTAGCCAACCCTCTGTAACAGGGTTCATTAGTTTTGTTGCATAAGTCGATTCAGTGAATTCAGTGGATGTAGAAAAGCGAACCTTTCTATTTTGTGAACTAATATCAGCCTGTATTGAATCAAATTGATACGTTGTACTTACCGTTTTATTAAAATACCAATCTAAATCCATTACGTTTTTGGTTGATAGCAAGCGCCAAGGGTTAAAGAAGTTAGTTTGGCTTGTTAAATTCGAAATGAGAGAGTACGCATAGCCTGTTTGCTTACTTAAATAGCTTGCTATGTTTTGAGCACCTGCTGATGTACCAATTAATATTTCAAAAGGGTTAAAGTTGGATATTAGCCAGCTGTCTAATACGCCAGCAGTAAATGCGCCTCTTTGCCCACCACCTTCAGCAACGAGTGCTAAACCTTGGTTAGGGGAGCTAATATCATCCACATTTAACATTTTATTTGTCCTCTTTGAAAATTAACTTTGAAATTGATGAGTTAATAATGGCAGAGGTTTTACGTTCAGTATAATTAAATAAATCTAATAGTTGATTCTAATAAACTGAACGTTAAACGGTAGGGCTTTATGTTAATTTTTCAGTAAAAAATGCGAGAGTGCGTTGCCATGCTAATTCCGCATTTTCTTTATCAAAACGTGCCGTAGAGTCGTTATGAAATCCGTGTTTAGCGCCTTTGTACATATGCATCGAGTATTCAGATCCCGCTGCTTTTAAATCTTGCTCGTACTCAGGCCAAGACTTATTAACTCTCGCATCCTGTTCTCCAAGTTGTATAAGAAGTGGCGCTTTAATATTTTTTCTTAATTCTTTTTTTGCTGGTGTGCCATAAAAAGGCACTCCAGCAGACAGTAATTTGCTATCAACAGCAGCAAGATAATTAACCATGTAACCACCAAAGCAAAACCCTACAGCACCTAATTTACCGCTGCTTAATGGGTGTGACTTTAAATAGTGAGCAGCAGCAACAAAGTCATTTTGTATTTTTGCTCTATCTAAGCCTTTTTGAAGGGCTCTGCCTTCGTCATCGTTTCCAGGGTAACCACCTACTGGAAATAATGCATCTGGCGCAAAAGCCAAAAAACCAGCTTTAGCTAAACGCCTTGCAACATCTTTAACATAAGGGTTTAGGCCTCTGTTTTCATGAATGACCAGCACCGCTGGAAAACTGGCTTTTTTCATCGATGGTTTAACTAAGTAACCTCTACCTTGTTTGTGGCCTTCAGGAGAATCAAAGACTTCATAGGTAGCAAGGATGTCATCATCATTAAAAGATACTTGCTCGGCTAGCGCGTAATTAGGAAGTAGCGCGGAAGTTAAAACACTCATTGAATAACCAACAGCGACTAGTGTTCCAAGCTTTTTCACAAAAGTGCGCCTGTCCATTCCTCCATGTGCATATTCGTCGTACCAATCAAATGCTTCTTGAGGTATATGGTTTTTATTGCTTGGCATTGTAGTGTTTTCCTTTTCGTTAGTTCTTCCTATAAGGAAGTTTATATTTATTGTCACACCTGTCAGCTTCCTTGATTAAAACGCTTTTAATTTGAACAAAATTCATACTCGAAAGATCAACAGGCCCTAATGATTAATGTAATTTATAATATTATGAAATGTCACGTTTTTCTGAGATAAATTACGATAACCGTGTGTTTTATTGGCATTGAACTTAATCACTTCGCCTTGTAACAGAGTATGCCATTGGTCATCTAAAAAATATTCCATCTCGCCTTCAACCACTATGATATGTTCTATAACGCCCTTGTTGTGGGGTAACGACATATGTTGATGTTGTGGAGATAGAGTAAGCGAGAGCACTTCCATCTTGGTACTTTCATCGAAGGGAAATAATGAGCTAACAATTAAGCTATCTTCTGAATTTAACACCTGTTGTGGTGAATCCTTGTTGGCAATCTCCCTCAAAAAATAGCTTAACGGTAAATTAAAGCCGTTAGCAATCATCCATAGTTTAGCTATGGTTGGGCTTGATTCACCTCGTTCAATTTGCCCCAGCATAGCCTTAGATACACCCGTATGTTCTCTGGTAATATCAAGACTCCAACCTTTATCTGTTCGTGCTCTTTTTAGCTGCAAGCCAATGACGCTATTTATGCTTTCACTCATTTATTGATCACTTTACCTTTACTGTTGTGCGTTATAACGTACAATG
>Ga0209292_1006542_pt1 | contig 11404 bp, 6 predicted proteins | sample GOMGulsemesocosm_2_FD_184634 | JGI IMG/M metagenome (GOLD analysis project Ga0209292, IMG submission 184634) | Methane-oxidizing microbial communities from mesocosms in the Gulf of Mexico - GOM9C Gulf of Mexico (SPAdes) (version 2) | ecosystem: Environmental > Aquatic > Marine > Cold seeps...
TTTCTATTTTACCGGCTTCAATTTTTGAAAGATCTAAAATATCATTAATAATATGTAGCAAGCTGCTGCTGCCAACTTTTATCGATTGCAGATAACCTTTTTGCTGAATATCTAATTTCGACTCTTCAAGTAGTTGCGAGAAGCCGACGATGGCATTCATAGGTGTTCTAATTTCATGACTCATATTGGCGAGAAATTCTGATTTCGCCTTGCTGGCAAGCTCGGCATCGGCTCGAGCAGACCTAAGCGCGCTTTCCATCAGCTCTTTTAATACAATTTGCTGTTTTAGTCGGCGCACCCATAATAAACTCAGCAAGACCACGCTGATGCCAATCGCTAAAAACAACATCACCAGTTCAATATCGACCCCTCTGATGGGATAATTCACGATGAACCAGTTATTGGCTATGGTTCGTTTTTTTTCTATACTGATATGCTGCAAAGATTTATTGATGATACTTATCAATTCAGGATGACGTCCTTTGGCAGCCACAAAGTGAACAGCCAAACTCTTATCAACGTTACCGCTTATTCTTAAGTTATAAAGTTCTTCGCGTCTTAAGTGATGGGCCACCACCACTAGACTACCGATAAAAACATCCAACTTGCCAGAGGATACATCGACTAGATCTTCAATATTATGGGTGGAAGGTATGACCCGAATATCGGGGTATTGCTCGCGAATATATGCTTCGGCAGTTGTGCCTTGGGAAACGGCAACCGATAGACCGGAGAGTTGACTAATATCTTGTAAATAAGAATATTTTTCCGTGGAGACCATCACAATTGGCGACTGAATATAAGGCTCTGAATAATCCAGTAGTATTGAACCTCTACCGTCTTTTCCAGCAGCTAGATTTAAGAATATTCGGTTGTCTTCGAGCATTTCAGCAAGTTCGCCGCGATCACGTGCTTTGATGTATTGAAATTGAATACCGCTGTAAAACGACACCAAATCTAAAAGATCTTTACCAATACCATTAACGCCATTTTCAACGTTAACGAAGGGGTCCCAGCTAATATCACTGTATATCACCGTCGGATTATCGGCTATCCATTGTTGTTCTTTTTGGCTAAAAGTAATATCAGCTGGTGCCAGTTTACTTATAGTATTTTGTTGATTTATAACCTGAGAGGAGGTTGTAGCGTGAGTTTCTGCCGAGCTCACCTTGTCACTTTCACTGTAGGAAACGGCAGCAATATCTGTAATTGGCAAGAGGGTAAAAATTATAAAGAAGAAGCCTTTAATCATATTTTGATACTCTAATTAATCTGTTGTAAAAAAAACACGCCCAATAGCAACATAACTATATGTATTATGGGACGTATTTGATTGAAGCCAACACTTTCTCAACAAATTAGCTGAACGCCTTGTCGTTAGAGGCTTTTTAATAAATGGATTATCTATTTTCTTTTTCAATAAGTTTTATCTTTACGTGCTCTTCTAACGCCATCGTTGGTTGAAAGAAGGTCTCTTCATCATAGCGACCTACTTGATCTCTTGGATTTTTAAAATACGGATTATTTTCACCGCGTTGTAAGTCACAATCAAATCTCACTAAAAACGAATTACTTTCTACTACCCGTCTAGCATCATTAGCATTAATTGTGCTTTCACTGATATGACTTAAGCCCCAGCTTATACCTTGTCCGTCATTGCTATCGGTAAAGGCATCAGGGCAAAAAGGTCCACCGGCGACCGGTGGGCAGGTAACAGATGCCATTACATTAAAATTAATACCGTCTGGAGCATACTGAATGGTATTTTTTTCTGGGCCATCAACACATAACATTGCTGCTATTCCTTCTTTATAAGGAAAGAGGAAGGTCTCATGGCCAGAGTTTAACAGCGGGTTGATATTTGGTTTAACAAAAGGGCCCTCAGGTGAATCTGCAATAGCAACACCTTGCGCTCTGACTAGCCAATCTTTTTCTTTGGAAATTGGCTGACCCTTGTAGAATAACCAAATCTTGCCTTGATAAACCAATGGGTAGGGATCGTGAATAGCGCCGCCATCCCATTGTGCTTCATCACCTAAATCTAAAATGCTGTTCTCGCAGCGTGTCCAAGGGCCATCAGCTGAATCGGCCCAAGCCATACTAACGTCACAATGATCGCCTTTGTCACTTTGAAATGTGCCGGTGAAGCTTTGAAAATAAAGATAGTATTTCTCTTTGAACACTAGAATGTCTGGAGTGGTTGCCGAACGATCACCGTATTGGCCTAAGGGGGCTCTTTCCACCGCAACGCCTTGCTCTTGCCAGTCAAAGCCATCTGAACTTGTGGCATACCAGATTTCAGCCAGATCCCAATCTACCGCTGGTAGGGTGTCGCTGCATCTTTCCATGCCCACAGGCTCACTTTCTGTTTCTCTGCGGGTATACCAAACATAGTAAGTATCGCCGACAAGAATAATTTTAGTAGGGTCTCGGCGTGAAACTTGGCTATCTTTACCGATGGCGGTAATACGAGAATATTTAAAGTTGGTAAAAAATTCATTATCTCGATCATCAGGCTCTGGCCAAACATCGTATAGTCGTTGCATTGCATGACTCAGTCCTTGAGGTTTATCTTTAGGAAGTTTTCCTAGCATAATGGGTAACCTTCATATTCTAAATAAAAATAAGGCTCCTTATAGCAAATGATATAAGGAGCCTACTCATCTTTTGTTACTTATTAGATAACTATAATCATTGGTTAAAAAACAGCTCTTACACCTAAGCGTAGCGTACGGCCATTATACGTTTGGTTATAATTTCTATCAGTTGGTACGTTATCACCTTTAATTAAATTACCATCGGTACGTTCAGCAGAGAAGAATTGCGTACTTTCTTCTAATAAATTGCTTACGCTGCCGATAACTTCAACACTGTCAGTGATTTGATAACTAAACGAGGCATCTAATTGACCATAGTCATCACGCCAAATAGCCATTCCGTCTAAGCTGTTAATCGGATCTTCTAATGACTCCGAACGCCAGTTATAAGCAATACGAATCATTAAGTCATCATTTTCATAGAAGCCCATGACATTATAGGTATGCTCTGATTGATATTGGTAAGGTAAATCGATGGAGCTTTCACCAGTAGATTCTTTCAGGTAATCCGCTTCACTATCTGCATAGGTATAGTTTGTTTGTATACCAAAGTTTTCAAATCCTTCAATGAAATCAAAGTTAGTAAGGAAGCCAAGCTCTAAACCACTAATTTTTCCGCCTTCACCATTAATAGGCTTAGAAACTGATTCAAAGAATAATGGAAACTCTTGTGGAGAGGGTAAAGCACTTTCACCAGCTAAAAAGTCTTCTTCTGTATAGAATGGCTCACGAGTACCTATTTCAGTTTCATGGCCCTCAACTTTAATTTTACCTAACTCAACAAAATTAAAAATGAAACTTTCAATATCTTTATAAAATATCCCCGCAGAAAACATCCCAGTTTCGCTAAAGTAATATTCATATGAAAGATCGAATTGGTTCGCTTCATATGGGTCTAATTTAACATTACCGCCAACAAATGAATCTTCGTCAGCAACAGTCCAGTTTGGATCGTCGATACCGTCAATGTCATACCAACCATCTGTAGCGGTACTTGCTCCTGCTTTTGCTTGGTTAAAATTAGGTCTCGCCATCACTTTTGCTGCGGCAAATCTAAGCACCATATCGTCGTGAAGCTTGTAACTTAAATTGATGCTAGGTAAGACGTTATCGTAATCATGCTCTAAAGTTATTTGTTCTAATTCCATGCCATGTGTTGCTTCGTAATAACCGCCAGTTAGTGCACTACTAGTAAGATTTGTTTGCACATAACGCATACCCACATTACCAGTTAGATCACCATCCAGCATGTCAATATTCGCTTGTAGATATAATGCGATGGTTTCTTCTTCATTATCCGCCGAACCACGTCGATCAGGTGTCATACCCATAGTATCAAATACGCTATCAAAATCAGTAAAGTAAGGCGTTGAACCATCATCAGTAAAACCGAATTGTTTGTTCATATGCGCGGTATAGCTGGTAATAGCGGTATCAAAGTTATGAATAGCATTCCAACCCGTTGGCACACCCGAGTTTGCATTTCCACCCATAAAGTTGATCGGATCAAAGCGCTCAGCATTCGCATCATGAAATAACGGCTCAGCACCCCATAAACTAAAACCGCCATTATAATCGGCAAAAGATATTTCCCAAGGACCAAGATGTTGCGAGGCATTTAAGGTTTCTTTAGTGCGTTTATTCCAACGAGCACCCATTTCAATAGAGCTGAGCATTACATTATTATCAAATTCATATTGTGCATCTACTTTGAATGAAATATCTTCGTCAATATTTTCTACCGGTAAACGCATAATAGGTCCTTGATTCAACCGATTAAGATTGAAATCAACCAGGCCATCTTGTTCATAGGTTTCACCTGCATGATTATCCGTTTTACTGGCATCATAATATTCTGATCCCCAAGGTAAATAGGAGTACTGACGATCAGATCCAAGTTTAAATAACGCATCATGTTGATCGCCATTTAACCACCAATGGTCAAAGTTATAAATCTGTTGAGTCAGCTCTTCGGTTTTAGCTTTGGAGTAACCTGCTGCGAATGACAGTGTCCATTTATCTAGCTCAATGTCAGCACCTAGTTGCACAGTTAAGGTGTCAATATCAGCATCAATATTCTCATCCGCTGTTGAAAGATATAAGTTATCAACAGCAAATTCAGTCATAGTATTAGTGTTAGGGTCTGTAACAACAGAGTCGGCATTAATTGCTCCATAACCATACGGGACCCAGCTGGTAAATGAATGAGTAAGAAAATCATCCGCTACTTTGCTATAGGTGACATCTAAAAAGCTATCAATATTATCGGCTGGTTGCCATTGAAGATTGACTAAAACAGAACTACGTTCACGTTCACGATCCTGGGCAGAAACTCCCCAGCGCGTTGGATAAAATCCTTGTTCAGTTTCTTCCCAGCTCCAGTTAGACATTGAATCTGTACGGGTATTAAGTTGTTCATGTGATACCGCAGCAGCAATACCAAAGGTATCACTTAATGGTGTCATATAAGAAAAAGTAAAAGCTGGGGAGGTTTCTTCATTATTATCATTATAAACAGCTTCAACAAAAGCAACGCCTTTGGCCTCACCAACATCTAGAGGTCGAGCTGTTAAGATATTAATGGTACCACCGATACTACCTTCCATATGTTTTGCCATAGGAGATTTGTACACTTCTATAGCAGAGATCATGGAAGAAGGCATGCTACTAAAATCAATACCTCGACCATCTCCTGCTGATGCAACGGTTTGACCATTAATTAACGTAAGGTTTAAATTATCTGCAATACCTCGGATGGTGACTGAAGTTCCTTCACCATCATCTCGAGCGATACTGACACCTGTAATGCGCTGTAGCGCTTCAGCAACATTTCTATCGGGCATTTTACCGATATCTTCAGCTACAATGGTATCTGATACTACATCGCTAAAACGCTTACGGTTAACCGCTTCAAATAATGAGCCTCGCAGGCCAGTTACTTGAATGACTTCGATTTCATCAGCAGGGGCTTCAGCAGCAGCTTTAGTAGCAGGCTCGGCTGCTAAGGCGACTTGACTAGTAAGGGCTGTGGCAACGATACCTTGTAAACACGCAAGATATAACTTTTTACGAGAGAATTGCTTCATGGTTCTACCTATCTTTTTAATATAATTATTTAAGAAACCAAGCTAGTGACTCTTAGAGATCCCTCTGTTATCAGCACTAGTGATTGATGTTAACTCAACAGATCAAATATTGTCAATCACAACGCGGCAACAATAAATTGCTAATTGATGATTGTTGACAATTTGATTGTATGTTTTATATCCTGAAGATTGGTTATTGTCAACAATTAACACTAATTATATTGTATATGTTTTCTTCAACTATTTTTCTTGTTGCTGGTAAACCTAATTCTTTCCCACTATGTGGCACTCAATACTGTGTTGGTAATTGTTAATAATACTTTGTTGGCAATAAGCTTGGTGTGTGTCAAAAATAATTAGCTCAAAAAAAGGGCGATTAAAAGTGATTTATATTAAATATGAAATTTTCATCAATAGATTTAGTTAGTAAGCCTGAAAGGGGCCGGATGGCACGGAGCGTTAAAGCAAATATTATTTGCCTTAACCGAAAATTGGAACTTGCTAAATTAATAATACCAATAATAGTAATATAATTATTAACAAAGGCGGAAACATGAAGATAAGTCAAGTATTCGTGGCCGTAGCCGTACGTCTTACAGCAAGTTATGGTGGCTAAGTCGTTAGCCAACCAGCCTGGGCTTGGGGTGCATTTTCAGCTGGCGACCAAATCATGCAAAATAACCAGTGGACAAGGGGAATTCAGTTCCAGCAAGGTGCTAAAGCAGGGTCAAGATTACACTCTTTTCGATGAAACTACTGAGGTGAGCGTAACGTCTAAGTCCAATGTTTATAGTTATAGCGTTGATTTGTCGGGTAATGATGTGGCGATTGTGTTGAATATCGCAAGTTCACCGGCGCAGAATATTGCTATGTTAATACGTATTGGTAGTGGTTGGTGGTAATCATCAAGCATTAGTTTATCGGCACAAGGTTGGAATGTTAACGGCGTTGATAAAAACGTTGCTATCAATAGTTTTACCTGGCAGAAACTAGATGCTAACAATGCCGCGCTTATTGATATGAATAAAGTGAATCAAGAACGCCTAGTCCAAGTGGCGCCGCTACTGCTATTGATTTAACGTCAGTAACTGGTTTTGGCATCATTTCTTTGCAAAACCGTAACACGGTACTTTCTATTAACAAAGTCGGTTTAGGCAATGTTGCAGTAACAGCGCTTTAATTGTCGCCATTACATAAATAATAAAAGTTAAGAAAAGTAACAAAGGCACTAGTTTTACACTAGTGCCTTTTATTATTTATCGATTAAAAAAGACAATTAATAAGTGATAAATAAAAAAAAATGTTTACAGTTTTATAAACAGCTGATAAATTGGTTTTGTAGATTGTTAACAATAATTAAGTTATCTTGCTTAGGCAAAGAAGCTTTGCATATTTCACTCATTGGTAGTAATAACATGACAACATACACTGAAGTGGCGACACCTGCTGATTCTTATAGTAATCGCCTGCCGAAAATAACCAAGTTTAATTATGGCATGGGGGATTTTGGTAATAATATTGTTTGGCAAATGATGGCAATGTTTTTACCTTTCTTTTATACCGATGTTTATGGTTTAAACCCTATCCATGCGGCTACCATGTACTTAGTCCTAAGAGTTATTGATGCCATCACAGACCCTTTGGTTGGCATGTGGGTCGATCGCACCCGAACTAAATACGGCACTTGTCGTCCCTTTATTTTATACGGCACCATTCCTCTGGCTATTTCCTTTGTTATGCTCTTTTATGTGCCTCAGTTAGATGATACTGGCATGTTGATTTACGCCTATGTGAGTTATACCTTATTAACGCTAACTTATACCTTAGTGAATGTGCCTTTTTCTGCGATGGCTGGCTTTTTATCGAAAGATTCCGATGAGCGTACTTCACTGCAATCCTATCGTTTTGGTTTAGGCATGTTAGCGGGGGTATTTGTTGCAGCTACCACTTTAAACCTCGTTGAGTACCTAGGCGGTGGCGATCAACAAAAAGGCTATTTACTGACGGCGATAATTTTCGCTGTCATTATTGCGGCTTGCTTATATTATTGTTTTTTTACCGTGGTGGAACGCTATCCAATCGCCGATTTGCCCAAGAGTGAAAAAAACGGCTTGTCTGAACTTTATGCTGATATAAAAACAGCTTTTACTAACAATCAGTTAGTGATTTTATTTGTTGCTAATATTATCTTCTTTATCACCCTAACTCTCAAAGGTACCACCACCATCTACTACGTGGTTAATGTGTTAAACACCAAAGATGAACTGACTCACTTTATGACTATGGGGTCGATAGGCGCAGTAGCGGGAGCGGCACTTTCTGCCTGGTTATGGTCTCGTTTTGACAAGGTTAACGCCTATAAAATATTGATGTTTACTTGTGCCGTACTTACCGCCATTCCCTATTGGTTGCCACCCTCTGCTTATGTCACTATTTTAGTCTTAGGTATCGTCACCACGTTTTTGTGGATGAGCATGATACCTTTGATCTGGAGCATGCTCAGTGATGTAGTGGATTATCAACAAAGCCTCAGTGGCAAAAATATGTCAGGTCTATTCTTTGCTTTGTTTTTATTTAGTTTAAAAGTGGGCTTAGGTTTTGGTACCGCCATTGTTTTATGGATTTTGGGCAGCACAGGTTATGACGCTAAGGCAAATATACAATTAGCTGAAGTTGTAGAAAGTATCAACTTTATTAGTACCTTGTTACCTGGTTTACTCTTTGTAGTCGCCGGTATTATTATGCTTTTCTATACTTTAGATAGAGCCAGTAGAGCCGAAATACGTAAGAAATTATATCGTTAGTCTGCGTATTTGATACAAAAGTAACAACTAACAACTAACAACTATCAAGACGACAACTTTTGGAGTAGGAAATGGCAAAGTTAAGTGCAGCAATGCAACGTCATCAATGTGATGACAGTGAAAATGAATTATATACCCGCTTTCGTTATGAACCTATAAAGGGCTTAGGTTATGAAAAAGGGGTTAACCGCCGAGATCCTAGTACTATTATTAAAGTGGATGGAAAATATTATATTTGGTATACCCGCAATGAGTGCCCAGTTTCAAGTTGGTTAGATGCCGATATTTGGTATGCGGTTAGTGAAGATGGCATTAATTGGCAAGAGCAAGGCGCTTCGGTTGTTAGAGGCCCAGAGGGTTCATGGGATGAATATAGTGTTTTTACTACAGAAATATTAGTAGCAGAAGGCAAATATTATTTATGTTATCAAGCCAAACGTAATAACGACCCACTAAATGTTGTTGGAATGTCTTGGGCTGATAGCCCTGAGGGACCTTGGACTAAGTTAGCCGAGCCAATTTTAGCACCACATCGAGATGGTAAACTAATTAACCCTAAAGAACATGGCGATTCTAATTGGGGAGCAGCATTAGAAATGGGCTCTTGGGACAGTGGCGCAATTCATGATCCAGGTATTATTAAATTTAAAGGTCAATATTATTTGTATTATAAGGGCCATGCCATTGGTGAAAAAATGTTTACCGACTCTAAATGGGGTGTAGCTATCGCTGATCATCCTGAGGGACCTTATGTTAAACATGAAGCTAACCCAGTGTCTAATAGTGGACACGAGACTTGGGTCTTCCCTTGGAAAACGGGTATGGCAGCGATTGTTGACTGGGCTGGTCCGGAGAAAGGAACAATTCAATATTCTGAAAATGGCATCGACTTCGAAGTAGTTACTGCATTGGAGGACATGCCACCAGCAGGCGGGGCTTATGTTGCCGATAAGTTCCTCGACAATGGTGATGGTCAAGGTTTTTCATGGGGCTTGGCTCATTATGGTGCCTCAGACTGGTCTTTTTTAGTTGGATTTACTTGTGATTTAACTCGTCAAGGTGAGAAGGATTTGGGTTGGCATAACTTCCCGCATTACAGCAGCATACGCGATGTAATGAAAGATCCAGAACGATTTGGCATTAGCCGAGAAAATTTATTTAAACGAAAGTAATGGTGAGGTTAGCCATTTTAGGCGGCTTAGTCTAATAATTTAAATAGCCTTAATGTTACAGACATTAAGGCTATTTTATTTATTTTAATTAATGTTTGCTGACATTACTTTTTTGAGTAGAGTTTGAGATATTTTTCGAGATAGTATTATGCCAAAAAAAGATATATTTGAATCGATAGCCTTAGGGGTCGTTACTGGTAGTGATGTTCAGCATTTATATAAAGTTGCTAAAATACATCAGTGTGCAATTCCTGCCGTGAATGTTAGTAATAGCTCAACATTAAATTCCGCATTATCGGCTGCAAACAAGGCCAAAATGCCCATTATCATTCAGTTTTCGAGTGGTGGCGCTGCGGCTTTTATTGGTAAAGACGTTGCTTTATCTGCTATTGATGCTTCTATAGTTGGTGCTATTGCGGGTGCTCGTTATGTTCACCAAGTTGCTGAAACCTATGGCGTTAGGGTGATTTTGCACACAGATCATGCAAATAGAAAGTTACTGCCTTGGATTGATGGTTTATTGGCGGAAGGTAAAAAGTTCTTCTCTGTGACTGGCAAGCCTTTATTTAGTTCACATATGATTGATTTATCAGAAGAGCCATTAACGGATAATATTAGCACTTGCATGCAGTACCTACAGAGCATGCAAGCAATTGGTATGGCGTTAGAAATTGAACTGGGCTGCACTGGTGGAGAAGAAGATGGTATAGATAATAGTCACCTTGACGATAGTGCTTTATATACTCAGCCAGAAGATGTTGCTTATGCTTATCAGTCGTTAGTAGATATTAGCCCTCATTTCACTATTGCTGCTTCTTTCGGTAATGTACATGGTGTATACAAACCAGGCAATGTTAGGTTAACCCCCGTTATTTTGAAAAATTCCCAGAGCTATGTTGCTAAAAAATTTAATTTAGCGGCTAACAGTCTTGATTTTGTTTTTCATGGTGGCTCAGGCTCTACTACAGAAGAAATCAGTGAAGCTATTGATTATGGTGTGGTAAAAATGAATATTGACACAGATACACAGTGGGCATATTGGCAAGGAGTTAACCATTTTAGTAAAGAGAATTACGGCTACTTGCAAAGTCAAATTGGCAACCCTGAAGGGGATGGTAAGCCTAATAAAAAATACTATGATCCACGTCAATGGTGTTATGCAGCAGAGCTATCAATGACTGACAGAATTTTACAAGCTTACCGTGAACTTCAATGTATTTAGTTATTCATTTTGCTGAACAATGTTATGTTAATCAGTACTAGCTTATTGATTTTATAACTGAAAAAAAATAAGTGTAGCTGTTAGAAACCAGGTAGCTGTTGTTTATTCCTAAGCGATTAATAGAGCCGGTGTTACGGGCTCTATCTTTTATTTGAAATTAATTAACTGTTACCCACGGGTAGCATCGCAACCCCTGAGTCTATCGCAGCTTGTGCGACAGCACTGGCAACACGTTCACATAATCTCGGGTCCATTGGTTTGGGAATGATGTAGTTGCGACCAAAAGTAAGCTCTTTTTCACCACATGCCGTTAATACTTTCTCTGGCACAGGTTCTTTCGCGATAGCACTAATGGCATAGACTGCGGCAATTTTCATTTCGTCATTAATAGTTCTGGCTCTGACATCTAATGCGCCACGGAAAATGAAAGGGAAACACAAAACATTGTTTACTTGATTGGGGTAATCTGAGCGACCCGTAGCAATAATTAAGTCATCACGCGCAGCTAAGGCTAGTTCTGGTT
>Ga0209292_1006544_pt1 | contig 11402 bp, 5 predicted proteins | sample GOMGulsemesocosm_2_FD_184634 | JGI IMG/M metagenome (GOLD analysis project Ga0209292, IMG submission 184634) | Methane-oxidizing microbial communities from mesocosms in the Gulf of Mexico - GOM9C Gulf of Mexico (SPAdes) (version 2) | ecosystem: Environmental > Aquatic > Marine > Cold seeps...
TATTTTCATCACATTATTACTGTAATTCACGATAATAATCATCGAGTCGGCTTTGATTTTTATTTTGAGCCATGACCATTAAGTCTCCAGCTAAAGAAAGTACATCTTTGTATATTCTTAAAATAAACCAAGACAATAATTTGCTAATTAATAACTTGTAGAACCTGTTAGCGGGAACCTTTTAATCAATTAAAATGATTAGACCCACACGACCATCACAATTGTTGGTTCAATATGGCAATAACCAGTAATAGAAACTTCTTACATGGCTATATTCATTGTACAATAGTATGAAATAATGCAGGTTACTACCAACTTGCCTTTAATTACCAAGTGATGTCTTTTGGCATTGTTAAATAACCTCACAAGAGCTAAATGACTTAATGAAACCTTATTCAAACATTGCTGAATTAATTGAAACCCTAGAGTCAGAAATAGAGTCATTAACCGATAAAGTTAATACCTTGAAGCAAGAGCCACAGAGCTTGAATGAACAAATTGTCTTTAAATATATTGAGACCGCGAGTACAGGAAAGACTAAAGATTTTGTCCGTTCGTTGGGGATAAAAGCTGAGCGAGGCTCATTATTTTCGTCAGGTGATGTAAGTAAGTTAATTAAAGATGGAGCCGATGATATCTCACCTGAGTTACTTGCTATAGCACGGCAGGTGACTAATATGAAAAATAAAAACGGTAAACGCCGTTAATCATAACTAAATTCAAATAACTAGAAAACTTATTGTCACTTAAAATCACCAGAGATTCATTCAAATTAAACAGCCTAATTCGCTTGTACTAATTTGATTGAATTACTGACAGCCCACTGTTGTTATCGTAAGACTGAATCAGATAAATAAATTTTTCATCATCGCTTAAAACAAAGTGCGGATAGTTATCTTTGCTCGGTACAACAAAGTTAATTTTTTTGCTGTTAAAGTGATAAAAATAAATGGCGTTCTCTCGTATTTTTTTTCTGTCCATAAAATAAATTCCCTTTTTTGTTACGGTAAAGTCATTATTGGAAAAGCGTTCAATGACAAATGTACGGTCAATTATTTTCTTATTTTCTCCTGTTACTTTATTGAAATGATAAATATCGAAACTAGTGCCCTTACTGTAATAGAAATCATCAGCTTCACCTTGTTGAATTGAATTAGCTGAGCTCATTTTTTGACTGGTAGGAGTAAGAGGGAATCCTGTTAGCCCCATTTTAACTGCGCGCGGGGCATTGTTATAATCTCCGGCTAAGTAGATAGATTGACCATCTTTAGCAAAGCGACCAGCATACAATGTTTCATTAGCTGGGCATAAAGGGCTATCTTTTCCGGTATTTATATCTATTAAATGACAAGTATTGTTTATTGATAATAGCGCCTTATTAGTGCCTTTTAACCAATCTAAACTTAATGCAGATTTGTAGCGCGGTGAATTATTAAATGCGTCAAGCTTGACTGATTTTCCGTGCTGATACTTCCATAATTCAATTTGTTGGTTTGCTTTAATTGAGGCAAAAATTAGCCCATCATTATCGATACCTGTGATTGATCTAATCGACATTCCGTTATCAACAACGACTTTACTTGTGCCATCACCACCGATTTGAGGGTTACTGATTTTTAGTATTTGATTGGTTAATGAGGATAACCCCCAGTCCTGTTGAATGATGAATTTATTGTTCCCTGGAACTTTTAATGGCCAATAACCAGGGGATTTCAGTGACGAAATAGTCATGACTTCTTGGTTGTCGATATGATAACTCGATAAAAAACCTTGTTGATCAATAAAAAACACTGTTTGGCTATCGTCACTAAAGCTAATGTTTAATCTTTCTTCTGAGTTTTTAACTAGGGTGGGTATAAGAAGTTTTTGCTGCAAGTCGTATATAAATAATTGATAGCCATACGACTGATCAGCACGCATGATCGCTAACCACTGTTTGTTTGGCGAAACTACCACAGCAAAATCACCCCATGTATTTAATGGCGGCGCTGTTATACGCTCTGAAGTATTTAGCAGGATATCGTATTTATAAATTTTTCTTGGAGCTGATATCGCTTCAGTAGCGGTATAAAAAAATTGAGTATTGTTTAACCAACTTATTGCTGGTGATAAATTCATGGTGTTAAGTGGGATTACCAACTTGTCGTTTGTAGCTGACAGCGTCTTTTCATTAAAGTCGGCGAGGTAAATACCTCGTTCATTTTGTCGATAACGAATAAATGCAATGTATTTTTTGTTTGGGGAAATACTTACGTAGTTGTCATTTTTAGATTTTTCACCAAAGACTTTTTTTTCTTCTATTACTTTGGCAGAAGAGGATAAACGGCTGGCATAGAGCTCCCATGTTGATGCACGATTGATTCTATTGGCATAAATTACAATCGTACCATCTTGGCTAATAGCAGGGTTTTGTTCCCGACCTTGCATTGAGGTTAACGGTGAGCTGCTGTTATAACTAGGTAGCGTTGGAATTAATAATACAGTGGCAAATAAAGCCAAAAACAAAACAACAGACGATATGATTAATTTGTTGCTGAAAAACGATTTAACAGCTTCGTAGTAACTTATTTTTAGCTCACTTTTAGTTAATTGTTGTTCTTTAATAAAGGGGGGAAGATGAAGAGAGACTTCACTGTTTGCTAATGTCTGACTAGCTTGGGAATGAACTAGGTTTTGATTGACCTCTGCCAGCAATCGATAACCACTTTGATTACCTGTAACTGTATGAAAAAATTTTGTTTTATCGTCTAGCTTTGCAAACGTTTGCCGTAAACCATAGATATGATTATTAATGGTATGATCAGAGGCTTTTGAATTTACCCACAAACTACTTCTTAAGTCATCCCTGCTAATAACCTGCCCATGACGTTCGGCAAAATAACAAATCAATTTCATCGCCATTGACTTTATCTCAATGGTGACACCATCGCTGCTGATCTCATCAGTTAGTGGGCTAATGGTTATACTAGCAATGGTAAACGTTTGTTGAATATCAATCATAGGCTGTATTATGTGAGCTAAATGTAGACTTTTTTAAATTCACTTCCCTTTTGAATCACTTAAATACTATCGCTCTTTTTACATTAAATTTACATGTGAAAGTTATATTACCTTATTCGCACCACAATCAATAAGTACTTTATTCATACAAAATATAGTTTCTAATTAGTAAAAGCAGCTAAGTTAGGAGTATGGGCTAGTGTGTTAATTGAAGATATTATCGAAGAAAAAGGAGTGCTTAATGAGCCGATTTTTAAGGTGCTGTAGCGTATTAGCTTACCTTAACTATTATTGATTTTTTGAATGATATTTGTCTAGTTATCCTAGCTATTTATGACACGGCTATCTCTTATATTTACTGACATTCCTTTAATAAAAAGCCACTTTTAACTGAATTTAACATTCATAATATAAATATTTTAAATATTATTTACCATGGTTTTTTTATCATTTTTTATCATTTTTTCTATTCTTATATCTTAAAAATGTCATTTTAAATCACTTGTTAGTTACTGATTTTATTAGAATAAATTATATTTTAAAAGTTATCGAAAAGATTTGACGGATATATTGTATGCAATATATGTTTAATGTGATGGTAATTTAAACAAGTTACCAATCTATTGTTACATCGTTATTACTAAATTGTTACATGAACAAAGGTTGGTCGTGGAAAATTGTCATTTTGAGGGAGGTTAAAAGTAATTTCTTAATTTGTATAAAAAGAAAGCTTGATCCTTCAAGCACGTAGGTAAATGTCACGTTAGTGACATTGTCAGAGGCTATGAGCATCGTTAAAGAGTGTAAAACTCTCTAACGCTGATTCATAAGAAATTCATGTGAAGAAAAAGATAATAATTATGAAATATAAAAAACTGTTCCTTCTAACGTCGACAATTTTTGCCGCAAATCTATGTATGGCCCATGCAAAAGATTTCACTCACATTAAATTGTCAAAAAACCATAAACCAAGCCATTTAGCGGCAGATATTATAGATATTAGAGAAAGTGATCCATTGGCTCGTGATACACAGCAAACTGTATTTAGTGGCCAAATAACAAAACGAACCTTGGTTAAGTTAGATTATTCACTTGCTTCAAGAGTGCAAGCGGTTAGTAACAATTGCGTAACTACGCCAACATTGGCGGCGGCAGCTATGACAACTCGTATTGATCTAATTAAGTCAGAAACGAATTACCAATGTTTTGAAGATAACATGTGGCAAACAGCCACCTCCAATATGCAATCGTTATTTAAAGAAAGTGCTGTTATTGCTATTGCCAATGAAGCGAAAACATTAGCCTTATCTTATAACGGCTCGACAGCTAATAATCTAAGGTATTTTGTAGCTTATCTACGCGTCGCTAAATACATGCAAGAAAATAATAGTAGTACGGTCGGTTCACATAGCACAGCAGTCGACGCCGCTATTGCCAGTTTTCTTGACAGCTTTGCAGCGAATGCCAACTACTATAATACAGATGAAACTCATGCTTATTTAGCAAAAGAAGCCATGATCTTAATGTATACGACTGCTGCAACATATCGCCATCGTTATGTCGATAAAGTTGTTGGTTTAATGGATCGTTATAGTAGTAACTGGGGAGCTAATGCACAGAACTGGTTTACAAAAGGTTTAATTTATATTTATCGCGCAAAGGATGATGCTAACTTTATTAATGCCGTTCAGGCCAATCAAAACTTAGTTAATGCGATGGGTCGTTTTTTAGATAATAACACTGTACTAATTGGCCATGTGCAAGAAGGGCAGTTTAATGATGTTGCTTCTGAACTTGGTCGGATGTTGAAGTACAGTGGACAAACACGTATTACGGCACAAAGTCATATTCGTAGCTTTTTAACTAGTCATAACATGACAGGTAATGCCTCGAAAGCTTGGTTTAAATTGATTGATCAAGTTAATTATTATGATGGTAATAACTGTAATTATTATACTAGCTGCAACTATAAAAGTGATTTGGAAGCTGAGATCCTACCTATCACTCACAGCTGTAGCGCAAGTCTAAACGTTAGGGCTCAGGCGTTAACTAATGAACAGTTAGTAGGAATTTGTAATACCTTAGGAACACAAGAAAGCTACTTTCATCAAAAGCTAAATACAAATTACACTCCTGTTGCCAATGATAATAACTCCACTCTTGAACTAGTGATCTATGATAATACAGATCAATACAAACGCTTTTCGTACAATATATTCGGAAATAGTGTCAATAACGGCGGAATTTATCTTGAAGGCGATCCTGCTGTTGCCGGTAATCAAGCACGTTTTTTTGCTCATGAAGCGGGTTGGTTATTACCTGAATTTAAAGTCTGGAACTTAGAACATGAATATGTTCATTATTTAGATGGTCGATTTAATAAGAAAGGAACCTTCCAAGATTTTAACTCTCACGATTCAGTTTGGTGGGGCGAAGGTATCGCGGAATACATAGCTAAGAAAAATTTTGATGATGGTGCCATAGTTGAAGCGCGTAAAAATACTTACAAATTAAGCGAATTATTACGGACTAATTACGATCATGATCAAACGCGTATTTATGCTTGGAGTTATCTAGCAGTACGTTTCATGTTTGAGCGTCAGAGCAGCAATGTTAATAATATTCTTGCTAAACTTCGCACTGGCAATTTTACTGGCTACGATACTATTTTAAATAATATTGGTACTAGCTTAGATGTCGAGTTCGCTAGTTGGCTGCAAACAGTGCAAAGTACGTCAGATGATACTACTGATCCGATTGGCAACGTCTTAACAAATGGCACGGCTGTAACAATCAATTCAAATGGCTCTGAACAACCACTTTACTCATTTGATATTCCAACAGGATCGACCAATTTAGTTATTCAGTCATCCGGTGGTACTGGAGATGTTGATTTATATGTAAAAGCAGGTAGTGAAGCTACAATAAATAACTATGATCACCGACCATATAAAGGCGGCAACAATGAAACCGTGAGTGTTGCAACTCCTCTGTTCGGTAAATGGTATGTTATGGGTAACCCGTATGGAAACAACCCATTCGCGAATGTTTCTTTAATAGTCACTTGGACTGCAGATACTGGAAGTGGCAACAACGTATTACCGACAGCAGAGGCGAATGGTGGGTATACGGCCAATGTTAACGCTAATATTAGTTTCTCAAGTGATGGTTCAACAGACTCAGATGGTTCTATTGCAAGTTACAGCTGGAACTTTGGAGATGGCAACTTAAGTTCTGCTGCTAACCCCAACTACAGTTACTCTTTAGCAGGGACTTATACAGCGAAATTAACTGTTACTGATAATGAAGGTGGCAAAGCAACTGATACCGCGACTGTAATAGTCAGTGATATTGTTGTACCGGGCAACCTTGTCAATGCATGCTTAACTCAGGGCCCAACATCAGGCAGTAATTTGACTCTCGGTAATACTATTTGTGTACCAAGCTCAACTAACCCTAATAACGCACAATATTATTATTTTTACGTGCCAGCTAACACTAATACAATTACCCTTGAAACAGGCCATGGAACTGGCGATGGTAACCTTTTCTACAATGCCAATAATTGGGCGACAGCCATTAGTTATACCCAGCGCTCAATTAACGCAGATAATACAGAGTCAATCTCAGTAAGTGATCCTTCATTAGGTTGGCAGTATGTGACTGTTGTTGGTGCTCGCAATGGGATGGCATTAAAAGTGAGTTTGCAGTAAGTAATTTCTGACTTCTCGCTAGATAACCAGTTAATAAATATGAGTCACTGGTTATCTATCCTAAAAAACATTCTTAATAAGAAAAAATAACCTAAACAACAAACTAACTTAGGAGGATAAGATGAAACTACTTTCATCAACATTAGCCAAGGGACTTTTTGGCATTTTAATATTATTTACACATAAAGCGTATAGTGCAGATTTACCTAATATGTGTGCTTCACAAGGATCGTCAACTACCGTCAGTGATGGAGAACCCATTTGTCTTAGCAATAATGGCATTGCTTATTTAAGTCTAAGTGGCGCCGATTCACATAATAGCATTGCTATAAGTACCGGTTACGGTACAGGTGATTTAAGCATTTATGCCGATGTAGGACGTTGGCCGAGTACCGCTTCAAATAGTAATGCTTATAAGTCAGCAACTTCAGGCACCAATAATGAATGTCTTGTTATTAATAATCCAAGTCAATATCACTTATATATAGCAGTGACTGGCACACGAGATAAAGCGTCTCTAGTGGTTGATTTTGGCGCAAACTCTTGTAGAAATATTGACGGTGGAGGAAGTTCTGGCGGTGGGAATACGGGCTCGATCTCTGCGCCAACTGATCTCGTAGGCACATCATCTGAAAACTCAATTGACTTGACTTGGAATGATAACTCAAACAATGAAGACAATTTTGTGATCCAACGATCTTCTGCCGGCTCATCTTGGGCAACGATTGCAACATTGGGTACTAATACGATTAATTACATTGATTCTGGATTAACGGCAAGTACTACATACTATTACGCTATGTTTGCCAAAAATAGTACTAATACATCTGGATGGAGTTCAACTATCACAGTGAACACTAAAGAACCCGGTACTACTGATCCAGACCCAGATCCTGGCAACGATGGTGCGCTAGCAGATATCTGTGCAACCAATGAACCTACAACTGCTACTAACTTATCGGACGGTGTACCTGTTTGTGTACCGGCAGCCTCACAAGGTCATGGTTTTGGTATAAATACCTTCAACTTAAATGTAACTAGCATTGCTTTTAGTTCTGCACATGGCTTGGGGAATTTAACTTTAGCTGGAAGCGTAGATGGCTGGCCAAGAGCGGGTGATGACAGTATTCGCTCATTACATGTTGGTAATACGGAGTGTGTCGTTTTGACACAGCCTAAAAATGGTTGGAATAACGTTCGTTTAGAAGGACTGTTTAAAGGTGCAAGTATTGTTGCTGACTTTAATACGACTACTTGCCGTGTTGTTCCTGGCCTAGCTGATCCTGGTAATGACGGTTATGATCACAATGGCGTACATGTATTGGTCTACCCAATAAGGTTTCCCGATCAAGATTTAGCCTTTACTACGGCTCAGATCACTGAAGAAATGCAAAAAACTAAAGATTACTTTACCGAGCAATCTTACGGTAAATTTAATTTTACTTGGGAAATTAAGTCAAAGATCACCATGCCGAACAGTCATGATTACTATAATTACGACAAAACTAAATGGAATCCCGGCTACAAAGAGCAGTTAGTTAACGCAGGTGTTGATCCTAACTTTCCCGGTGAAGGCACTATTATCATGGTGACTGCGCCACCAGTTGGCACAGAATCGAGTTACTTTATTAATTCACAAGCTGGGCCGCCATTAATGGAAATCTACACGTATAAAGCGGGTACTATTGCTCATGAAACTGGGCATGCTTTAGGGTTACATCACTCAATGGCAATGGAAGGGGGCAGTAGCATAATAAATGGTAATGCCAATGATTCAGTAACTAACTATGGCAACGTATTCGGCCTAATGGGGATGGGGGCTCATTCGCTAGAAGAAATGAATTTGATGTACAAAGGCTACTTTAATAATTGGATTAGTGACACTGATGTACCAACGATTACCTCTTCAGGGACTTATCGAATTCATACTTTCAATCATGGCAGTGCAACTGGCCATAATGCCCCTGGTATTATAGGCCTTAAGATCAAATCAGGTGATGGCGATAAAACTTACTGGGTTGAATACCGTACGATGCAAAAAAGTGAGATTAATACATCGCCCGATCTTCAGTTACGTACGCCATTGCTACAAAATGGTATCTTAGTTAACTTGCAGAACTATATGGATGATAATGCTGCACCTTGGTATAACCATAATTCACTACTGTTAGACTCAACACCTAATTCACGTAGTTCAAACTGGGCGTTAGAAGACTTTAATGATGCACCATTACAAATTAATCAAACGTTTACCGACCCTTGGAATGGTTTTAGCATTTATCCAACAGCTAAAGGAGGAACATTAGGTACCGCTGATGCGTGGATCGATGTGCAAATCACCATTTTTTAGAGTTAAAAGTAAAATTATTGACATTAAATTTTTAATTACCTTATAGAGTTACCTATGTACAGCTTACATATGTAGTAACACCAAAGTCGCGACATTTATCGCGGCTTTTTTATAAGTGATATCTTATTTTCAGACAGCACATTCCACCTAATTAAAATAATAATATAAAGTAGTGAATTTATTATTTTAACATCTCGATACATTTCGATACGAAACGATGAATTAAAACAACTGTTTCAACAATATTATCATCGTAGTATGGTGGCATGAATAATTTTAGAAAATTAAACAAAGGATTTAGCTCTATGCTTAAAAAAATAATCATAAGCTCCCTGATGTGCTTGTTCATTATATTAAATGGCTGTGGTGATACTGATGTTAGTCCAAAGACCAATGTCAAAATGAAGGCTCATTACACTGCAGAAGATGTAAAACTCTCACAATACAACTGGCAAGGTGATATCCCTACTGCCGGAAAAATTCGTGTGAACAATCCTTTTGGAAATATAAGTACTAAAAATACCAATTATGACAATGTGTCGATTGCTGGGGCAATTCAATTAATTGGCAATGAAGCAACACAACCGAATATTACCGTTAGAGATGAAAACGGCGTTACTGTTGTCGATGTTTCATACCCTAATGGCGATAAAGATCAGTATGGTCGGAAAATAGGTCGAGTAGATCTAGGCGTTTATGTACCACGTAGTGTTATCGTTGATTTACAAACAGATTATGGGGCAATAAAGTCACGTAAACATAAATCAAATATGATTTTAAAGACTAATAGCGGTGATATTAAAGTTGGCGCTAGTGGCACTATTCAAGCGACGTCAAATTCTGGCGACATTAAGCTACATATTCAAAAAGCTAAACATCAAGATATTCGATTTATTGAAGAAGTTAAAAGACGATTAAGTCATATTACTACCGAAAGTGGAGCGATAAATATTTCTTTGGCAAACAATCTTGATATGCAATTAAATTTACAAGCTTCCTCAGGCATCAGCTCAAATTTAAATGAGTTCAAAGAAGTTCGTTTGATCGAAAATAGCAATAATAACTTAACTGCGGTACTAGGAAACGGTATTAATACTTATACAGTGCGAAGCAATCAAAGTGCTATTGCTGTCAAAATGTTGCAAGTAAAAAAGGACGTTAGCATGGTAAGTAGCCCAACTAGCTACAGCGGCAGCATTACTGATTTAAAAAAAGTAGAACCTTGGCAGCCAGGTGATGAAATTTTTGAAGTACAAGATGGACGAGCTGAAAAAACTATGCCTAAAGAAAAGTCTATTGGAAAGCCAAAAGAAAAGACTAAAGAAAAATCAAAGCCTAATTCAAAGAAAAAAGAAGATAACTAGCAGTAGTTTTGCACTAAAATCTTGCATTAAGTTATTTAAATAAATAATCCAAATACCCCTGCCATAGTGAGTATTGCGTTGTACTCACAGACAGACTTTTATTGCCTAGATAGAAGAGTTTGGAGTGATTACAACGATATGGAGAAAACTAGAATGATAAAAAATATATCGAACAAGCATTTGCTTAGAAAGAAAAAGCTCACAGATGATATCCGATTGGCCCTTATTGGATTTGGGCTAGCAAATACCTTAATAATGTCAGCAAATGCAGCTACCATAGACGATGTCGTTAAAACCAATGTTTATCAAGGCGCAGAAAGCGTTACGGTTTCACACGCTAGCGAATTTAATGGTGATATTCGTGATATCAATGCAAAAGATAAATGGCAACCAGGCGACGCCATTAAAGTCGCGAACCCACGACGTTACAGTGATCCTCAAGATATTTTATCTGCAGTTAATGCAATAACAGTAGACAAAGCTTTAGCCAAAAAACAACGCTCAGTTACCAAAAAAAGTAATGACATTACTATAGGTTTAAGTCAAGTCGGTTTTGAGTTTACTGGTGCAATGCCACCTGATCCAACAGGAGATGTCGGAGAAAATTACTACATTAGTTCAGTGAACGGTAACGGTGGCTCTGCGGTCAGTATCTTCAAAAAAGAAGATGGTGTGCAAGTAGGGGAAACATTTAGTATGGCAAGTTTAGCCACTTCGGGTAATTGTGCCACAGGACTTGGTGACCCTATTATAATTTATGATGAGGTAGCGAGCCGATGGTTATTAACTGAATTTTCAGATGGTTCAAATCACTTATGTGTTCATATATCTAAAACAGGCGACCCTATTTCAGGTGGTTGGTTCACCTATGAGTTTGAAGCACCTTCATTTCCAGATTATCCAAAATATTCGGTATGGGGAGGAAATTACTTTGTTAGTGCTAACGAGGGGGGCGGCGCTGTTTATGCCTTAGAT
>Ga0209292_1006547_pt1 | contig 11400 bp, 10 predicted proteins | sample GOMGulsemesocosm_2_FD_184634 | JGI IMG/M metagenome (GOLD analysis project Ga0209292, IMG submission 184634) | Methane-oxidizing microbial communities from mesocosms in the Gulf of Mexico - GOM9C Gulf of Mexico (SPAdes) (version 2) | ecosystem: Environmental > Aquatic > Marine > Cold seeps...
ACAACAAGATTGTGCAATTTCATTTTCATGGTGAGGAAATTGTAAATCTGAACCACCCCCATGAATGTCAAAATGCTCGCCTAAATGCTTGCTACTCATCGCTGAACATTCTATATGCCAACCTGGGCGCCCTGCTCCCCATGGTGATTCCCAAGAAGGCTCATTTACTTTAGCTTTTTTCCATAAAACAAAATCAAGCGGTGAATTTTTATTTTCATCAACTTCTACTCGAGAACCGGCTTGCAGCATATCTAAATCTTGTTGTGATAACTGGCCGTATTTTTCAAAACTTGAAACATTAAATAATACATCGCCATTAACGGTAACGTATGCATGACCTTTATTAATCAATCGTTCAACCATTTCAATTATTTCAGGCATATGATCAGTTACCGTTGGTTCTACATCCGGTCGTAACATACCTAAATCATCAAAATCTTGATGCATAGCTTTTGTCATGCGTTTTGTTAATGTATCTATTGATTCGTCATTTTCATTGGCACGATTAATGATTTTATCATCTACATCAGTGATATTTCGTACGAACTTTAAGTCGAAACCGATATGTCGTAAATATCTCACAATCACATCAAAACTAACAAATGTTCTTGCATGCCCAATATGACAATAATCATAAATAGTGATACCACACACGTACATATCAATCTTGCCATCAACTCTGGGTTTGAACGCTTCTTTTTGTCTTGTGAGTGTGTTGTATATTTGAACCATTTACTAAAAATCCTTCACTTTTGGGAATCTTATCTACTTTTGCGCTATCTTACCATTTGAAGACAGCTTGCTCTATAGCCTTTTAAAGTGAATTTAATTATCAAAAAAGTGACTTCAATATAGCATCTGCGGTTATATCACTTTGTGGTTCACTGCGAACTTAGATAGAATACCCCAAAATAAATTATCACTCTTTAAGTTAGGAAATCTCATGGTTACTTTACATACCAACTACGGCGATATCAAAATTGCTTTAAACGCTGAAAAAGCACCTCAAACTGTAGAAAACTTTTTAAAATACGCTAACTCAGGCTTTTATGATGGCACTATTTTTCACCGTGTAATCGATGGTTTCATGGTACAAGGTGGTGGTTTCTTACCTGGAATGGAACAAAAAACAGTACAAGATCCAATACAAAATGAAGCAACAAACGGCCTTTCTAATAAAAAAGGTACACTTGCTATGGCACGTACTCCTGATCCTCACTCTGCTACAGCCCAATTTTTTATCAATGTTGGCGATAACAACTTCCTAGATTTCACAAGCGAAACATCTCAAGGTTGGGGATATTGTGTATTTGCTGAAGTTGTTGAAGGTATGGATATAGTAGAAAAGATTAAAGATGTTGCAACTGGAAGCGAAGGCTTTCACCAAGATGTACCTCTTGAAGATGTTGTTATTACAAAAGTAACAATTGAAGCTTAACATTGCTTTATAAAGAGCTAATTTTATTAGCTCTTTTCCTCCTAAATTTATAAAACCATAAGAAAATATGAATAAAACCTTATTTATCTCTGATTTACATTTAACTGAATCAAGACCTGATATCAGCAAAGCTTTTTTTGACTTCTTAGATAATCAAGTTAATGAAGAACTAGATGCATTATATATTCTTGGTGATTTTTTTGAGGTATGGGTTGGTGATGATTATCAAACTGCTTTGACTCTTAAAATAGCTGAAAATTTAAAGACGATAACAAATTCTGGTATTCCCGTTTATTTTATTCATGGTAATAGAGATTTTTTAGTTGGTAAAAAGTATGCTGACCTTTCTGGAATATCATTATTAAATGAAAGAACTGTAATAGATTTATATGGTACAAAAGCGTTAATTCTTCATGGCGATGAAATGTGTACTCAAGATCTAGAGTATCAAAAATTCAGACAAAAGAGTCGTGGTTGGTGGTGGCCGAAACTCATGTTAGCTATGCCGTTATTTTATCGTCAAAGTGTTGCTAAAAAAGCAAGAGAGCGCAGTAAAGCTTCTCAAATGGATAAAGCACCAGAAGTACTTGATGTGACAAATGAAGCTGTTATAGATACTTTCAAACAATATAAAACAACTTTAATGATACATGGTCATACCCACAGGCCAAACGTACATATTCACGATATTGATGGTAAACCAGCCAAACGCATTGTTTTAGGTGACTGGTATACACAAGGTTCTTACTTGATTGTAACTCAAGAATCTCAAGAGCTCATATTTACTGATTTTAAATAGAAAGACATCTAAAATTTAGGTGTTCCTGAGTGAAACTTAAAGTCTTCATCATCTGATGTTATCAATTGCGCTTCAACTTCACCAAAAAATTTTATTCTTTCACTAATATCAACGTCTTTACCAGCAACTTGCTGCGCTAGGCTTAAATAATCTTGGTAATGACGTGCTTCTGAACGTAACAAAGAAACATAAAATTTATTTAAATCCTCATCTAGATGAGGTGCAATTTTTGCAAATCGCTCACAAGAACGTGCTTCTATGTATGCGCCACAGATTAATTTATCTATCAAAATGGCTGGTTCATGGGTACGGACCTGCGTCATCATACCTTTCGCATATCGCCCTGCAGTGATATTTTCATAAGCAATGCCTCTGTCAGTCATAATTTCTAATACTTGATAAAAATGATGTAACTCCTCTTTAATCAACAAAACCATTTTATCAATTAAATCCTGACCAAATACAGAATTACTCTTAGGTACAATTGCTTTAGACAATTTATAGTGCTCTGATAAACTTTCTAAATTACCTTCTTTTTTATATACCAATTTTTCATATGGTTGAAACCATTCTAACAAAGCTTTTCCACTTTCTTTATCCACTGCATACTTACGGATCAGCCACATTGCCGTTTGACCCGCTTTAAGCTCGCAAATCAAATGATCCAATAATAATACTTTTAAGTTTTCTGGTTTTTTAGCTTCATTGATCCATTCATCAGGAGTTTCACATTGTAAAAATGCTTTAATGGGTGCTAATAACTGTTCGCTAGTCATGAATGTCTCATATTAATAAGCTAAATTTAAAAAATGTATTTTACCATAATCAATCTATGACATCTTGATCTCTATTCACAGGAAGTATTCATATAATAATTTTTTATTCTGAGATCTATAATTGATTAAAATATGTATAAACTTGACAAAATATTAACATTCAACAATACCTTAAAGGGAAGACTAATAAAAACAACTCAAAATAAAACAAAAAGGAAGTATGAATTATGATATTAAATCACCTCTGGGGTATATACGCACATCCAAAAGATGAATGGCAAACCATTGATAAACGACATGAAAGTTTAAAGTACAGTATTTCTCATATTTTATTAATCGCTTTAATTCCATCCATTATGGGCTATTATTCTTCGGTACATTTAGGTTGGAGTATCGGCACTGGCGATCCTATTCATCTGACTGAATCGAGCGCTCTATTAATTGCTGTGGCGATGTATTTTGCATTGATTGGAGGTGTATGCGCCTTAGGTTTATTAGCGCATTGGATGGCAAAAACATTTGGAGCAGAGCCAACATATACACAAACTTTAGAACTTGCTGCATATACAGCGACCCCAATATTTATGACTGCATTTGCAGCATTTTATCCTGTCCTATGGTTTATCGTAATAGTAGGTTGTTTTGCATTAGCTTATTCTGTTTATTTACTTTACACAGGCGTACCTATTTTAATGCATATTCCTGAAGAACGCGGTTTTATCTACGCCAGTTCGGTGGTTACATCAGGTTTAATTTTACTTGTATGTATTTTAGCGTTGACCGCTATGATGTGGACCACTGGATACGGACCTATGTTCGCTTAGATTTTATTCGCATCTCTATTGAGGCCACTACATAGTGCTACTTTGTAGGTGATATTTTCTAATTTATAATGAAAAAGGAGCTAAATAGCTCCTTTTTATTATTTTAAACATTCTAACCAAATACAGAGATCGGTTCGAATTATCTCATAACAATATATCTTTAAACATGCCACATAGTGACCCTATTAAAGATACGTAGTAAATTTATTAATCTATAGAGTCTTGATTATGTAACTCAAGACCAGATGACATTGCTTGCTCATTATCAGATTTTGCAGAATCATTTCTTAAATCATTAATGCGATTTAAATATGCTTGGTCTATATCACCTGTAACATAGTGACCATTAAATACTGATGTTTCAAATGACTTAATATCTGTATTCTCTCTAGAAACAGCTTCAATTAAATCTGGTAACGATTGGTAAATTAAACCATCGGCGCCAATACACTCGTTAATGTCTTCAACTTCACGACCATGTGCAATTAATTCAGTTACCGATGGCATATCAATACCATAAACATTTGGGAAACGAATTTCAGGTGCTGCAGATGCAAAATAAACATTTTTTGCGCCAGACTCTCGTGCCATTTGAACAATTTGTGCCGATGTTGTACCACGAACAATTGAATCATCAACTAACAATACATTTTTGCCTTTAAATTCACGACCAATGGCGTTTAGTTTTTGACGCACTGATTTTTTACGCATCTCTTGGCCCGGCATAATGAATGTTCTGCCGATATATCTGTTTTTAACAAACCCTTGTCGATATGGGATTTTAAGCACAGCAGCCATTTCAAGCGCTATATCACACGAGGTTTCAGGAATAGGAATGATGACATCGATCTCTTTATCAGCCCATTCTTTAGCAACTTTTTCACCGAGTTTAGTACCCATGTTTACACGTGCAGCATAAACTGAAATATTATCTAGTGTTGAATCTGGACGCGCAAAATATACAAACTCAAAAATACACGGAGAATAAGCAGCATGCTCAGAACATTGTTGTGAAAATAATTGACCTTTATTATTTATAAAAATACTTTCGCCAGGGGCGACATCACGAATAAATTCAAAACCACAGCTATCGAGTGCAACACTTTCAGAGGCAAACATATATTCAGTGCCTTGATCTGAATCGCGTTTACCAAATACTAATGGGCGAATTCCGTTTGGATCACGAAATGCGATCATGCCCTGACCGATTATCATGGCAATCGCGGCATAACCACCAACAGCTTTGTTATTGACTGCTGTTACTGCTTTAAAGATATCTTCAGGCTCTAAGCTTAACTTTTCAGTTAATGCAATTTCATGCGCTAACACATTCAATAAAACTTCAGAGTCTGAAGTTGTATTTACATGACGCCTGGCAACTGAGAACAACTCTTGTTTTAAAGCCTCTGCATTGGTTAAATTACCGTTATGCGCTAAAGAAATACCAAAAGGTGAATTTACGTAAAAAGGTTGCGCTTCAGCTGAACTAGATGAACCCGCAGTTGGGTAACGCACATGACCGATACCCATATCACCTTGTAAACGCTTCATATGACGAGTATGGAACACATCTTTCACTAAACCATTATCTTTACGTAAACTAAAAGTATGGTTGTTAATGGTGATTATACCGGCCGCATCTTGACCTCGATGTTGTAACACTGTTAAGCCATCATAAATTGCCTGATTAACAGGAGAATTCCCGACTATACCAACAATACCGCACATGTTATTTATCCTTGCCGACTAAGGGTTTACTGAAGTTAAAAAGCTAGAGTTATTTTCCAGGTATGCAAAAAACCATTCAATAACAAAGCCAAATTCAGGGATTAACGTTGAAGTCTCCCACCAATGCGTTTTTGGCGCGCTGGTAAAAGCATCTAGAAAAAATAATATGGCACTAACAACTAATACACCTCTCAGTGCACCAAATGCGAGACCGATAACACGATCAGTGCCTGATAAACCAGTATGTTCAACCAATTTACCCAAAATAAAGTTAAATAAACCGCCTAAGAAAAGTGTCGCTACAAATAAAATTGAAATAGCGGCGGCATTTTTTAATAAAGGTTCAGAAATGGATGTAAGAAAAGCAGCTAAGTGCTCGTAGAAAAAGCTAGAGATAAAAAAGGCAGCAACCCAAATAGCAAGGGAGATTGCTTCTTTTATAAAACCTCGGATCAAACTGATCATAGCAGAAAGTGTAATAATACCTAAAATGGCATAATCAACCCAAATCATATAAATTAGCCTTTGTTAATTTCGGGCGCATTTTATAAGACACTCGCCTAAAATGCCAGATCATTTTGTAACATCAAATATAGTAACTTTACCATTAAGGCCTGTAAGGGTTTTTAATTCAGGTAATTTACGCTCTAAAGCAGATTTTTTAATCATAGGTCCAACAAAAACTTTAGTAAGCTGACCAGATGGCGTCGATATTGGTTTTGTAAAAGTCGTAAAACCAGCTTTTTTTAATTTTCCTAATAAACTTGCTACATTTGCTTTATGAGAAAAGCTTCCTAATTGAATTACATAAGCGAAATCAGTCAGGTTTGAACTAGGGCCTCGCTTTACAATTTTAGACTCAGGTTTATAAGTACTGACCTGCACAACATCAGTTTTTATAGCAACACTCGCATCATTAATTTCATTTTTAGTCGCTTTAGGTTGCTCTGAGCTTTCACCTAGTGGTTGCTCAGGCTTTGCATCTAAGGCAACTTCATCAACTATTTCAGCTGACATGTCTGGTAATTTAGATTCCAACTCTGATTGAGCTTGTTCTAAATCTAAATCAACAGTTTTAAATTCAGGGCGATCTGGTATCGTTTTAAAGCCTTCTTTAAATTTAACCTTTTCACCATCTAAAATATTTGGAATAAACACTACTGCAGCAATAACAACAATGATTGTACCGACTAATCTATTTATAAACCCTGAATTCACCTAAATATCCTCTTAGCTAAGAAAAAGCATTGCATCTGCCACAGTGTAAAATGAACCAAAAACAATCAAAAGTTGTTTTTCTCCATTTGTATCTGCTCCTTGCATCTTTGGTAAAAGATTATCTAACGCATTGTCAACAGACGCAAATTTTTGAGCATCGTTTATGTCTAAACTTGATAATTGTTGTGCTAACACGTCGTTTTTTGCACCTCTAAAACATGAGAGCGTTGCAATAGACCAATTATCAACAACCTGCACTAATTCTGATAAAGCTGCTTTTTGATCTTTATCTTCAAGCATGCCAACTAACGCATTTATTTTATACTCTTTTAATTTAAAAGATTGTAATTGTTTAGCTAAATAACGCGCTGATTCAGGATTATGTGCCACATCAACATATACTAACGGTGATTGACTCAAGCACTCAAAGCGTCCTTCTACTTTAAGCTCCGTTATTACCTTAGATATTATTTTCTGACTTGGTAATAAATTCAGACTTTTTAGTGTTGTTAATGCAGTTGCAACATTTTGTGCTGGAATTGCCGGTTTGTGATATTCAACCTTATCTGATTCAAATATCCACTCGAAGTTAGACCCATTATCGTTATATTTAAAATCGGTGCCAGATAAAATCATATTTGCAGATATTTTTTCACCATAATCAAGTACTGATTGCGGAATATTCAAATCACCTACAATTGCAGGTATATTTTTTCTGAAAATACCTGATTTTTCATAACCAACAAGCTCCCTTGTATCACCAAGGTAATCTTTATGGTCTAAATCAATCGTTGTGATCACAGATGCCACTGGAGATACGATATTAGTTGCATCTAACCTTCCGCCTAAACCGACTTCTAATAAGATGTAATCAACCTGATGACGCTTAAATATCTCTAAACCTGCTAATGTTGCATATTCAAAGTAGGTTAATGTTGTTTCACCGCGTCCTTGTTCTAAGGAATGAAAAGCATCTACATGTTCTTGGTTATCTAGTTTTTCACCATTTATTCTAACTCTTTCATTATAATGAAAAATATGAGGCGAAGCATAAGTCCCCACGGTGTAACCTTGGGCTAACAGCATAGCCTCGAGGCAACGTGCTGTTGTCCCCTTACCGTTAGTACCTGCGATTAAGATTATTTTACTAGAAAGATTTAATAAACCTTGTTCGCGAGCAACCTTCTCAACACGCGTTAAACCCATTTCTATATTGGCAGGATGGATACTTTCTAAATAACAAAGCCAATCATCAAGGCTTGATGATTGGCTTAAAATACAGTGTGACATAATTTCACTTTTGTAATTAATCTTGGCTTGAGCTGCATTTTATATAAAATACAACTCAAAAGCGACAAACCTAAACAACTCTATGTTCTTGTTCAGTTGAAGGTAAGTTCATATATTTAGCTACAATTCTAGCAATCGTATCGCGCATTTCACGGCGATCAACAATCATATCTATAGCACCGTGCTCTAAAAGGAATTCACTACGCTGAAAGCCTTCTGGTAGTGTTTCACGTACTGTTTGTTCGATGACACGCGGCCCAGCAAAACCGATTAATGCTTTTGGTTCACCTATGTTCACATCACCTAACATAGCCAAAGAAGCCGAAACACCGCCCATTGTTGGATCTGTTAAAACTGAGATATAAGGTAAACCTTTCTCACTCATTTTTGCAAGTGCAGCACTTGTTTTAGCCATTTGCATTAAAGACATTAAAGCTTCTTGCATTCTTGCGCCACCTGAAGAAGAGAAACATACTAAAGGCATATCATTTTCTAAACATTTATTCACAGCTTCAACAAAACGCGCACCAACAACTGATGCCATAGAACCACCCATAAAGGAGAATTCAAATGCAACTACCGCTACAGGGATCCCTTTTAGACGACCCGTCATAGCAACTAATGCGTCTTTCTCGCCACTTACTTTTTTAGCTGAAGCAAGACGATCTGTATATTTTTTAGAATCTTTAAACTTTAATAAATCTTGCGCTTCTAAATCAACTCCTAACTCTACTCGTTCAGCAGTGTCTAGAAAGTTTTCAATGCGACTACGGGCACTTTGGCGCATATGATGATCACACTTAGGACAAACGTTTAGTGACTTCTCTAATTCAGCTTTATATAAAATAGCATCACAGTCCCCACATTTGGCCCATACGCCTTCTGGAATTTCTTTACGACCAGAAGATTTTGTTTTAGGTAAGATTCTTTCTAACCAACTCATGTGCGATTCTCTTAATTCTTATAAAATTAGGCTGTTCTCTTGCTGTACAACTGTACAAGCAGAAAAATTTTACCAATTAAAACATGATTTCTACAACTTAGGTATAAAAAACTGGTCTTAGCTGTCAGCTAATACCAATTCCTATAATTAAGTGACTATTCAGAGCTTATGAGGCTTTACAATTTTAGGCATGTCAGTGAAGTAATGGTTACTCCCTTTCGAGCTGACATAATAACGAAGTGTAAATCCTCAAATCTCCTTATAGGTGGGTTTAAAAGTCTGGTAGAAATAATGGACCCGGATGCGTTTTTTCTATTCCCCATTTTTCAGGATATTCCACATCAACTAAATATAAACCGCCTGCTTTTGCCGTTGCACTCGCTTGAGATCTATCTTTTAATTCTAAAATCTCTTTCATCCATTCAGGTTTTTGTTTATGTAAACCAATATCAATCAAACATCCTGTAATATTTCTTACCATATGATGTAAAAATGCATTTGCTTTTACATCAATAACAATAAAATCACCATAACGGTCTACTTTCAAATGTATTATTTTTCGATTTGGAGAGTTAGCTTGGCAATGTATCGCTCTAAATGAGGTAAAGTCATGTTCACCCACGATATAAGGACATGCTTGCTGCATCTTTTCAACATCTAAAGGTTGATAATAATGACTGACACCATTTTTTAAAATACCAGGCCTTAGTGGGCTGTTATAAATAATATAACGATAGCGTCTTGCTACAGCACTATACCGCGCATGAAAATCAAAAGGAATTTCCTTACCCCAACGAATAGCAACCGTATCTGGTAATAAAGAGTTCATACCTAATGTAAATGCACTCATATCTCGTATTGCATTTGTTTCAAAATGCACTACTTGGCCAGTACCATGTACACCCGCATCAGTTCTGCCAGCACAAAATACAACTACTTTTTCATTACAAATTTTGGAAAGTGCGGTTTCAACCTCTTCCTGTACACTGATCACGTTATCTTGGCGTTGCCAGCCATAATATTGTGAACCATCGTATTCAATACCAAGTGCTATTCGCATATTTATCCAATAGAAACTACTAAAGCGCCGTATTATACTCATTTAAGCTTAAAATGCGACTAGGCCAGGTATCTTAAAAACAAAAAATACCGCTGTAAATTGCGGTATTTTAGGGTTTTATGTACTCTATTTTTAAAACTATAGTTTAATTTTTTTCTTTAATTGCGCAGCTTCTCTTTGAACTTCAGGTGGACCATTATCAATAACATCTTGTATGGCTTTAGCTGCACTTTCAAAATCTTCAATTTCTAAATATGCCAGAGCTAAATCTAACTTTGCTGAGTAACCACCATTTTGAGCATCAACATCTAAGCTATCTTCACCAGCTAATAATTCATCAAATTCACTTAAACCGACATCCATATCAATATTATCGTATGGCTCATCAAGAGGTTCAATCTCATCACTTTCTTCAATTAAATCTGTGATGTTTAAAAAGTTAGAGTCTCCGTCTAAATTATTTTCTAACTCAATATCATCCTCTAGATCGAGTTCATCATCAATTTCAATGGCATTTTCTAAGGTGTTCTCTTCAGATAATAAACTTTCAAAGTCGATTTCAAATTCTTGAGAATCAAGGTTAGTAAGATCTTCTGGTTCAGCCAATTCATTGAGTAAAGAATCAAAATCGGTATTTTCTAGTTCACTCAAAGAATCATTAATGCCGCCAAAGTCATTTTGTTCTTCTAATAAGGCATCATCACTCTCTTCATCTAATAAACCTTCAAGGTCCATTTCAACTTCATGGGTTTCCGGCTCAATATCTGGCACAGCTAAATTTTGATCTGTTGACATTAAATCAGCTTCAAGCTGTTGAAGATCGTGACTATGATCAGAATCATCTGATGATAACTTGAATAGATCGTCATCATCATCTAAAGATTCTAAGTCATCATCTTCAATGAGTGACAACCCATCTAACGCTTCTTCTTTCAAACCAAAATCATCTTCAATTTCATTCGATGATGTTTGTGTTCTCATTGATTCAGCAAGCTCTATCTCAGCCCCTGAAAGCTTGATAGCACCATCATTTGCCTCGATTTCAGCCAAAGCGTCATCCAATGCTAGCTCGGGATATTCTTCAAGTTCTTCACTTGGAGAATCGACATGTTCTTGCTCTAAGGATATTTGTTCTTCACGAAATGGTTCATCTTCAGCAGATAAATCAAAATCATCAGATTCCAATAATGGATCATCGCCTAAATCAATTTCAGAATTTTCATTTAATTGTGCTTCGAAATTATCTAAATTTTCATGTACAAATTCTTCGTTAGTTAAAGGCAAATTTTCATCTGATGAATCAGTCTGCGAAGACGTATCTTCT
>Ga0209292_1006550_pt1 | contig 11395 bp, 9 predicted proteins | sample GOMGulsemesocosm_2_FD_184634 | JGI IMG/M metagenome (GOLD analysis project Ga0209292, IMG submission 184634) | Methane-oxidizing microbial communities from mesocosms in the Gulf of Mexico - GOM9C Gulf of Mexico (SPAdes) (version 2) | ecosystem: Environmental > Aquatic > Marine > Cold seeps...
TGACATAGGTAAAATAGGTAAGTTTTTTAAATTATCTGGGATATTAACTTGATAAGTAAGTTTACTCGAAAACCTAATTTGTTGAATATTCAAATATCTGCAAATCATTTCTTGTTCTTCTTCTAACTTAATGTATTTACGGCAATATTGGGGCACAGTTGAGCGTAAATATTCAGTTAATTCTTCGAGTAAATTCTTTGCCTTTTCGGTATCGATATCAATCAAATTATGTAGATTTGCTAATGTGTTGTAAAAAAAATGCGGTTCTATTTGTGCTTGCAACAAATGCAATTCCATTTCAACTCGCTCTCTTTCTATCGATTGCTCCGCTACCTGTTGCTTTAACATTTGAAATTTTGGTTGTGACTCGCGACTTTGAACGAAAATTATTAGCATGATTGCCCATGCAGAGAAAATTAAAGTGGAAAGGGAATATACTGTTGCTTGCAATAATGGGTGTAATGAACTTTCATCCCATGTAGATGAAGTAAAAACAATGGGAAAACTGACTACAAAAGCTAGACAACCGATCATCGCGATTCGCAGTATCGACATTTTATGATCAGGTCCCCTAGATAATATTAAATAAGAAAATGCTAAGGAGAAACCCAGTATGTTCATTACCTTAAAATAGCCGTAAAATTCCCCAAAAAAGAACTCATAACTGCTTTCGACAACAGTGAGGTGGTAGACGGTTTTTAAAAACGCACAAATCGTATTAATTGAGAATATGATTAATACATCAACCATTGAAATCAGTGAAATGATCGTGCTGAAACGGCCTGAAACATGGCGCATATATCGAGTGCCTTTATTATAAAATAGTCATACATAATAGTCGGTTGATAAACGTATAAAGTATACCTTTAGCTTCCCACTCGAACAAACTTGCCCAGCAATATCCTCCCAATTTCTGTTAGGTCGTGCTGATCTACGTTTAACAAACATAGTGTCTAACGCAGATAGCAGAACTAGAAGAAAACAGGGCGAAGCACAATGACATCGTTTACATGTAGCGTAATGTTAAATTGTTAGATTTTGCACATTAATATAGTAAAGGTCTTTTAAAACAATCAGTTCATTCGCTTTTTCAAGCGTTTTCCATTGTACAGTAGGGCTCAATATGAGCTTCTTATTATCAACTAAAACCCCTACTGGCATATCAAAATTATTAAGATCTGATTTCCATCGATATTTAAGTCCATTATCAGTTTTAGCTATCTGCAGTGTTGGTAAATCATTAAAATAAAGGTATTGATCAAAAACCTTTTCGAAATCATAGTCAAAATAGTTATTAAAAAAATTCAACACATCAACAGTGTAAAAATTCTTCTTTTTAAAGTGTGTTGTATACGCTTTTACACCTGCCCACCATTTTTCATCATCGTTTACGATATGACGTAAGGTGTTGATAAACAGTATCCCTTTAAAATAAATGTCAGATGTAGGCCAATGACTGACAGATGGAGGTCCGATCATCGGAAACTGGTTATCGACCTTATTTTTGTATCCATTAATATACGTAATCGCATCTTTATAGCCAAACTGGTCTTCCACATACACTGCCTCAGCATAGGTACACCAACCTTCATGTATCCAAGAATCTGAAAAATCATTACTCGTTAAGCTATTACCAAACCATTCATGACCAGTTTCGTGAATAATAATGAAATCAAATTTCAGGCTAATTCCTACTCCCGTCCAATCTCTCCCTAAGTATCCATTCTTAAAGCGATTACCATAGGTAACGGCACTTTGGTGCTCCATTCCAGAATATGGCACTTGAATTAACTTATAGCCATCCTCCAGAAATGGGTATGGACCAAAATGTTTTTGATAAGTAACCATCATAGGTTTGACTTGCTTAAACTGTTTTTTTGCTTCGTCTAAATTCTGCGATAATACATAATAATCAAGAGTGAGATCACCAAGAACTTCACTAAATTTTACATAATTACCGATGTTTAATGACACGCTATAGTTGTTTATTGGGTTGTGAGTCTTCCAAACATATTCGGTGAAACCGTCAGCAAAAACATTAGTTGCAACATGGCGTCCGTTAGAAATATTTTTTAGATCTGAAGGGACAGAAACCCTCATCGTCATGCTCTCTACTTCATCCCGTTGTTGATCTTTTGTTGGCCACCACACCATTGAACCTGAGCCTTGACAGGCAGTGGTTATCCAATGTTTTCCTTGATCATCTTTCTTAAAAGTAAAGCAACCGAATCGACCTGTTGCTTTGGGGTAGCCTGAATAATGAAAGTCAATTTCTTCTACTGAACCTTTTACTAAAGTGGTCGGGAATGAAATATAAACTGCATTTTCATCACGTGTATATTTTAACAACTTATTGTTATGTAAAATTTTATCAATATTGAGGTTTTCATATAAATCTATCTGAATTTTATTAGCGTCACTCAACATCTTGAAACGAATTTTATTGCTACCTGAAATATACTTACGTTCTGGCTCAACTTTTATCGATAAATCGTAACTTAATAGATCATTATTCGCTCTATATTCTCCGTACCTGCCCCACAAGACTTTGTCTCTAGAATGGTGTAATGCTTGATCTCTACGTAAAAGACTCTCATCGTGTTCCATTATGATAGTTTTTGAACGTATCGAATCATGATCAATGATTAACGGTTTATGATGTTTAGCCTTTACTTGAAAGCCAACAAATTCACTATCGATGATAACTTGACCATTAATGTCGGATCGATAACCAGTGCGACTTGCTTTGTTATAAATGATTGCACCTTCAATCACTTGTTTTCCCTTAGAGCTAATAAAAGTTAATTGAGTATCACCAGCATAACTTGTAACACTCCAAAAGATACTTGCAACAATGCTCATGAAGCTAAAAGATAAATTGATATTTTTTGTTATAGACATATTTTTACTCATTACCCTGTCACTCCAGAAATAAACACGGTGGTGATTGCCACGGGGGCGACATAGCGTATTAATATACGCCAAATTTGAAAGCCTAACTTTCCTAATCCTAGCTCTTGTTGCATTACATGGGCTGGTAGACGCCATCCAACAAAGATAGCTGTCAGTAAACCACCAATGGGTAGCAAGATACTGGCAGAAATATAATCTAAGTTTTCGAAAATAGTTTTACCTTCAAGATTAGGTATAAAATCAAACGGATGAAAATCTCGTAAAAGATTGAGAGAAAGTATTGAAGCAAGACCCAATAACCATATTAAGCCACCAGCTAAACTACTCGCTTTTTTTCTTGTTAATTTAAAACGTTCAATGGTCCAAGCGACGATGGGCTCAAAATTACCAATGCAAGACGTTAGTGCTGCCGCGATAAGTAATAAAAAGAAAATACCACTAAATATTTGACCTCCTGGCAAATCGCCCAATGCAATTGGCAACACCTGAAAGACTAAACCAGCACCAGCATCAGGGGTTAACCCATTAGCAAAGACTAATGGAAAAATTGCAAAACCAGCCAGCAGAGCGACTAATGTATCAGCAAAAACAACAATAAAACTGTTTTGAGTAATTGTTGTTTTCTCATCAAGATAAGAGCCGTAGGTAATCATCACCGCCATCGCGATACCGATAGAGAAAAATGCTTGTCCAAGCGCTATTAAAAAGGTTTCTCCAGTAATTTTGCTAAAATCTGGAGTAAGTAAAAAGTTGACAGTGGCCGCCATATCTCCAACAAAGCCAGCATAAATAACCATAACTATCATGCAAATGAGCAAAGAAGGCATTAATATTCGTACGGCGTTTTCAATGCCGCTTTGTACACCGCGTGCATTGACGAACACAGTAATCAGAACAACAACAGTATGCCAAAAAATTAAAGTAGCTGGGCTTGCCATTAACGCATCAAATATTCCCTGAGACTTTTCGACATTCATGTTGGTAAATTCATCCGTTAATACCAGAGTAAAATAATTCATCGTCCAGCCAGTAATCACGGTATAGGTTAACATCATCATAAAAACTGCCGCTATTGCGATACCGCCCACTCTCCCCCAGCTGGGTGAAAGTTTATTTTGCACAGCAAGTTTTTTAAAACTACTGGTAGCAGATGCAGCCCGTGCCCTGCGACCAATAGCCCATTCTGACATCACTAATGGCACACCAATGCAAAGGGCACAGGCGAGATAAACGAAAATAAACGCAGCGCCGCCATTTTCACCAGTAACATAAGGGAATCGCCATATATTACCTAGCCCAACAGAAAACCCAACGGAGGCCATGAGAAAATTAAGCCTTGATGACCAGTTTTCTGCTTTACCTTGACTTGCATTTACAACCATTTACTCACCCTCGTATTGAACCCTTGAATTGAAAAATCATCCATGTTTTACATTTCCACTTTACATAATAATTGACAGTCTTATTTAAACTTAGGGTTTTCATTATTAGCAAATTGATATTGGTATAAGTACAACATTGGTCATTAACAACATATTAGAAGCTACAAACGGCAGTATTCTTGTCATTGTGATGACTAAATATATAAAAAATACGTGTAAGTAAATTAGTACAAAAACCCAACAGGACATCGGACTGTACTAAAACTAAACGGAATAAGTGATTAGATAGCATCTTAATTTTTATAACGGTCTACTTTAAGCTTACTCCACCTTGGGGTAGGCATCACCTTCACGCTGGCTTGAGGCTGGTGATGATGCATGTCTATGGAGCCATACCCAGCGATCAGTTTTTTTTAATACCACACTCCATCGAATTGGGACATTAATTTTATTTCCTTGCGATTTAAGATCAATAAGCAAAGAAATAGCAACGACGGCATAATTATTTAAAATATTTATCTCACACCACTGCCAGTGAAACCTAACCGCTGTAGCTTGAGCAAAATTTCTTTCAAACAAATTTCTGACTGATTGAAGCCCTACGCAAAGTTCATCAGCGCCTGTTCCAATGACAGAAATATCATCACTATCATCAAAAACGTTCATTAGCCCATCGATATCTTTAGCACAATATGCGCTCGCATAATTATCTAACGTTGCTTTAATTGCTTGTTCCTGTGTCATACATCACCTTGAACCAAATATAAAAATAATGGGTATTGATAATAAAATTAAAGATAAACCGATTGGTTTGATTTATCAATTAGCGATATAAAACCAAGAATTCATATGTAAACTCTTCCTCAACAGAGTCTCCCTAATGTTCACGCTAGCGAATTAAAACGCTTAATGTTAAATTGCTGATTAACTCCTCATCAATTTATGTTTTGCTTGTATGTTTTTATCCTTTGTCGATATTTTCGATTTATTCTTTAGGTTTGCCGTTATTGGGCAATTTGCGCTCTTGGCCATTGCTATTTTATTTAAATCCTGTCGCTTTCAGTCTATTTTACTGACCACGCTCATTGTTTGTGCCTGCTCATATTTATTATTAACGCCTCAAATCCCTAATCATCATTATGGCTTCTTGCGCGGCGTTTTATTATTCTTTACCGATATTGTTCCTTACGTATGTTGGTTTTATGTCTTCTCATTGCTTGATGATGATTTCCACCCGAAAAATTGGTCATGGCCGATTAATACGTTAATTCTTGGCGGCATCGCATGGTTGGTTTATGTATTTATATATCTGCAAGGACACGGAAAATACCATGAAATGAACCATTGGTTTGAAGCTATAGTAACGCTGCACATATTATATATTGCGTTAAAAGATCTTCAGGATGACTTAGTTGACTCTCGCCGAAAAAAGCGGATGTTTATTGTTTTCATCTTATCAGGTTATGGTTTGGTCTTAACCGTACTTGAATTAACGCAAGCGAGCATGGTGCACACATCAATATTTAGCTTAGTTAACTCGAGTTTATTCTTTTTGGTAATTAATGTATTTTTCGTTAATGCCATTAAGCAGCACTATCAACAGGTTGTCTCTAAAATTGATGGGGATAAAATAACGCCAGAGCTACCAACAACCAACATCCCCATTGTATTCCAGCAACGATTTTCCAAATTAACACAGTTCATTGATGCGGGTAACTTCACGCAGCCTGATTTAACCATAAGGCAATTATCAACCCAACTTGATATCCCTGAGCATCAATTGCGCGAATTAATTAATCAGTGCTTAGGCTTTAAAAATTTCTCTTCATTTTTAAATAACTACCGTATTCCCTGTGCTTGTGAACAGTTCGATAATATAGAAAACCTTCGTAAACCTATTCTAAGCATTGCACTAGAATTAGGTTACGGCTCTATAGCGCCTTTTAATAGAGCCTTTAAAGAGATGACAGGAAAAACGCCAACACAGTATCGCCAATCCGTAAAACAAGGATATACGTCGATATAATACCAATTCCATTTAATAGCTGATCACTTGTGCTTGCTATTAATGGAAATGGTATAACAACGTTAATTGTGTGGTCAAAAATAGAAATGCTTACTCATTACAAAATCGATAAGCATTTTTTAAATTCAATTAGACAACAGCCTTTAAAAGGCTCGACAATGAGCAAACTCTTTTAATGTGACAAACCACAAGGCAAATAAATGTATAAAATAATGATGATAATGGGGCTAATTTTTTCTAGTAACGTATTAGCTAACACCAATAATCAGCTTACCGCCGCTTTAGAAGGAATTCGTCACAAAAATCATATTCCAGCGATGGCTGTTGCCATAATCAGCGCAGGTGAAGTCAGCTATATCAATGGATTTGGATATGTTGATGCGAATAAAACGATAGCCACAACGTCAGATACATCATTTAGAATTGCGTCAATATCAAAACTTTTTACCGCTCAAGCCATTATGAAGTTAGTTGAAGATGGAAAATTAAGACTCAGTGATAAGGTAAGTCAATTTTTACCAAGCTTTAATGGCACTCACATGACCATTAAGCAATTACTGACACATTCATCTGGCTTGAATGATTCAATAAAACCAGTCGACATTGATCTGAGCAGATCAAAAGCGTCCTATTTAAAATCAGTCCGAAACACAGCTATTACGCATGTAACAAATAATGCATTTGAATATAGCGATACTGGTTTTAACATCTTGGGGCACATTATCAGCATTGTTGCTAACGTGAGCTATGAGCAATACATTAATGAAAATATATTCATTAAAGCAGGTATGAAAAGAAGTAAATATTTTGACGGTGCTAATAAACAGCTATCCCAAACACCTCCCACAAAAAATGGTGTTTTAATCGAAAAAAACAAGCAACGTCCTTATGATATGTCATTTAATCCCAGTGAAGGGTTAGTCACCAACGTACATGATTTAAGTATATGGTTAAAAGGGACATTAAACAGTGATAACTCAATACTCAAAAAGAGTACTTACCAAGACATGTTAACACCTCAAGTTAAAACAAGTTGGGGGGATATATATATGGGTCTTGGCTGGCAAGTATACAAAGATAACGGCGTTAGTATTGCGCGTCACCCTGGTGGTATTAGAGGGTATAAGTCTCTCGTTATTACTTATCCTGACACTAAAAATGCGTTAATCATATTAACTAACTCAAGTGATGCACCTCGATGGGAGATTTCAAAAACCATGCTAGATATTCTAAAGAATACTGGTCAATGGTGATGATACCAATAACAGGTTAAATACGCTTTAACCTGTTATCCCACTCAAATTAACGTTAATAAACGCCCATTTCGACTACGGTCTTTGCCAATACAGCCATTTTGCCTCCTGCTTGCTGAACTGCTTTTACAGTCACATAATAAGGATGTTTATTACCACCGGAACAAGGTGGCAGATAAGCACCCTCTTTATCCCAACCAGCTCCTCTATGCACTGCAACACTAAAAAATTGGGGCGGTAATTCAAAGGTATGCCCTTTTACTGAGGGGATGATAACCTCTTTGGTTTTAGGCTTAACCTTATAACCTAACTTACCATGCCCCCCGTTATCATTGGGCTTATAAGCGCGGTCACTATATTCCATTACAATAGCGGTTGTTCCTTCAGGAATATCACTGACAGTAAGTCGTGGCGTTGCTGGGTTTTCTCCGCCAAATTTTAAGCACTGTTGACCTGATGGCACCTGTGTTCCATTCCAGCTCATGTCAGTAAATTTAACCTTTAGATATTCGGTTCCACTCGCGCTAGCCGTCGCAAAACTAAGTGAAGTTGTTAATAGTAATAATGCTATTTTATTCATGTGATTCCTTTATTTTAAGATTTATTTTTAATGTTAGTGATGAAATTTTTCTAGATTACATTGCCCCTTTGCAGTGTTATTAACTGCTATCGAATTGGTACCAAGCCATCGATTAATGACAGGCATTAACGCCGATTGATGCAACAACACATGGGTGTGACGCAATCCTTCGAGTCGGTGTAAGGTATTGCCCTTAGCGCCTTGCTTATGCAACATCTGATTAAGCTGAAAGTCGCTCATTTTGTCGATGGAGCCGTAAACAAACAGCACGGGGTTAGTGATGAGCTTAGCAGGCGTAATAGAGTCAGAAGTCTTTTCATAATCAAACCCACTCAAATCATTGACTAAGGCTAGTGCATTTTCTTGACGATTAACGACAATAGCACCTAACCAACCCGGTGATTGGCGTGCAAATTTAGGGATGGTTTGCGCAAGAGAGTGCATCGGAGCCACTACGACTAATTGATTGACTCTTTCATCAAAAGAGGCAATATGAAGTCCCGCACTTGCCCCTAATGAAAATCCAACGACATCATATTTATTTATGTTAAGTTCATCCATTAAAGCGCTGATGTCACGGCCCTCTTCGGCGCCAAAAGACACCCAATCACCCGTACTATTTCCATGCCCACGAAGATCTGGAATAATTACTCGGTATCCCTGTTGAGCAAACGCAAGGCCATAACTGAGCAAGCTGTTTTTATTACGCCCCCACCCATGAAGCAATACCAACACTTTTTGCCTCTCTAATAAGGGTTCACCGCCATCAGATGTGCACCACTGCCAGTCAGTTTCAATGCGTTTTACTTTTCCATTGCCGTGTAATAAAGCCTTGGTCAAATATGAAAACCCATAATTGGCTGCCGGAATATTGACAAAGCTTAATGTGATATTACGTGTTTCTAATGGAGTACGATGTTGACTGATACCATCAATACTTAACAAGCCATAATGACCTATATCGTAATTAGAAAATTGGTGACTAAGTTCGTCACCAACCAATGATTCATTAGGCGCGCCTACCATTTGATTTGCAATTAGGTGACTGACACACGAAGGCAGAGTTAATAATGACAATAGTGATAAAACTAATGCGATAGCTCGGCCGTTAATAGCCGGCTTATGGTTAAATTTGTTACTCAATGGCACAACTTCCCTCAATTAACCCAACCTAGGTTTGGGTTAATAATCTTAAATAATTGAGGTAACAATCTAGCTTTTATAGTGATGGTACAAGGGGGGATCGGTGAGTTGAGCACTAATGCGGTGAAATGCCCCAATTCACCGCAATGAATCGGTGAGTTGGACACTGATACGACAAAATGCCCCAAACAAAAGGGGCATACATATAACTTTAGAGACCTGTAGAAAAACGCGTTTTAAAATCTTTCATATAACTACGGCTCGCCGCAACCTTTGAACCTGATTTAAGAATAAGGGTATAGTCACCCTTTCCCTTAGGTTCTAATTCTTTAATGGCATGGAGATTTACAATGGCAGAACGATGCACCCGTTGAAAGAGTTTAGGATCTAACATCTCAACCATTTTACTTAAGGTCTCCCTTTTTAAAAAGTTACCTTCATCAGTACTAATTTCCAAATAATCCCCAGCTCCCTGAATGGCAGATATGTCACCAACAGGCATTAAAAAGATCTTTTTATTGCGCTCTAATGCCATAAACTCTGGGTATGTTGATACTGATGTAATTGAAGAGATTGCTTGAGCCACTTGCTGTTCTTCATCACCTTTTACAAACTGAAAACCATGTTTAAAGGCAAGATAGAAACTGCACCATACGAGCGTGACCAACGAAAAATTAAGTGAACCCGAAAACCATCTCGTCCAGTGACTTTCCCATAACATAAAGCCAGTTTGTGCGGCATTGATTGGATTAATTAGCAGTGTCACCACTGTACCAATGATGTACGAAACAACCACACCGAGCGTCAGCATCGGCAGCATTTTCTGTAATTTGGTTTTATCAAATATTGGGATAAAGATTAAAGTAGAAAAGAAGCCTAAAACACCATAAAGAACGTTTCTGACGAGTGCAACTTCAAGAAATTTGTTCTGACTCATGCCTGACAAAAACATAATAAAAGCAGTCATTAGCCAAAAAATTAAGTGAAAGTGCCAAAATTGACGCCCTAACGTTTTTTTTATGGTGGGTGTATCAATATTTATTTCAGGTTCCAAGGCTCGGCGCCCTCTGCATAAGTCTATATGCCGAGCATAATCTCATTTGATATCGCCTTAAGCAATATCAAACTATCTAAATTGTTTATCTATAAGATGTCGGTGATTTATTTACAATTTCTAATAGTTCTACATCAAACAATAAAACAGAGTGGGGTTTTATCTTTCCGGTATCTCTTTCCCCATAAGCTAAAGCAGAAGGAATCACGAATGAAAATTTACTGCCGACAGGCATTAATTGAAGACCTTCAGTCCAACCCTTTATCACTCTGCTCACACCGAATTCAGAGGATAATGAACTATCAAATTTAGTACCGTCTATTAATGTTCCAGTATACTGGACCCTTACTCTGTCGTTTGCCGTTGGCTTGGCACCAGTACCTAGCGCTAGAACCTTAAACTGCAGGCCAGACGCTGTTATATTTACGCCTTCTTTTTTAGCATTCTTGGACATGTAATCTTGTTCTAGTTTCAAGGCTTTTTGTTTTTTCACCTGGGCTATTTCAGTATGTTTGCGTCTGGCGAGTTGATCTAAAGACTTCATGATCGCTGCTATCTCAGTTCTTGATAGTTTTTTGTCACCCGAAAGCGCATCTTGCACACCTTGTAAAACAAAGTCTGTAGACAAATTTATATCAACTTTTTTATTCTCGTCTATCGCTCGCTTTAGATACTCTCCAAAGCTCACACCAAGACTATAACTTTGTTTGTTGATTGGTGCATTTAATCCGCTCTTAGCAGCTGAAGCAGAAACGGCCTTTTTATCTTCGCTTTTAACTGACCCACTATACGCCATCGAAGCCAAACTAATCGCTAATATCGACACTCTGAAAATTGAACCCATTAAGCTACTCCAAACCTAGTTATTTAGGCCTAATGGTACCGTGTTACTTGTTAACAGTTAAGGAAATAATGAGAAAGGGAAAATAAGAAAGCAAAAAGCCCGTTAACTATAAATAGTTAACGGGCTTTTCTAAATTAGTGGCGGAGAGATAGGGATTTGAACCCTAGAACGGGATAAACCGTTGCTGGTTTTCAAGACCA
>Ga0209292_1006558_pt1 | contig 11384 bp, 8 predicted proteins | sample GOMGulsemesocosm_2_FD_184634 | JGI IMG/M metagenome (GOLD analysis project Ga0209292, IMG submission 184634) | Methane-oxidizing microbial communities from mesocosms in the Gulf of Mexico - GOM9C Gulf of Mexico (SPAdes) (version 2) | ecosystem: Environmental > Aquatic > Marine > Cold seeps...
TATTCAGTTTAGCGAAATTCCAATGCTTGGCTTTGCCCTGTTTTTGGTCAACAACTGGCTTGTAATTGCCTTCACTGTCTTTGTGATATTTTACCGGCATTGAATCCGTTCGACTCATCTCAATAGGTAGATCTTTGGTTTGTTGAAAACGCACATTGGGATGGGTAATTTCAGGATCTGGAAAACCCGGAATTTGTGTTTTACATTGCTCACGGTTTTTTGGGGTACTTTCAACAACACCAAAATCTAGCGCATTACCAACACAAGCTGATACACAAGCTGGTTTTAAACCAACTTCTAAACGGTCAACACACATATTACATTTTGAAACCTGACCTTTTACAGGGTCTAACTGTGGCGCATTGTATGGGCATACCCAAGTACAATAACCACAACCAAAACAGGTTTCAGGATCTTGTAATACCGCGCCATATTCAGCATGTTTTGTATAAGCTTTAGTTGGACAACCTTTTAAACAAACCGGATCATCACAATGGTTACATGCCATTGAGATGTTCATGCGTTTGTAATCAGGAAATGATCCACCTTCAACGTAACCTACCGAGCGAAAAGCTAAATGTGATGGGTTGTCATTTTTTTCAGAACACGCTGCTTCACAAGCATGGCAACCAATACAGTTATCTGCAGTGAAGAAAAAACCATGCTGTTTGTTACGGTTTGGGTTTGAGCCAACCTCTGGGTTCTCGTTGATAAACATCGAGCGCTCTTTCGGTAGGTCGGTAAGTTCAACTAGGTCGATTAGTTGCCCATAGCGATTCTCTATTGCCCCTTTGTCTTCTGATAAGAATGCGTATTCGCGTTCCTGGGTTCTTACTTCCCAATGATTTGAACGACCTTCTTGCTCTTTGCCTATTTCCATTGTACTTGGATCAAAGCCTTGAACGGCAACATCGACTGATACATTTTCTACTGCTTTATTCATAATGGTTGTCTCAATTTATGCTTGCAAATAAGTACCTTTAAATAGGTACCTACAAGTAAGGTGTATGCCGAATTAAAAGTTGCGACGTTCTACATTCAATCGCGCGGCTTCTGCTTGGTCTACCTTTTCGATTCTGGTAGAACACTGCTTAAATGCTGGCTGGCGAGAATGAGGGTCTAATAAACCTAAGGTCAAGCGGTTAACACAGTCATGGAAATGAAAGGGAATAAAGACCATGTCACGAGCAACACGCTGAGTCAGCTGAACAAGCACAACCGCATCACCACGGCGACTGGTTAAACGCACATAAGTTTGATGTTCAATGCCTAATTCTCTTGCTGCATCAGGGTTCATTTCCATATAAGGAGTAGGGCTGAACTTATTACAGTTACCAATTTTTCCGGTACGGGTACGGGTATGAAAATGCTCAACAACACGACCACTGTTTAACCAAAATGGATAATCTTTACAGGGCTTCTCGTTATTGTCATAAAAGTCGACACAAATTAGATTGGCTTTGCCAGACGCTGTTTGGAACTTACCATCGGTATATAAACGAGGAGTACCTTTTAAGTTGCCGTTGGCATTATCTTGCCCTTCAGCCATTTCTTCCGAGAACGGCCATTGAATGCCACGGGCTTTAATGATTTTTTCGTAACTCATGCCTGAGATATCTAAAATACGTTCATTGCCGTAAGCATTTTTTCCTTTAGACAGCTGCTTCATTTCATCAAAAGCACCTTCTGGCTCTTCAGGAAATTTAATAACCTTGCCATTATCAAAACGTTTAGCCATTTCATTAAAGATATCAAAATCAGGCTTTGAATTGGCATAAGGCGGTAATACCCGATCGATCAAGTTAACACGACGTTCGGTATTAGTATGACAACCTTGTTTTTCAGCCCATACTGAAGCAGGGAAATACACATGCGAGTACTGGTTCATTTCAACATCTTCATAGACGTCCTGCACTACTAAGAAATCTAGCTTTTCTAGCGCCTTACGAATTCGCGCAGTGTTTGGCATTGAAGTCATTGGGTTGGTCGCTACTATCCATAAACCTTTAATTTCACCAGTTTCAATCGCTGGGAAAATATCAGTTTCTGCTAAGCCACGCTTTTTAGGGAAAAACTCAGGGTCAATGCCCCAAAAGTCAGCAATTTCTTGTCTATCAGCTTCATTTTCTAAATAACGATAACCGGGTAAACCAGAGCATGATGACCATTCTCGTGTGCCCATGGCATTACACTGACCAGTGATTGATAACGAAGTACCGCCTGGTTTACCAATGTTGCCAGTAATTAAGTTAAGGTTGTTAATGTTGGCAACACCATCAGATCCATGAGTAGACTGGTTAATGCCCATAGTCCAAATGCTCATCGCCGCAGGGGCTTTTGCGTATAAGCGCGCGACAGTTCTAATGCGGTCTTCATCAATACCACATTGGTGCTGAGCCACTTCTGGCGCGTAATCTTGTACTAAGGCTTTAACGGCTTCATAACCTTGTGTATGAGCATCAATGTAGGCTTGGTCTTGTAAACCTTCGTTAATGATAACGTGCATCATAGAGTTGATTAACACACAATCAGTACCTGGGGTAATAGGTAAATGAATATCAGCAAATTGCGCAAACATAGTCACTCGAGGATCAACAACAATAAGAGGGAACTTGCGTTTTTCTAATGCTTCTTTTAAGCGCCAGTATATAACTGGATGCTGCTCTGGTAGGTTTGAACCAAAAGCCATAAAACAATGAGTATGTTCAAAGTCATCATAACAGCCAGGAGGACCGTCACTACCAAAGGATCGCTTATAACCACTTACCGCGGAAGCCATACATAAAGTGGTATTGCCATCGTAGTTATTGGTGCCAATACAGCCGCGCGCTAATTTACCTAAAGTATAAAACTCTTCAGTAAGTAGCTGACCTGTTGAAATAATTGCAAAAGAATCTTTACCATATTTGGCCTGAATCTCTTTAATTTTATCCGCTGTGGTATCAAGGGCAGTATCCCAAGAGGTTTTTTCAAATTTATCATAATGCTTGTTACGGATAAGTGGCTCTGTGCCACGGCCTGGGCTTTCAAAAAGTTCATGCTCTAACAAACCTTTTATACACAACTTACCACGGTTAACGTCTGCGCCAGCATGGCCACGCGTAGTAACAATGCGCTTTTCTTCGTTTAGACCAATTTCAATGGCACAACCCGTTGAACAGTAATTACAGGTGGTATATTTCCATTCTTTTACTTTTTTATCGGGAATGGTAATAGGTTTTCTTTTTTTGCGTCCAAACAACATCACAGGTCCAGGATTTGGCGAGTATAATGATATGGATTTAGCAAAAAACGTGCCCAGTATTTATTCCTTTAAATACAATGCATTATGGCTTGGTGTTAAAATGTAAACTGACTATAACAGTGCTTTTGCCTTATTTTGGTGCGGTTTATACCACGAGTAAAATGCAGAATGTCCGGGAAGTAAAATAGCTATTGAGGGGAGAGTAAAGAGTCTTATAACTTTAGAAACCTTTAATAACTGATAAGAAAGAAGACCTTTAAACGTTGAATTAAGCATATTTTGATGTGTACATATTAGGATCTAGCCATTGTTTTACATAACGGCTTCTTTTAAAGATGGTCCTTGTTGCAAAATAGTTTTAATGATTATTAATGCATCGGTTAGTTGTATATGAGTTTTTGGCCTGCTTAGACACAAACGAATGGCTGGTGATGGTATTTGTTGACCCACACGGTAGTCATCAGCACTACGTACTAATACTCCCTGTGTTTTGGCTTGCGCAACAAATTCATGGCTTAACCATCCGGGCGGTAACTCTAGCCATAAATTAAAACTGGTTTGTTGACTATTTGGCGCCCAAGCGGCAAGGTGCTGCTTAGCGAGAGCTTGTCTTGTTGACATTTCTGCTGCTAGCCAGAGCTCTAATTTTGCAAGTTCTCCATTATCCATCCATTGGCACAACCAGTGTATTAATATGGGGGAATTAGTCCAAGAAGAAGCCCGCAGAGATAGTCGAATTTTATTGTAAATGCTTTTAGGCGCTACTAAAAAACCAATGCGCATTGCACCACTAAAGCGTTTAGAAAAACTACTCAAATAAATACATTGTTCAGGTGCCAATTCTTGCATACTTTTGGGTTTATCTTTACTGGCAATAAATTGAACATCATCTTCGAGAATCAAGACTTCATGTTCACGACAAATATCTACCAGTGCTTGGCGCCGTTCAAGTGACAGCTGTGTTCCGCAAGGGTTTTGACTATTAGGTGTTAAGTATATCATTCGGGGTTTATGACGTTGGCAAGCTTGTAAAACTTTGTTAGGCATGATGCCTTGCTCGTCCATGGCAATAGAGACAACCTTAACACCCTTGTCTTGCGCTGCAGCCAATATACCGGGGAATACTAAATCTTCAGTAAGAATTATGTCCCCTTCTCGACATAGAGCATGAATGGCGACACTAATGGCATGTTGGCCACCGTGAGTGAGCAAAAAGTCACAGTCGTTTAATGTTACAGGCTCAGTAGTAAGCCATTGCTGAAAACTATTGCGATGATTGGAGTAACCAAGTTCAGGGGCATAATGCAGTAAATTACCAAGTAATTGCTCACTTTCAGCCATTGATGTCATGGCGCGGCTTAACATTTTTATCTGTGGACCTTCAGGTGCAAAGGCCGCCTGCATATCAATTTTACCGACACTGTCCTGTGTCATTTCATCAACGACAGCATTGATATTATTCTTTGCTCGAATGTAAGTACCGCTGCCCGTTTTGGCTGTCACCAAACCACGCCGTTCTGCCTCACTATATGCGCGGGAAATTGTACCTATGGTTACCCTTAAGGCATCAGATAGGCGTCGCTGTGGGGGTAACTTCTCATTAGGCTGTAACTCACCCTTATTGATTGCTTCTTCAATTGCCTGAGCTAAGGCTAAATATTTTGGTAATGCACTGTCAAGTATTGGTGTCCAAATTGTCATGGTGTCAATAAAGTCCTTGTGTAATAAAAATAAACTAATATGATGTCACTTTAGTAATAACACCCTAACAAACAACAATTGTATGCATACAATTAAGTGAGTGCAAGGACTTTTATGTACGAACAACTTTTTACACTGATGTTACCCCTGCTGATCTTTACCCTTACTGCAGCATCAACACCTGGGCCAAACAATATACTACTTTCAGCCAATGGTGCCCATTTTGGTTTTCGTGCCAGTATGCCCTTTGTATTTGGCATACGTTTAGGGATTTTATTGCTCGTTGTGCTGTTAAGTCTTGGTCTAGGTGCCATCTTTGCAAACTATCCTGTAGCACAGCAAGTACTTAAGATCATTTGTATTGCTTATATGCTGTACTTAGCAATGAAAATAGCTTTTGCGTCACCTGTTAGCAAACAAGATAAAGGCGCCCAACCCTTGAGCTTTTGGCATGGTGTGGTATTTCAATTTATTAATCCTAAAGCTTGGATGACCAGTCTTACCTGTCTTTCAGCCTTTACTCTAGTAGGTGAAGCATACTTCTATTCGGTCTTTATGGTGATCTTTACCTGGAGCATCACTGGCTTTATTGGCAGTTTATTTTGGATTTGTTGCGGGGTAGCAATGCAGAGGTTGTTGAAAACGCCTCGTCATTGGCAAGTATTTAATATCACGCTGGCATTAGCAACCTTAGCCAGCATAGCGATGATCATAGGAAATTAATATGTCAGATAATATAAAAAAATATACTCAAAAAAATATAACCAGCCAAGATCAGACCTTTTTAGTGTGTGATGACAAAGCCAGTCTGCAACTTAACGTTATTCATGGCTACTTAACGACTTGTTATTGGTCTGAAGGCATATCAAGGGAATTGGTTGCAACCGCGATAAGTAACTCAATGTGTTTTGGTTTGTACTTTAATGATCGACAAATAGGTTTTGCACGGGTAATTACTGACAAAGCCTCCTTTGCGTATTTAGCCGATGTCTTTGTATTACCTGAGTTTGGCAACCGTGGCCTTGGCACAGCCTTGATAGACTTCATTATGCAGCATAGGGACTTACAAGGTTTAAGGCGATTTATGCTGTGTACACTTGATGCCCATGGCCTATATAAAAAGTTTGCTTTTACTGGTATCGACAACCCGCAATCAATGATGCAAATCAACAAGCCAGGGCTTTATTTAATGCAATAATTATTTTAGCCAAATAAAAGCTCTCATGATGAGAGCTTGGTAGGTAAGCTATGCTGTTCGGCTAAAATGGCCCCATTACTTGCTCAGGATTTTGCCATAAGGACTTCCATACTTGCACGCCATGAATAAAATAAACATCATCATCATGTAATATTGCTCGATCATTCCAACTCGATGCATGATGAATAGGCTCCTCTGTATCAATAGCATCAACTTTACCAATATAATTTAAATCGGTATTACTCCCTTCCTGAGCTATATTGCTAATATCAAATAGACCAAGGAAGTTTTCTTGGTTCCACTGGTACACTTTACCCCCACCTTCCTGCACATAACTGCTCGTTACCCAACGCTCAAAAGGGATTGCCATACGATATGAACCATTCTCAGTCATTAAAGCAGTAAAGGCATGATAATTATATTCAACCGGAGTATAAGCATCTTCAAATATTAACGATTGAATTTCTTTTGGTGCAGATAAGTCACTGACATCAAATAAACTCACTTTTGCACCCTGAATAAGTGGGAAGTCTTCGGCTGGTAGTGCCTCACCGTTGCTCATTTCAAGTATGCCCAAGCCAACATTTTGCCCGATACCTAACAATAAGGTTGGTGATACTGGATGTAGGTAAGAAGAATAGCCTGGTATCTCTAACTCACCCTGAATAACGGGATTAATAGGGTCAGTGAGGTCAATAACATAAAGTGGGTCGGTATTTAAAAATGTCACTATATAGGCAAGGTTACCAAAAAATCGTACCGATTTAATATCTTCTAGTACTATGCCAACATTGTTAACCTTACCTATTGGCTTAGGGTTAACAGCATTGGGTAGTTGAGCAACCAGGCTAAGCTCGTTATTATTTTGTCTAAGAATATTCAATTTATGTTGATATCCTGAAAACCGACGACCTTCTGTGGTGATTACGCGCAAATCACCATTATGTTCACTAAATCTTAAGTTAGACATATGCCAATCAAATCGACCCGATAGAGTGCCTGACGCGGCATACTCAATTGAGTTGCCATCGAGGGTAAATTTATGAATAACAGACTTCTCTTCACTAGATTGGCTGTCTATGGTGGATTGACTTACATAACTAGTGCTATACAAATAAACGGAAGTAGGAGTGGCATAAATCCCCTGTACTTGGCTATTCACACAGGCAGAAGTCAATTGTTGGGGATTATTAATATTGATTGCCGTTAACGTTACTATGCTATCAAAGCCATCTTTATCGGTGGCACCTTCAGGTAAGTAACAATTTTCAGCCGTTACTAAGGGTTGTTCATTACCTTCTTGAAAACTATATTTAGGTAACAACTCATTGATATTTGAAGCCATAATACGCTGATAATTTGCTAATTTATCTTTTTCGCTTTCAGCATAGATTAAATCGTCAATTAGTGGGGAGTAACGACTGATCACATATAGAGTATCACCCACTCTGCGACTATCAACAACATGGCCATCAATAGTTATTGAATCTATCAATGTGCTCTCTTTTGGCTCTTTGATGTCTATTAATGATAAATTAAATTGAGTTATATTAGGCATAATAGAATCTGCGGCAATTGTTGCATTATATACATTACCGACTTGTCTTTGGTAAAGATCCGATACTGTCACCAAGGTCTGATTATTTAGATATAAACTGTTAATATTAGCTGATGGTAAATTTAACGGAATACTTGCTGTCTCACTTACGTCACCATTACTATCTCGCAGCATCACTCTTACTGAGCTTTGAGCTTCCTCCGGTGTTGTGCTTTCAGTTATTTGAAAGTTATGTTTATTGTTGGTGATAAAAATATGCTCGCCGTCATATTTTATTCTATCTCCTTCCGCAACACCCTGTTGCTGAACATTGGTTTGAGAAAAAGCCTGAGAAGAACCAGCATCATCGGCGCTTGCCTGAGCAGGCGCAGCGACACTTTCCATTAAGCCATCAACATAATAACTATTTTGCACGCTACGTAGGTAGATGCCATTTTTGATATGTTGCTCAAAAGTAGTGTCTGTATTGGTGGTTAGGGGGGTTAAGCTCATCTGTAATTCATTGAGTTCAGGAACCTCCTTGTCACTGTCACTAGTACAGCCAGTTAACATTGTGGTAAGTGTACACAGGATAAGCCCTGAACAAAGCGCAAACTCAGACCGAGTAAACACCGATAAAAGTTTAAACTTTTTAATAAACATCATTCATTCTCCTTTGGTATGTTTAATAGCAATTCCAATAAGTTTCTAAGTAGAAACTAACTTAATGGACTTGGGGTAAATTTACTTTACCGAGTGTTAGTAATAATTCCGTTGTCAGGTGCAATCAAATGTAACCTTATGTAATCGAGAGTGACCAATCTTCGCTTCAGTGTTAACTTATAGGCAAAACCATTGCTATTTACTAGAAGTGATAAACTTGAAGTATTTAATTTTCCTACTCTTTATTATCAGCCAGTCAGTATATGCGCAATGTGCTCCTGAAGAAAACGACTGTGTGCCCGTAGGTGAATGGCAGTTCTCTATTGCAATTGGTGCTGGTATTATCACCAATCCTTTACATGATGGCGATAATATTCCCTTAGTGATTGTGCCCAGCTTTAGTTATTATGGAGAACAAGTATTCATAGATAACAATGCTTTAGGCTTTACATTTTACCAAAGTGATACTTTATCATTTAGCGCGGTTAGCCAGCTTAACCGTGAAAATGCATTTTTTCAGCGTTGGCATCCTAATAATATTTTTGTTAATAGTCTTTCTAGTGCCGCACCCGACGCACCTCAGTTCGATGAGGCCCTTGATCCCACAGGTAATCCCATAGGTGATAATGGCGAGATTGATGATGAGATTAATGACGTTGAACTAGGCGAGGTGCAGGATCGAAAATGGGCGCTAGATGCGGGTTTACAAGTCAATTGGTTTTTCTTCCAACATAGCCATTTGCAAGTGAAGTTACTGCATAATATCAATAACGTATATAACGGCTTAAATGGTCAGCTAGCGTTAGAGCAGCCATTTATTTTTAGTGCTATACCCAATAATCTTTTAACTCTGACGATAGGTGCTAACTGGCAAAGTAAGGCACAAGTCGATTATTACTATGGCATTGATGAACAAGATAAAGTAGATGAAGCGCTATTTTATCAGGGTAAAGCAAGCCTAAGTCCCTACTTGAAGCTTATTAACCAATATGCCATTAATGAACATTGGTCGGTTAAATTATCACTACAAAGAGAATGGTTAGATAGTTCACTAACCAATAGCCCGCTGGTGCAAGATGATGTTAATGATACCTTCTTTATTGGGGTAGAGTATGCGTTGTAATACCTGGGTCATTTTATACTGCCTTTGCTTTGTCTCTTTAACTGCTGTTGCTAATAATGGAGAAGCTGAAAATCGCGATGACATTAAATTTTCAATAAAACCTTTAGTGTGTATTGTTAAAAAGCCAGGAGATGTTTGCAGTATGACAGCGACGGTTAGTTGGCAATCACCAAAAAATATTAATAGCTGCCTTTATCAAGGCATAAATAAAGTGACCTGTTGGCACAACAAGAAAAAGATAAAATCTGTCATTGAAATCAACATTGAGGAAAACATGGAATATACCTTAAGAGGTGATAATCATCAGATTATTGCCAAACAGTTGATCAGTATAAATAGCAGTCTTGCTAAAAAGTATCGACGCCGTTTACGCGCAGGTTGGAGTTTATTTTAATGCTGCATATATTATTAGTTGAAGATGATGTTCGTTTAGCCAGCCTTATCCAGCAATTTTTGCAATCGAATAACTTTAAAGTAACGGTTTTGCATAGTGGTGAACAAGCACCGGCTTTTATTCTGTCAAAACAACCTGATATTGTTATTCTTGATATTATGTTGCCCAAACTCGACGGCTTTAGTATTTGTAGAAGAGTAAGGCAGCAGTTTAGTAACCCCATTTTGTTTTTAACCGCGAAGGACAGTGATTTAGATCATGTCATCGGCTTAGAAATTGGTGCTGACGATTATATTATAAAGCCGGTAGTACCTCATGTACTACTTGCAAGAATCAATATGGTACTAAGGCGGACTCAAAAAAGTAAAACTGCCGAGCAAGACAGTATTCAAATAGGTCAACTCAAGATTGATAAAAAGTCTCGTCAGGTACACCTAAGTAAAGAATATATTGAGCTAACCAGTCATGAGTTTGAACTACTTTGGCTATTAGCCAATAACCCAGATGAGCCGCAGAGCCGTGACTTTATTCATCAAGAAATGATAGGTCGTGAGTATGATGGTTTTGATCGTAGTGTTGATGTAAGAGTATCTCGTTTGCGAAAAAAACTGGCTGATGATACGGAAAAACCCTATAAGATACTGACTATTTGGGGCAAGGGTTATTTATTTTGCTCCTCAGCATGGCAATAACGTTATAGATCACGCTAAATGACTTGGAAAACCACACACCATGATAAAACTATTTATTAGTCTATATTTGGCAATAGTCATTGCATTACTCACAATTAACTGGGGTTCAGAATTATTATGGCAACAGTTAACACCCACTGAGGAGCATGAAAGTACTGCTGAAATTCAGCAACTAGTAAACTTTGCTAAGACACTGCCTATCCTAATAGGAAATGATGTTAAAAAAGTCAAAGATTTTACCCTGCAATCTAACATAGCGCTGTCAATAATCTTTGTCGATGATATCGCTTGGTTACGTGAACAAAAAAAGCGTCTGCTAAAAGGTGATGCTGTGGTTATTTATGATCACCAACAACAGCCGCTCATTTATCTGCAAGCTGATAATAGTAAAAGACTATACCAACTTGGTCCGCTTGAAATTACTTCTCTTGCGGAGAACAACCATGAAAATACTCAATTTAAATATCTTATTTTGGCAATATCTTATTTACTACTCGCCGCTTTTATCGCGTTATGGACCCGTCCTATTTGGCTAGATTTGGCTAAATTAAAGCAAATGGCCGGTGATATTTCTACAGGTAACCTCGCCATAAGCAGCCAAGTAAATAAAAGCTCGCCTACTGCTATAGTTGTACAAACCTTTCAAGAGATGGCAAAGCGAATAACACAATTGTTATTAGAGCAAACCCAACTGGTTAATGCCGTATCTCATGAATTAAGGACTCCGATGTCTAGGCTGAGGTTTTCTTTAGCTATGTTAGATAATGCTAAGCCTGAACAGGTAGAAGGGATTTCAAGCGATTTACAAGAAATGGAAACACTCGTTGATGAA
>Ga0209292_1006560_pt1 | contig 11382 bp, 7 predicted proteins | sample GOMGulsemesocosm_2_FD_184634 | JGI IMG/M metagenome (GOLD analysis project Ga0209292, IMG submission 184634) | Methane-oxidizing microbial communities from mesocosms in the Gulf of Mexico - GOM9C Gulf of Mexico (SPAdes) (version 2) | ecosystem: Environmental > Aquatic > Marine > Cold seeps...
CTTTCAAGCAACTCGTAATTATTTAACTAACTATGCGCCGCAATTAGTGGCTAGCCAAGACCAACAGTTAGGTTATGCGCTTGATAGTGAGTTTTATCAAACTGAGGAGTTTGTAAAATACGTACGTGAAGCCTTTGCTAAACTATCGTTAGATGATGTTAACCGTGTTATTAAAGACAACTTACAAACGGATAATATTCATTACGTCTTTATTTCAGGCGATGGTAAAGATATGCAAAAACGCCTGTTGTCTGAACAAGTATCATCACTGAAATATAACAGCGAAAAACCAGCGGAGCTTTTAGCGACCGATAAGATTATTGAAAGTTATAAGCTAACGCTACCGTCTAAAAATGTTGAAGTGATTGCGGTAGATAAGGTGTTTGAATAGGTTATTTTAAATAAATCGCTGCCGTAACTTAGCAGCACACTGACATTGATAAAACACCACGCTTGTCGTGGTGTTTTTTTATCTTAAATAATAACTATCAAGGGCAGAGCATAAAGGCATTGAATTAATGTAAGCGACTCGACGCGGTAAAGGCTTTTACGCCAAGTACCTGATACAACTCTTCCGGTTTATAAAAGTGGTTATCTTTTATCACCAAAGATATTTTTCTTAGAGCAGACATATCCTTAAGTGGGTCACCGTCAACTAATAATACATCAGCTGACTTACCTGCGGTGATAGAGCCGAGATAATGACCCGCGCCGACTAAATTGGCGGAATTTATACTGGCAATTTTAAGCACCTCCATTTCAGGAATACCGGCATCTGCATATAATTCAAGTTCACGATGCAAAGTGAAACCAGCAATATTATCGGTACCAGCCACAATAGGTACACCTTTGTCATAGAGCTTCTTAACCAAGGTAGACATGGCGTCAGCGCCTGCTTGGTAGTTATCTTTTAAATCATCAGTCACGTTCATTTCCGCCCCTTTTAATTGCCTCAGTACATTAGGCGGTAAATGTTGAGCGACAGCACTAAATTCGGCATCAATTGTTTTTCTTTCTTTTAACAGTAAACTTCTAAAAGTTGATACTGTCGGATCAATAACTATTTGATTATCAGCAAGTAACTGAATAAATTTATTAAATTCTTTACTATTTAAATCTAAATCACCTGCTTTTTCACCGATTAAGGAGAATCTAAGCTGTTTACGGGTATCAACTTCAGTACCAGCCAAAAAGTTTAAAAATAGCATGTTGATATGCTGAATTTCATCATACCCCGCTTTTACTGCTTGCTCTGCCGTCATGAAAGCCGGTATATGACCACTTAAACGTAAGCCTCTGCGGTGTGCATGCTTGGCAATGGGTTCAACCCATGTTGGATCGATAGAGCTATAGAGTTTTATTTGTATATAACCATTATCAGCAAACCAGTCTATTTTTTCATGGGCTTCTGCTAATGACTTCACCGATAAACCAGCAGAAAACTCGCTCATTTGATCAAAGAAACCCGCTCTAAAAACACGGTTACCAATAACTTGGTTGCTATTAAATAATCGTTCAATCTCCATTATATTCTCATGACTGTTGCCAACATCTCTTACATTGGTGACCCCCGCAGCCATATTTAGCAAACCATCATCCTTAGCTAAATGGCCGTGCATATCCCATAAACCGGGTATTAAGGTTTTACCCGCCCCATTGATGATTGGCGTATTTTTAGGCACTGAAATGTTTTTAGCTACTTTAGCCACCAGACCATTTTCAAGTAAGACGTCAGTATTTTTAAGCACAATTGAATTGATGACATCAACTACTTGGGCATCTTTAATCAGCAAGGTAGAATAAGAATGACTTAACTTACTGGCAATATCTTCAAGGTATTCCTGCTCAGCCGAGTTTTGGATGATTTTTAGCTTTTCAAAATCATCCAAGGTAAATCCTTGGCGAATGACTTTCATAAAACCAGAATGATCTTTAGCAAAAAAGTTGCCTTTACTGTCATACCAACTAAAGTCTGGGGTAAATCCTAAACCGTTAATCGCATATAAAGTGACTTGCTCATTACCGTTATCACCTGAGAGTTTCACTGTTTTTAGTTTTGTTAATCTAGCGGTACCCGATGGCAGCAAATCTACCGAGTGAGCTATATCTTTTAACATGGCTTGTACCATTAAGTTTTCAGCAACAACGGCGCTATTTACTGGTAAATAAAAGCGCTCACCTGATGACTTAACCTTGCCATCTTCTTTATTACTTTCCCAGCTAGCAATGCCATCTTGCCATTTAAAAGTTTCAGCAATGGGAGCACCGAAAGGCGATAGGCCAGTAGATTTAAAACTTGAAATTCGACCTTTTTCATTAACCTTAACTTTTTCATCAATTTTGAAAATCCGATTGTTCCAGCGTATGTCCAAACTGCCATGGTATTCAGACTCTGATACCTTGGTCATGATCTGTTTTCCAGCTAAACCTTTCTCTGAATAAACTAGGTTAGTTATCGATGAATTCTTGGCAAAAACAACGGTAGACGTTATTAATAGCAGCGCTAATAGCAATGGTAAAATTGACTTGTTCATTAACTTATTTCCCGCATGTATATTGAGTCAGCAAGTATAGTTGACTAGAAAATAAAGACAAAACGACAGCCAAAGTGGCTTTTTTTATTTAAGACCATAGTGATCTTTAGGCAACAGGGGCTTGCCTGAAATAATCATTGGCAATATTACTAATAATTCGCAGACTGAGTTCATTTGGCAGTAATTAAAAGAGCTTTTATCGGCAGCGCAATATTTAGTTGATAGGGCGCATAATCATCACTAAATCGAAGATAATTATTATTTCTCTCAGTTTAGGGAAATTATGCCGCACCTTAGTAAGGGCATGGATTTACTGGATAATGATCATAAATCTTTAGATCTAACATTACATGAGTTGAGTACCATGATAAGGGATATGGTCATTACCCGGAACCAAGGGGATGTTATCAATAAACAGCGGGTAAAAACCTTGACCGATACTGTTTTTCACTTGCAACGAATATTGCAAAGACATCTTCATGATGAGGAAGAGGTGATTATTCTAATATTTTTATTATCGGCTTAATTTCTTAAAGAAAACTAAGGGGTAGCTACCAAGCAGCAACTACCCCTTATTTGTGTTTTATTTATCTTACGGTCAGATTAGCTTTATCCTAAATTTGGGATTATTGCAGGAATGCCTGGTAACAAACCTACCAATGCCATTACCCCTGTTAATACCACAAACATAATGCTCGGAATAATCCAGCGACTCATCTTACTTAACTGTGAGCTACGCTCTTTACAGCCAATTAAACCAAGATTATCGAGTAACATAGTTAACGCCCAACCAAAAGCTGGGTTAACCAATGCAGAAGAAAATACTACAATAGCCGCTGACTGTGTTGTTTTACCTTCACGGGTCATCTCCATGCCAGCTTCAAGTAGTGGAATAAACACACCAACAATTAAGGCGACACAAAGCACGGGTTGCCATATAGCCAAATCCATCGGATAACCCCATACAGCAGCTATGATACAAAACAACGCAGTGAGTAATGCGCCAGCAGGAATAGGCCTTTTAGCGATAGCCGCAGGCACCAGGTATGTGCCCCAAGACGAGGTAAAGTTAGCGCCACCTAAAAAGGAACCAAACGTTTGGCGAATAGAAGCACTTGTCATGGTATCGTCTATGTTCATATGAACTTTTTCAGTGCGCTCAGGGTAACTAATCTTTTGAAATACTTGATGTCCTAAGAAGTCTGGCGACCACATTGCCACGGCTAAAATAGCAAAAGGTAGTACCACAATAAAACTTTCTACGGTAGGTAAACCAAGCATCCAACCGGTGTTTTCGCCCCACCAATACATAGGGTTCATGTTGGGTAAACCTGGTCCGGTATGAAACTCAAAAGGAGCACCCAGCGCAAAAGCGAGTGTTCCGCCTAATAAGCAACTTAAAGGGACTGCTAACCAACGTTTACGCCAATGTTCAAGTAGGGCATACAAGATGATGGTGCAAAAAATAACGATAAAAGCAATGTGGCTCATGCCTATGCTTTCAGCCCAAGCGAACAGTTTTTTAACCTGCGAAATAGTACCAACAAACCCTAGGTATAATAATAATCCACCGCAAACCCCTTTACTGGTGAGGTTTGCCAGCATGCTTCCGCCTTTGCTAATAGCGAGAATTAAACCAAAGACACCAATAAGTAGGCCAAAGGCCATTGGGTGACCACCTGCGGCAACCACAATAGGGATTAGCGGAATTAAAGGGCCATGCGTACCTGCTAGGTTAGCGGTGGGTAATAAAAAGCCTGAAAAAAGAATAATAAAGAGAGAAACAATGAGTAATTCATAACGAACATTTTCTAAGATAAAACCTTCATCAAGACCTAGAGAGCCAGCAAAGGTTGCGGCAATTGCACCCACCATGACTATTTTTCCGATTGTCGCCGCCATTGCTGGAATGGTATCTTCAATCTCAAATCGGTAATCTCTAAAAGGTAAGTTAGGTCGCCAACGTTTAGGTGCCATGATTTGCAGTTCATGCTCTAAATATTCTTCTCGCGTATTAAACGATGAACTTGGTTTATGTTTTTGCTGGTAACTAAGCTCTTCTTTACTTAGTTCATCCCCACTTTGTTGCTTATTTGTGGGTTCAGAAGTATTGCCCATAACTGTTCCTTTTGTTGACTAACTAAAAGTACGATTTCATTGAAGTTGACCATATTTTATCGCAACCAAGTATGGGGAGCTAATGACAAAGGCCACACGAGACTTAGCAATTAGTCTAGAGTTTTACACTTTGACGTCTAAAAAATGAGCTTTTGCTCTATTTATTGATCTAATACGGATTAGCGGTTAAAAGAGTTAAATAAAAAAGGGGCGTTCTTTGTATCGATGGGCGGTATAAATTGCACTAACTTGTTTTAAGTTCAGCACAATAATAGTAAGTTAATCCCTCCATTATTCTTGGCTTAACTTAGGTTGATAATTGATTAGATAAACCAATGAATCCTATTTATTTGGGGTGATATAGTTATTTTCAGAAAATTTGTCAGCTAAAAACATCTGTAAACCTGCAAGTTGTTTGTCTGAGAACCATTTTTTGTGTGCTTGGTAATAGTCTTTCGTTTGATAGACATTAGCTAATACTTTATTAATATCGTTAATAATACGCTGACCCAAGGGACTGTCTGAGCAATTAATATGAGCGATAATATATGGAGGCGCTCCTGCAATGGTGTATTGCTCCAACAAGGGGGTTTGTGTTTCTGTGGGGGTTATGTCAACAGGTAAGGCAAGTACAAAATCAACCCGTTTTTTATATAACATTGATGCTATAGCCACAACTCTTTGACTACCACCGCGGTAATAGATGTTAGCCGGTTTTATATGTTTTATTTGCTGGTCAAGAAAGTTACCAAAAGAGACATCCTGAGCAATACCTATTGTCTGCGTTGGTAATGCCTTAAATACGCTGGCAAGATCTTTGATTTCTCCCTCTGCATTGAGTAATTGGCTAGGTAAGGGGGACTTTTGATTAAAGCGGTAAAGTTTATGAGTTAGGTAAAAGGCTTGGGGATCTGAAAATAATGAATATTCTTGGCGTTCAGGTGTCTTTGCTCTGTTGGCCGTACAGACATTACCCTTGCTTTTAAGGATCCTGTTGGTTCGGCTCGCGGTCACTCGTTCTATCTTGATGTTATATTGTGTTAACTGTTGAATTATTAAGTTTTCAATATAAGATGCGGTTGATGTTTCGGCAGAGTTTTTAGCTAAAAGATCTATATTTTCAACTTTGTCTTCTACTAACCAAATGACTTTTTCTTTGTGAATCGTTTCATTTATGTGATTACTTTGCACAGTAGCACTACTCATAGCAACAAACAGAAGCGCAATACTAATGAAAGAGGGTAGTTTTAATGACGAACAAAATAACTTCAAGGAGAGATATCTTACAGAATGTAGCTTCAGGTTATTCTAACTGTAATTTATTTAATAAAATAGCCCTCATGGGGTCAAACGTATAATTTATGAGTTAAATTGATTCAGGTGTTTGATCGGCATTAAGCTCCTTATTATTGTTATTGACGCCTTGATTAAAGTACTCTTTAATCAAGGCAGAACATTTTAGTTCTCAAACTCTTTAGTTTTCAACTCCTTCAATATCCCCTCGCATTACTGGATAACCTAAATTCATCCAACCAAAAACGCCTTCCCATAAAACGGCTGTACGTGTGTAACCACGATCTCTTAATTTTTTTATGGTGTAATCTGCCGCGGCACGAGGGCAAGAACAATAAGCAATAATTTGCACGTCTTTTGGAATACCTGCCACGGTTTCATCAAGGTCAGCATAGTATGGAAAAGGAATTGAGCCTTCGATATGGGCAGTTTGCCAAACAGAAGGCACACGAGTATCGAGCAGTACCATTTTGTTTTTTGCCAATAAGGCAGTGTTTAAATCTTTTGATGAGACGTACATGCCATCTTGTAAGGTAAAATTTGGATCCTCACCATTTTTATTTATTACGTATTGCTCAGGTCTTGGCAGTGCTTTAAGTATGGTTCTTTCTTCTTTCCAACCTAGTGCTTTACTGCGTAAAAAAGCAGTAATATTGTCGATATCTTCAGCAGGTAATTTATCCTTAAAGGCAATCATCGGTGTATCTTGTCGACCATTTTGTATTGCATGACGAATAAATTCATCAGTATTATGGGCAAGTGCTGATTGATTCCCCAGTGCCGGAGCCGTTATTCCTTCACCTTTAATACCATGACAGCTAGTACAATTTTCTAAATAAACTTGCTCACCGCGCTTAATGTCACCATGAACAGGCTTGGTTGATAGTTTTAACCGTTCAACCCCTGCTTGTTCAAATAACCAATAGGTTAAGTCCCATGTTTCATCTAGCGTCATAGGTCCGCCCACTTCATCAAGGTAACCGCCCATGGCTGTGCCTTTTCTGCCATAAGACATGGGTCTTAAAATAGCGTGAGGAACACCTGATTCAAATAAACTTTTACTGCGCAGAGAGGGGGCGTGGTCATTCACATGGCCTTGCCTGTCTTCACCATGACATAACGAACAATATTTTTGGTAGTTTGATGAGGCAAGCTTTGCTTGGTTTTCGTTGAGTTTTCTTGGTGGTGGTAATGTACCTAATGCATTGCCTTGAGCGAGTAATTTAATAGGCGTAATAAAACTTAATAAGCAGCCAATGAGTAATGTTTTTTGCAAAAATGAAGCGTTCATCTTTATGTTCATGTGTTAGTTTTTTATAATTTTTATAATAAGGGTTAGTTCATAGATTAGCGAGCATAAAGCTAACAAGCAATGCCGACTATAGTGATGAAAAGTTTCGTAACAAATTTTACTGTTATTTTAGCTGATGAGGACGATTTGGCTGTAGCGAATTTTTTTGCTATGTTATCCAATCTTCCGCAAAACTAGCTCAGAGGACAACGTCAAGCAATATCATTAACTTCTTTGACGAAATGCATGATTTGAATTCTGCATATTGTCTTCATTTAAGTATATAATGATGCCCCCTTTTGGAAAATACTTATGACGCACCGCATATAAGTCTTTTAGAAAGAGGATTGTTGTGAGTAAGATTAGACGTAGAATGCACGAGTCTATTGAATACAATAACAGACAGCTAACTATAACAAAACGAGTAACAAGCCCGAGTAGTATGGCATGCAGATATTAGAAAAAGATTATCAGATTAACAGTGTTAGTAAGGCTATTAACGCAGGCGAAAACTCAATTATCGCACTCCCAACAGGGGGAGGTAAGAGTATTTGTATACTTAAGTTGTGCCAAGCAATGGCTGACAAAAAAGTTGTCATTAGTCTACGTAATGCCGCCTTGATCCCTCAATTATTAAACACCCTCACGATTAATGGCTTAACCGTTAGTGTGGTTAAATCTGGCTATAAGTATATAGCCGGTGGTGATGTGACCTTAATCATGGAGCAGTCATTTGCTCGAAGAAAGCATCTAAACATAGAATGTGATGTGCTGCTGCGTGATGAATATCATGTTGGTTGTATGGGCGGTGTTTATATTGCTATGCGTGAAGAGTTATCTCCTGATTTGATTATAGGGCTTACTGCTACACCGATTGATAGATTAGGTGTTTATATTGATAAGTCGATGAACTTGATTGAAGAGACGACGACTCGTCAGTTGATTGAATTGGGTGAATTAGCTAAACCTGTTTACAAAGTACCTAGCCTATCTCAAGAGATAGATTACAGTGCAGTTAAGATGTATAGAGGTGATTTTAGTGTTTCAGGTTTAGATTGTATATTACTTGAACATTGCTCCTTAGTCGCTCAGCAGACTGTTGATGATGCATTAGCTCACGGTCGCAAGGTTATGCTATTTGCTAACTCTATCAATCATGTAGAGGCGCTATCTGATGCCTTTAAGTTACTCGAGGTTCCCCATGAGCTGGTTCATTCTCAACGTGCATCCAGTGATAATGATGAAAGCATACGTCGATACAAATCAAACGAGGTAAGGCTAATCATTAATATGTCTATGCTTACCATTGGCTTTGATGATCCAACCACTGACTGTGTTGTTTTAGCGCGACCTACTAAGATATTAAGGTTGTATTTGCAGATTATCGGTCGATGTTTACGTGCCTCAAAAGGCAAAGCTAATGCGTTGATACTGGATTTGGCGCAATGTATTTCAACCCATGGTTTTGCTGAAGATCACAGAGATTTTACCCGAAAAACTGCTAAGTCTGCAGCGATCATGTCCGAGCGATTAAGTGTGACCAATATAGGTCAGTTTGTCGATGGCGAGTTCAGTTATAGAGAATCGATAGAGCGTAAAGTTGTCAAAAGAAAATCTTCAGCTCCTCGGAAAAAACCTCGACCTAAGTTAGTTGCTAGCAAAGAGCTTATAGATAGAGCTGCAAGCAATAGAGCAACAGCGTTACTTAGACTAAACCCTCGAATGGAAAAATTCGTTAGCACTATTGAATTGGTTAATATTGTCTATGATCAGCAAGATGAAAGTACCAAGATGCTTGATGAGGTCGCTATGGTAAAAATCGTGGCATTGATAGGCTTCGCTTATAGTGACTCATTAGTTGATAACTGTGTAAACTTAGTGGAAGCGTTACACGCTCAAAACCAATCAATTAGAGGTTTATTACCTCGAGTTAGTAACTTGATCACGGCAATCGCTATGAAGGAGTTATCAAGCTAAAAGTGATTGCAAAGTTTTCCCTTTTAACTTTATCACTTGTATTTTTTAATAGTGATGAAGTTAAAGCTATGACCGTAAGGTTGACGTAACTAGCACTATGCCATGGTCTGTACTTTCGCCATCACGGTCAAAAATGGGGTTAATTAAGTGTCTATCGTAAGTATGATAGTTACTGACTTGATAAAGACTGTCGTGATAGCTGGCATCAAATTCACACGAGAAAAAATATAATCGAGTACTGAACTACCTGCGCCAAAATAATGGGTCGGGGTACGAGTTTGTTTTATTGCTTGAGTTAGCGCTAGATTGGCTTCTTCAATTTCAATTCAGTCATTAACTTCTGTAAGCTCATTTGAATGTACCGCTTTAAACTATTGTTAGTTGTACTTACACCCAAACATCATCTTTAGCAGTTAATTCGCCACCTGCATCGCCAGTATTAACGACACCTCGAGGTTCAATAAACATTATTTTGCATTCTTCTTTTGCGTAAGGTTTATGCTCAACTCCTTTTGGAACAACATACATTTCTCCAGCAGAAAGTTCTACTCTACCATCGCGAAAGTCGATACTCATTGATCCCTCAATGACAAGAAAAACTTCATCAGTTTCTTCATGAGAGTGCCAAGTAAAATCATTTTGAATTTTAGCTAGTTTAAATTGATAATCATTCATTTCAGCTACAACTCTTGGTGACCAGTGCTCCGAAAACTTTGAAAATTTGTTTAATAGATTGATTGGACTTTTTGACATATGACTCCTCCTGAGTAGAACTAACGCGCTCGTTAAGCGGATAAAAATTGTTGGTTAAAATTAGCGACGAAGGAGCAAAATCAACTGTTTTTTGTCCTTATTAATTAGCTTGTTAGTACGCAATTTATTAATATATCAAAGCCCTGATATAAAGAAACGTTTATCACTAATATAAAACGCCTTTTTTAACATCGGCTACATTGACTATCTTACGTCTACTGCTTGCTCAGTATTATCCCTAGTTAGCTGAACCCAGGCTCTAATATCTTTGCGAACTTGAGGTAATGAACGCACGCCTGGTTCCAAAATAACATCGTGAAACTCTGAAATATCAAAAAGATTTCCCATGATATTTCGCGCACTATTGCGTTCAGACAAAATCAAATCAGCGCCGAGGATATAACTAAGCGATTGACCCGGCATGGCAATATATCGGTCGACTTCAATTTCAATCTCGGTACGAGACATTACTGTATTCTCCACCATGAATTGAATAGCATCTTCACGCGACCAACCTCGCAAATGAAGCCCTGGCTCAACAATAAGACGACTCGCTGCCCAAAGATGTTTTGTGATCATACCTTGCCGGTCATATGTTGAACTGTAAAGTTCCATTTCATCTGCAAGATATTCAGAATAGAGTGCCCAACCTTCGAGAATACCAGAATTATAACCTGTGGACGCCTCCTTTCTAGGGTATGTAGACCAAAGGTGGTGACCTGGTACTCCTTCATGAAAAGCGATCACCTCAGCCATAAGACGTCGCTCATTCGGACGTGACGGGTTGATAATATATCGGGCTGGTGTATTACCTTGAGCTCGACCGTAATACCCTGCCGGGGCTGACGCTTGTAAATATTTGGGCATTTCGTGAACTATGATTTCTTTTGTAGTTCGTTTCGAAAATGACAACAACGTCTTATCGTGCGCCCGAGCCAGCGCAACTTCTGAAATGGTAAGTAATTCATTAGCGCTAGTACGGTTATCATCTATATTAGTACGAAGATCCGTAAGCATGCTCTCCACCGTATCTCCTTTCTTTCCTGTTGCGAGCAATTGAGCACGTGACTCCTTCAGAAATCGTTTACCGATCTCTTCAATTTCATTCAGAGATGGGTTCAAGGTAGTCCACCACGTTACAGCATCAGAGAAACATTCCCCCCCACCTTTTAGTTGGGAAAGTCCCGGAATTTTATTGGTTATAGATAAATATTCGTTATGAAGGAATTTCTCAAACTTTGAAACTGCGGGCACAATATTTTCTCTAACAAGGGAGTTCCATTGTGTCGCATTTTTATTTTCAACATTTTTAAAGGTGTATTTTGAATCAACCATTATCAGGTCAGACAAAAGGTCGCGAACTTGTTGCTGAACTCGAATAACTACTGCGCGTGGTGCTGTTTCTTCAGAGGTTAT
>Ga0209292_1006563_pt1 | contig 11380 bp, 7 predicted proteins | sample GOMGulsemesocosm_2_FD_184634 | JGI IMG/M metagenome (GOLD analysis project Ga0209292, IMG submission 184634) | Methane-oxidizing microbial communities from mesocosms in the Gulf of Mexico - GOM9C Gulf of Mexico (SPAdes) (version 2) | ecosystem: Environmental > Aquatic > Marine > Cold seeps...
GCCGGATAGTAAAGGTAGAGCCTTCACCAGACGCAGATTCAAGTGATAATGTCCCGCCGATATTACTTAACATCGCCGAAGCCAGTGACAGTCCCAGTCCGTATCCGTCGGTATTACTACGACTGGGATCAACTCGATACAGACGTTTGAACACTAACTCCTGGTGTTCGCTGGCAATACCGATACCTGTATCAATCACCTGTATTTCCACACCGCCATCCTGGTTCACCGCAGATCTAAGTGTGACCACGCCACCAGCGTCAGTATACTTTAGCGCATTGTCGAGCAGGTTAACCAAAACCTGAGTCAGCTTATCCGCATCGGAGTTGATCATGGTTCCAGGCTGAGTGACACAGCGTATAGTAATGGCTTTTTCCTCGGCAATGCCCTCATACCAATGTGCGACACGTGTAATAACGTCACTGACATCTGTCGGTACGCATTGTATCTGGCGTTTACCTGCTAATTCATCATTCAACTTCATCAGCGCGGTCAGCATATTGCTCGCCTGCTCGGCATATTCCGCGCAATCGCTTAGCGCATCTTCCATGCCCACCTTTTCTTTATCTTGATGTGCCCTGAGCAAAGCGCTTTCCGAGGCTAGAGCAATACGAGACAATGGTGTTCTTATATCATGCGCGATGGCATCAACTGTGGTATCCATCGTAGCGATAACTTGATGTAACCTAGATATAGCCAGATGCACGTTGTGATTAATAACGTCCAGCCCATTTCTTTTTTCGTGATCACTAGTCTCGGTAAACGAATCCAGCGAGCCTTGACTTAGTTTATCCAACTGTTCCCCTAAATTAACCAAGGGCGACATGGTATTGTTAATTAAACGTCGGATAAACACTGAGGTAACCAAAACCAGTATGATCAAGGCAAAGAAGGTCATCAACCACTGCCGGATCGCACTCGGATAACGGGCTTTATTATCCAGTACCAAGCCAAATTCCTGTGTCTTTCCTTGCATTTTTATCGCCATATACGGCTCGATGATAAACGCCGTAAACCAAAACTTGTCATTCGGTAAATATGTGGAAAAATTCAGGTCTGAAGGTAGGTTTATGTCACCTGCGATAAATTGAGCAGGCTGAGATGGCGAGACAGAAAATGCCGCAATATTGTTGTCAATCAACCGCTGTGGGTTGGCTGTCAGTACGTGGATCAGTTTCTCATCAGACTCAAACTTGAGAATACGTTGGTACTCAACCGCTAATGTATTAAGGATCTTTTTTTCAACCCGATAAAGGTCATAAAAGAAGATAGCGCCCACAACAATTTCAATCAGTATCAGACACAACAGCAGTATCGCCATGAATCGAAAAAACAGATGACGCTGGGTACTCTGTAAAGCCTGTTCAACATTCTGATTTGAGGACATAACCCACTCCTCTTATAGTGTGGATCAGAGGTTGTTCAAAGTCTTTATCTACCTTGCTCCGCAGACGACATACCAGCACATCCACAACATTGGTTTGCGGATCAAACTGATAACCCCACACCTGTTCCAGAATAGCCGTTTTAGATAATACCGTTTCAGCATTTTGCAGTAACAGTTGGATAAGTACAAACTCGCGTTGGTTTAGATTAATCAATTGATTTGAGCGATGCAGCGTACGCTTTAGTAAATCTAATTTAAGTTCACGGTAACAAAGTTGGTGCAACGGTGCAGTCTGAGTTCTTTCCCTACGAGTTAAGATCTGGCAACGGGCAGACAATTCAGAAAAAGAAAACGGTTTTACCAGATAATCATCCGCTCCAGATTTAAGCCCGAGCACGCGTTCTTCTACTGAATGTTTGGCACTGAGAATAATCACTGGCGTGGTGTGCCCCAATCCCCTCAACTCCGATAATACTGCAAGTCCATCTTTGTTGGGCAACATAATATCCAGAACGATAACATCGTAATGCTCCGTCGTCGCTAAATGTAGGCCATCAATGCCATCGCCTGCATGCATCACGGTATAACCCTCCTGACGAAAGCCCTGAGTAAGAAAACGGGTGATATGCAGATCATCTTCAATCAGTAAAATGTTCACGTGATCCCTAAACCTTTCAGCGAAAAACAATGCCACTCTAGCAGTTTTTTTTCTCGGTTTCAGAAACATTACAATCGTGTAATGTTTCTGAAAGTATTGCGTAATGGTGCTTGCGCTAACCTAAGCTCAACTCACAACAGATAAGTATAATGGAGAACAATATGAAAACACTTAAACACTGTGTAATGACGCTTGCTATTGCAGGCCTAATGACTTCATCTTTTGCAGCTGTAGCATCAGACAATAGTGCGAAAACCATTTCAGTAACACAGATATCGTCGCAATCCGCATTTGAACTGGCTAAAGAAGCCGTACAACAATGTGAACAAAAAGGTTATAAGGTAACGGCAACAGTCGTTGATGTAACAGGTAATGTGATTGCGCAGCTACGCTCGGATAATGCCGGTAGACATACCTTAGAAAGTTCTCGCCAGAAAGCATTTACAGCGGCGAGCATGAAACAACCAACAGCAAATCTGATGAAATTGATCGCTGATAAGCCTTTCCTGCAACCATTAAAAGATATGGATGATAATTTACTGCTGTTAGCAGGGGGGATTCCACTAACAGTAGATAAAGCCATCGTTGGAGCTATAGGTGTGGGTGGTGCTCCGGGCGGTCATCTTGATGTGCAATGTGCCGAAGCAGCCATCGCAAAAGTACTGTAAAGTTGAAAGCTGTCGTAGTGAAGCGTGATATCTAAGGTGATATCTAAGGTGATAGAAACACCATCACGCCACTACGAATCACTTATGCTCCGGTTGGTTATCTCACTTGGAATTTATTTAACCAACTGGCTAAATCATCCGTTAATCTCACCAAAGTTTGCGAACTTTGCGCGCCGCTAGCAACAGTACTTGATAACTGACAACTACTCTCTTCAATCATGTTCACCTGCATGGCAATATCTTCGCCCACGACTTTTTGCTCTGCGGCTGCGGTCGCGATCTCATGACTCATTGATGAAATAGTTTCTAAGGCCGTTACAATCTGCGCCAATGCTTCAGATGCATGTTGTGACTCAGTCACCGTATTAGCACTAGTTTCTGCACATACGTCCATGGTGGAAATTGCATTACGTGAACCAGTTTGCAAGTTCGTCACCATCTGCTGAATTTCTTTGGTGCAGTCTTGTGTTCGCCCTGCTAAATTACGCACTTCATCAGCAACAACCGCAAAGCCGCGACCTTGCTCACCCGCTCGCGCCGCTTCAATCGCCGCATTCAATGCAAGTAAGTTAGTTTGTTCGGCAATGTCACCAATCACATCTAAGATCTTGGTAATGTTATTTACATCACTATCCAGTGACGATACAGCTGAACTTGCCGTATGCAGCTGATCAGCAAGACCCTGAATATTGTTGACTGTAGAGTTAATTAAATTATGGGTATCAACACTCTGTTTATCCGCATCCAAGGTATTTTGGGCTGTTGCCTGTGCAGAGTCAGCGACACCATTAGCAGACGATGCCATTTCTGTCATCGCGGTAGCAATCATAGCAGTAGACTGCTGCTGTGTTTCCGTTAACTGACTCACCTGCTTAGAGCGTGAATCGACATCGTTTAATTCAGCGCTTAAGGCATGCATTGCTTGACCCAAATGCTGAACCAATTCACCTAATGAAATATTCATGGTTTGCACTGCACCATAAATACTGTCTTTCGGCGCATGTTCACTAAATGATGTGGTAATTTTACCATCTGCAACAGCCTGTATCGCAGCTAATACATCACTCGGCTCACCACCGATGATCGCTACCATACGTTTTATCGACGTCAGTAACAGTCCGAAGATTAAACTCGCCACCACAAAACATAAACCGAACTGCCACTTAGCACTAGACCAAAAACGGGCATTGACTTCATTCTCACCAATACCTGTACCCACAATCCAACCCCAACGAGCTGTCTTTTCGGCAATCGAGTGCTTTTCCTCAACCGAGCCATCAGGCAATCGCAACGTCCAAGTGTAATCCGCAATTTGGTTAGGCTGGCGAGCCACCGCATTCATTAAGATCTGACCGACACTTTGACCTTTACTGTCTTTAAAATCATTAAAGCTGGTGCCATGTAATTGTGGGTCGAGTGGCGCAGCAAGAAAGATCAGGTTTTCATCTGCAACATACACGTATTCATTATCTTTATAGATATTATTTCTCAATACTTGAATAGCGATCTGTTTAGCTTTAGCTTCTTCTAATTCTCCAGCTGCCACCATCTTTTCCATATCATTAATGAAGTTATAAGTGGTTTGAAACACTTCTGTGACGCGTGATTTATTATCCACAGAACTTGATGTTTTCAGCGTCCAAAGTCCTACTACCGTAATCGCGACAAGCGCTGACAAAATAATGCCAGCAAGCAAATAAGATTGTGTTTTTAATTTCATGAATGTTACTTCTGTTAATAAATGGAGAAGAAATTATTTTATCGGCCAGTTCGAGTGTAACTTTACGATATCTTGTAATTAAAACACACACTTGACGAAACCTTCGGATTTTGATCAACTTTAGCGCTTAAAATTAACCACTATTAAGTATAAGTGTGACATTCATTGTGGATAATTCTTAATAACTTAGTTTTATTACGAACATCACATCTATTTTTTGAGTGATACAGAGATGATAAACAACACGAATTTAAATATGAACCGCTCAAAAAATTACAAAAAACGGTTTTAAACTAAAATGCAGCGCAGAGACATTTAGTTATACTTAGTTGTATCTAGTTATACTTAATTACACTAAATGCTTATATACCCCTAAGCGCCATCATGGTACTAATAGCAAGCTATCTCCGATGAAGTTCGACAAGCAGTATGACGAAAATATAGAAAGCCTAGAATCAAGTCAGAGGGAAGACCATAATGATCCGTAACCATAGAGCAAGGACTGGCGTGGCAGCCTTGAAGAATTAAATGTTGAAAGAATTAAAAACATCAAGAACCATACAACTGATCTTTGCCGTTTCAATCGCTCTATCTGTTATTACGATTTACACCATCCATAATTTCAAACATCAGCAACAACGCTTAGCGGTACAAAACTTATCTCACAGTTATGTCAATCTCATTGAGAGTAATATCAATCAGGCATTATCGGCTACATTCCCACTTGCAGCCTTGGTCCAAAATAAACACCTTAATGAGGCTAGCTTTACCCGGTTCGCAACGGAAATGCTGCCTTTCTATCCAGGCATTGCCGCACTGCAACTTGCCCCGAATGGTATTATCCAATACATAGCGCCATTAGCAGGCAATGAGGAAGCGATTGGACATAACTTACTTACTTCCCCGAGTCGGAATAAAGAGGCTTTTGCAGCCAGAGATAGCGGTAAATTAACCCTGGCAGGACCTTTTAATTTAGTCCAAGGAGGCTATGGCGCCGTTGGACGGTTACCTATCTATTTGAACGGCTCAAGCGGAGAACCTTATTTTTGGGGCTTCGTTACTGTTTTAATGCGCTTCCCAGAAGTACTCGCAGCTTCAAACCTACCGGACCTAATAGAGGCAGGCTTCGCATATCAGTTATCACGTATTCATCCTGACACCGGCAAGATCCAAGTTTTATCAAACTCACCAGAACCATTATTATCGAACCCGGTCGCCAATAGTATAAAAGTTGCAAACGTGACTTGGACATTAAAAATATCTCCTATCCATGGCTGGCTCCACGATATTTCAATTCTAGTCATGTCTCTGTTTGGCATGATATTTACGCTCTTAGCCACCTTTTCTGCCATCTTAATCAAACGTATAAAAGAAAACCAAGAGTCGCTTAAAAATATTGTCGCTACACGTACGAAAGAATTGGACGATAATTTAAAACGCTTAAATTTAGCTCTAGCGTCAACGGGCCAAGTCTGGTTTGAGCTAAACATACAAAGTGGTGAAGTTTCATTTGGCGGCCAATACGAGCAACTGACAGACTACACGCCATCCGATATCCAAGTGACCTTGGAGCAATGGTTAGAAAAGATCCACCCAGATGACCTTGAATCAGCCTCCCGTCGGTATAGAAGATCCTTAGTAGCGGGTATACCATTTGAACTTGAATACAGAAGAATAAATAAAGATGGAAACTGGTTATGGATCCATACTGCCTGTGAATTTACTGCGTGGGATGAGCATCACAAACCTATCTGGTGTACCGGTGTTCATACCGATATATCACAACGAAAACAGATAGAGCTGCGTGATAATGCGCGCAATGCGGTGTTAGAGAAACTATTAAAAGGCGATCCATTAAAAATAATTTTGGAACACATAGTTAACTTCATCGAACAGGAACAAACTGGAGCGCTATGTTCAGTACTACTGGCAAATGCACAAGGCACCCATCTGCATACTGGATTTTCATCATCAAGTATTCCTGATTACTACAATGAGGCCACTGATGGCATTGAAATTGGGGATGGCATAGGCAGTTGTGGCACCGCAGCATTCTCGAAAAAAAGAGTTATTGTTGAAGATATTCAAACTCATCCTTATTGGGCTCAGGCTAAAGAGCTAACCGCCAAAGCACAATTAGCCGCTTGTTGGTCAGAGCCGATTATCGGTGCAAACAACACACTGCTGGGTACCTTTGCTATTTATCACCGTGAACCGAGCGCACCAACCGATAACGACTTCAAATTACTAGAATTCGCCGTGCAACTCAGCGTTATAGCGATTGAACGAAATCTGTCAGATAAAAAACTTCAGCTTTCTTCCCGTGTATTTAACGATACCAATGAGGGACTGATGATCACAGATGTAACGGGGAAAATTATTGATGTCAATCCAGCTTTCACTCAAACCACGGGTTACAACCGGAGTGAAGTATTAGGCCAAACACCAAGTATCCTCTCTTCCGACAAACAGAGTTCTGCATTCTTTATTGAAATGTGGCAGAGCCTCATCAAGCAAGGTCAATGGCATGGTGAAGTCTGGAATAGAAAGAAAAATGGTGAACTCTTTGCAGCGCGACTTTCTATTTCTTCACTCACCAGTGATGATGGTAACACCTTGCACTACGTAGGTTTATTCTCTGATATAACCGAGACCAAGCAACAGCAACAAAAGCTGGAATTGATGGCGCATTATGACATGCTCACCGAGTTACCTAATCGCTCGTTGCTTGCAAAACGCTTTAAATCAGGCATTGCCCATAGTCAGAAAACAGAAACCATGCTGGGTGTTTGTTTTCTCGATTTAGATAATTTTAAACCCGTCAATGATAGCTATGGCCATGACATAGGCGATCAATTACTCATCGCAGTAGCCCAACGTCTAAAAAGCAATATCAGAGATGCAGATACAGCTTCACGTCAGGGTGGAGATGAATTTGTCCTTTTATTGGGTGATATAAAATCATTTGCTCACTGTGACGAAATACTGCAACGGATTAATTACTTTCTTGCCCAGCCTTATAACATTGCTGGACATACTTTTGATATCAGCGTCTCGATTGGGGTTACCCTGTATCCAGGCGATGATGCCAATTTGGATACCTTATTACGCCACGCTGATTATTCGATGTATCAAGCAAAATTAGCCGGAAAAAACCGTTACCATCTGTTTAATCCCGAGCAAGATAAACAAAAAATCCAAAAACACCAGCAACTTGATGAGATAAAACAAGCCTTATCAAATAACGAGTTTGCTTTGTATTACCAACCGAAAATCAATATGAAAACTGGAGAGGTGTTTGGTGCTGAAGCGTTAATTCGTTGGTTCCATCCAGAGAAAGGGTTGATCCCGCCGCTTGAATTTTTACCGATTATTGAAGGTTCAGAGCTAGAGATCCAAGTCGGTGACTGGGTGATTAACCAAGCACTGGAACAAATTGTTAAATGGCAAAAACAAAGTATTTTTATTGAAGTGAGTGTTAATATCGCGTCCTACCATTTGCTCTCGTCCGCATTTTTGTCTCAACTGGAAAATGCGCTGGCAAGCCACCCCAGCTTGAATGCCAAATATTTGCAATTAGAAATATTGGAAAGCAGCGCACTGGGCGATCTCAATGCCATTCGTAGTATTCTTAATACCTGTCGCTATGTATTAGGCGTGAATATCGCTCTAGATGATTTTGGTACGGGTTATTCTTCACTTACCCACCTAAAAAACTTGCCTGCTAATACCATCAAAATTGACCAAAATTTTGTAAAAAACATGCTCGACGATCCTGACGATTATGCCATTATCAATGGCGTACTTGCGTTAGCAGACTCCTTTAATCGTGAAGTCATTGCAGAAGGTGTTGAAACAACAGAGCACGGCTTGATGTTATTAGCAATGGGTTGCTATGCGGCACAGGGTTATGGCATTGCCCGGCCTATGCCAGCAGCTGATATTCCTGATTGGTTACACAGCTATATGCCAAACCAGCAATGGTTAGATAGTGGTAACTTAGTGCGCCCAACAAAAACAAAATAGAAGTGATCTTTGAGCGCCTAACTGAGCAGCCAGAACTTGATTTAACATTATCAAAATGGGGGGGAATAGTCGGGGCATCTGAACGCACACTATCTCGAATATTTGCAAAAGAGTTCAATACATCGTTTGCGTTATGGCGACAGCATTTACGTCTGTTCCAGTCACTGTCTCTACTAGACTCCGAGCTTTCAATACAAAGCGTGGCGCATCAAGTGGGTTATCAAAATGATTCATCTTATATCAAAGCCTTTAAAGCACATTTTGCTATGACACCACAGCAGTTCCGTACCAAAAACCATCGAATTTATATCGAATAAGCTCAGTAATAAAATTAATTTTACTGTAGTATATTTAGGGTCTTTCTTATATGAGCGCTTTCAATGTCTAATACCTGTCAAAATCAGTCAATTGCCAACATTTCTCTCGCACAATTAACACAGCCACTCGATGCGATGCACCTTGCCCAATTAACCTCATTTGCTTATGGCCTACCACCACTGTACTTTTGCCGTGAATATTTAGATCAAGACGAGCAAACAGCGATTGGCCATTGCTTACAACGTCTAGCAAATGGCATGAGTAATCAAGAGTTCACATTAGAGAAGTTAACGATTTTATTATCAGAAAGAGATTATTACGACGACTATGAAGCGCGTCTACGTTTAGGGCCAGAGTTAGCATAACTCAACCCCCCTTCATTCAGCTTTGTTGGACTCAGGCTACTGCGTGATAACGTCGACAAAGTTGAGTGATATTCCCCAAAAAATCTAACACAGCAAAGCCACAATAACACCCTATCAGCTTACTCGCTGGGGATAAACGTCCCTACAAATGTGTAAAGTGCTAAATACCTATACCTCACAACACCTCATCCATAAGTAAAATATGCTATTACCATAAATATAGTATATTTTACATATAGGTAGAGGCTACATACACTTACTCTTTCTTTCTAAGGAGTGATCATAATGAAAAATATTGGTGTTATTTTAATGATGGCAAGTACGCTTGCTTGCAGTTTCAACGCGGCGGCCAAAGCAAACTTCTCTGTCATCAATACCGGACAATCGGCAGGCAGTTCAGAAGGTCTTATTGTCTCTGGTGGGGACTGGTTTAAAAAACGTAACCTAGTGCACAACGCGGTACTCATTCAACATGAGCAAGGGGATTTATTAATTGATACAGGCCTTGGCAGAGAGGTAGATAAACAAGTTGCGAGCATGAGTTGGCTTAACCGACAGTTATTTGCTTACACAAAGGCCGCGCCAGTAATAGATCAATTACAGCAACAAAATTATGATTTTAACCGCTTAAAAGCCATTATACCGACCCATTTACATTGGGATCATGCCTCTGGTATTGAAGACTTTAAAGCTTTAAATACACCAGTATGGGTGCAGAAAAATGAACTGGAAACCGCAAAAAAACATGCTCCACCTGCTTTTATTCAAAGCCAATTTGATGATCCCGCGATAAACTGGCATTTCATCTCATTAAATAACAGCAATAAATTAGGCTTTACAGCTAGCTTAGATGTTTTTGATGATGGCTCAGTCATCTTAATCGATATGTCTGGTCACACCCATGGCCAGATAGGTGTACTCGTTAATAACGCATACCTGTTTATTGGCGATAGCACATGGTCAATTGCAGGCGTGAACAATAATGTTGGCCGTAGCGCGTTAGTAAAATGGTTAGTCGATCTCAATCACGACCAGCAGCAATCAGATAATATGGTCGAAAAATTGCATCTGTTGACCATACAAAATAAACAGTTAGTTATTGTTCCAGCGCATGATGAAATAGTGGCAGCAACGTTGCCGCACTATCCTAAATTTTTAATGTGATCTTTAAACTAGCTTCACATGTCATAAAAAGAGGTATTCGGTGGATTTAAAATCGTTGAAATATTTTGTTGCAGCAGTCGACTCAGGTAGCATTACAGGAGCATCAAAACAGTGCTTTGTTGCTCAGCCATCGATCACTATCGCCATTAATAAGCTGGAGGCAGAGTTTGATACTGTGCTGTTGATTCGCCATAAAAAAGGGGTTACTCCAACATCTGCCGGACAACAGTTTTATCAACATAGTAAAGCCCTGTTAAATCAAGCGGGATCGATGTTTGAATATTTCAATCCACAACAAGCACGGCAAACCGTCACCGTCGCAGTACAAGCAGACATTAGCTTGGTCTATTTAAAACTGCTCATGTCGCAACTGCAACAGCATTGTCCACAATGGTTATTACATTTAACCAGTGATTGTACCGCAGATATATATTTAGGCAGCGATTGCCAAGACATTTATGTAAACCCCGACAGCAAAGACAATTTTGCGGCATTCCGACCGTTGTGGCGAGATCAGTACTATTTAATCATCCCTAACAATCATGCGCTAGGTTTTAAAACCCATGTCACATTAGAGCAGTTGTACGGTGTTGCGATGATTGAACGCAGACAGTGTAAAAAAATGAATATATTGATGGATTATATGCGTGAATTGAAAATAGAGCGTGTAGCATCAGTTGATACTGAAGAATGGGCGCTGGCATTAGCAGAGCAGCAAATAGGACTTTTACTTGCGCCACTCACTACCGAGCAACTTGAACATGAAAACTACACTGCAATCCCAATTTCAAACATCACAGGAATAGAACAAATGGAACGTCAAGTTGGCATCACATTAGCGCCTCATCGTTTACAGCAGCCTGATTTTATGGCGTTAGTAGACAAGTTTGCACAGAAGATAAATTAAAACAGAGCTGGAATGGAAAAATAAAAAGGCTACTAATAAGCAGCCTTTTTTAAATAATTACGACAAGCAATACAACTCAACAAAACGAACCCAGAAATTAGGGCGTACCTTGGAATATTAATGCTCGTAACAAAATTATTTTACTTCACACGCACCGATTATTGTCG
>Ga0209292_1006564_pt1 | contig 11379 bp, 11 predicted proteins | sample GOMGulsemesocosm_2_FD_184634 | JGI IMG/M metagenome (GOLD analysis project Ga0209292, IMG submission 184634) | Methane-oxidizing microbial communities from mesocosms in the Gulf of Mexico - GOM9C Gulf of Mexico (SPAdes) (version 2) | ecosystem: Environmental > Aquatic > Marine > Cold seeps...
TTTAACGTTTAGCATTAAAATTATAATGATTGCAATAAAACTGTTTTTTTGTTAGTATATTTGTATTAGAAGTTAGATTAAAAATAGGAGACAAAATGATTGTGTTTATAGATGGAGAATATGTAAAAGAAGAAGACGCAAAAGTATCTGTAAATGACAGAGCTTATGTTTTTGCTGATGGTGCCTATGAGGGTTTTCGTGTTTATAATGAAAAAATATTTAAATATGAAGAACATAAAATACGTTTTCAGCGAAGTTTAGATGAATTACGAATTGATCATGTTATAAACAATGAAATACAAGATATTTACGAAGAATTGAGAAAAGTAAATAATTATGAAAATGTTGAGTGTTTTTATTATATGCATATTACAAGAGGGCAAAGTCCAAGAGCACATGCATTTCCTAGTAAAAAAACAAAAGTAGGTATTTATGCTTTTTTAATGCCAAAAGCCTTAAACGTAAAAAACTATCAAGAAGGAATATCTGTTTGTACAGTACCTGATAACAGATGGGCTAGATGTGATATCAAATGTATTTCGTTAATTGCCAATTGTCTTGCGAGCCAAATTGCAGCTGACAATGACTGTTCAGAAGCTTTATTTGTTCATGATGGTGTAATTACTGAAGGAACTAAAACAAATGTGTGTTTTGTTAAAAACAATGTAGTATACACACATGCAAAAACAAACAGAATTTTAGCAGGTGTTACACGAAATACCCTTCTTGAGTTATGTGAACAAAATGGCATTACTGTGAATGAATTTCCATTAACCCTTGACAAATTAGAGGATATTGATGAGGCATTTTTAACTGGAACTACTGAAGAACTAACTCCTATTACGACAATTGATGGTAAAAAAGTCGGCTCTGGACTTACTGGAAGTTTAACTAAAAAACTGCAAAAGATATTTAAAGATGAAGTGAACCGTTGTTCTTTTTAAAATAAAGAAGCGAAGGCTTCTTTATTTTTTAACTTTAAGTTAACTAGTTTCTTAAGTTTTACTAATAATATATAAAAATGCGTAAATAAAATACACGGAATTTTTTTATAATAAGTGCAAAGATTTTAAATGCATTTGCATATATTTATCATTTGTTTTAGCTTTATATTTATAGAATTTCATTCCTTTAATATCTAAAGCAATTTCAAAATCTTCTATTTTATTAAATTTCTCTAAATAAAAGTGTGTATCAATAAACTTATCTTGATAGTTAGTAAACAATAAATTATCAAAAGATATATTTACGATGCCATTTTTCACCATATTTGTGCCTGTTGTTAACGCAGGGCAGGACTCATCAATAAATATCTCATTTGTAATAGTAGGGCTTAACGGATAGGTTCTACATACATTAGGGCGTGTATCATAAATAGTGCAAACATTATCTTTTATATAGGTACAGTGTTGGGTACCTTTTGAGATTATTAGGTTTGCTTTTAAATAACCCATATCTCCAAAAGTAAATAAAATAACAAAGTGTTGATAAACGTCTTGGAATTCTTCTAAGGTTAATTGCGAAAAGTTTGAACCATATAAACCTGAACAGCATTTCGCACCACAGCCTTCACATGAAGAAAAAGAAAAAGATTTATTTGCAATGTTTTCGAAGTTTTTCATAAAAGATTTTATAACAAAGTACTTTTAACTCTACTTTAAAATAAAAATAGTGTATTTTAGCTTTTAGTATTTATTGAAAAAACAAGCGCTTTTTTAGCATATTTTATATATAATTGCAGATTAAAAAAAATGAGGTTTGTATACTATGTGTGGAATTGTTGGATATATTGGAAATAAAAATACACAAGATTTATTATTAGATGGTTTGAAAGAACTTGAATACAGAGGGTATGATTCAAGTGGTATAGCATTATTAAATAAAAATGAAATAGAAGTATATAAAGCCTTAGGTAAATTAAAAAACCTAGAAGCAAAAGTTGAAAATGATAAAAACTATCCTTTAGGAATAGGTCATACTAGATGGGCCACTCATGGGAAACCAACAGAACTTAATGCGCATCCTCATTTAGGTGAATATTCTTATGTCGTTCACAATGGGATTATCGAAAACTACAAGGAAATTAAAGAAAAATTACTTAAAGAAGGACATAAGTTTGTATCTCAAACAGATACAGAAGTTATTGTTCATTTATTTGAATATTTTTACAATAAAAACCCTGATTCAAAAGCAGCATTTTTAAATACGATAAAAGAACTTCGTGGGGCTTATTCAATTCTAATAATTTCAAAAGTTGATCCTGATAAAATCTTCTTTTTTAAACATGGTTCACCTTTAATTGTGGCGCATGGAAAAGAAGAAGGAGAAGTACTTTTTGCTTCAACAGATGCTCCTTTAATTGGTTTATGCAAAGATGTTGTTTATTTAGAAGATGGAATGGGTGGTATTGCTTCTTCTAAAGGTATTGAGTTTTTCTCAGATGATATTGTATGGGGCAGTCTTCCAACATCAAAACAATATGCGCAAAAAGATGGATATAGATTTTTTATGGAAAAAGAAATATACGAGCAAAGTGATGTTGTAAGTGATGCTCTTTTAGGAAGATTAGGGGAAAATGAAATAAATTTTGATGAATTTGATGCAAGTATTATTGACAATATTGATGAAATTAAAATTTGCGCCTGTGGTACCTCTTACCATGCAGGGTTAACCGCTTCGTATTTATTTGAACGTTTAACAAAAATCAGATGTTCAGTTGAAATTGCTTCTGAATTTAGATACAAAGAGCCTTTATTATCTAAGCGTACCTTATTTTTAGTGGTTTCTCAAAGTGGAGAAACGGCGGATACTCTAGAAGCTTTAAAAATGGCAAAAAATGCAGGTTTAAAAACACTTGTTATTTGTAATGTTGATAATTCTTCAATGACTAGAGTTGCTAATACTACTGTATTAACACGAGCAGGTATTGAAAAAGGAGTAGCTTCAACCAAAGCTTTTTCGACTCAAACAGCTGTTTTATGGATGATGGCTTTATATTTTGCTAAATATAAAAATACAATAAGTTCTTTGAAATTAGAAGAAGAATTGCATGCTTTAAGAGAAGTACCACAAGCATTAATTATTAGTGATGAGATGCATGAAAAAACCAAACGTTTATCTAAGCGATATTTACATGGACATGGTTTTTTCTTTATAGGAAGAGATGTGTTTTTTCCTTTAGCTCTTGAGGGTGCATTAAAATTAAAAGAGATTTCATATTTACATGCTGAGGGTTACCCTTCTGGTGAAATGAAACATGGACCTATTGCTTTAGCAGATCCTGAATTATTCACTATTGCATTGATGCCAGAAAATCTTTTATATGAAAAAATCAAGTCTAATGTGGAAGAATTAAGTGCACGAGACAGTACTATTTGTACTATTTCACCCCTTGATTTTGATTTAAGCGATGATTTTATTAAAACAAAAAAAACAGATCATTATATGCTAGAGTTTTTTGAAATGTTAGTAGCTTTACAGTTATTATCTATGGAAATCTCAGTAAGACTTGGAAATGATGTGGATATGCCAAGAAACTTGGCAAAATCAGTTACAGTAGAATAAGTAACAAATAGTTTTAAATCGTGCTGGAGTATTTCTTATTTTTTCTCCAGCTCTAAGTAATTAAAAATAATGGAAAACAAAAATGGAAAACCATACAAGGAAAACAAAAATGGAAAACAAAAGTCAATATTTATTTACAAGTGAAGTAGTAGCACCTGGACATCCTGATAAATGTGCAGATATTATTGCTGATAGTATTGTTGATAGATTAATAATAGAAGATGCAACTTCAAGAGTTGCTTCAGAAGTATTTGTTGCTGGAAAGCATATTATTATTGGTGGAGAAGTTAAATCCAATGCAAAATTATCAAATGATGATTATGTTGCTTTGGTTAAACAAACACTAGCAAAAATAGGTTATGATGGAAAAAGTTCTTTTTCAAAAGAACAATGTTTACATCCTGATGATGTACAAGTACAAGTATTATTAAATCAACAAAGTCCTGATATTAATCAAGGAGTTGATCAAAACTCTGGTGAAATTGGTGCAGGTGATCAAGGAATTATGTTTGGTTTTGCATCAAGTGAAACCGCTGATTATATGCCAGCTGCAATTACGTACGCACGAATGTTAAGTGATAAAGTATACAATTATGCATTGTCACATAATCATAAACTAGGTGTGGATATTAAAACACAAGTTACACTTGATTATGGAAACAAAGCAAATTTTGAAAATTGTAAACCTCAAAAAATTCATACTATTGTAGTATCTGCACCTTCAGTTGAAGCTATGGATATAGTAGAAGTGCGAGCACTTATTCAAGGATTAATTGATGATACGGGATTGCCTACTGATTTATATGATCCTAAAGATACAATTATTCATATTAATCCTACTGGTAGATATGTAAACCACTCATCATTGCATGATTCTGGATTAACAGGAAGAAAACTTATTGTTGATTCTTTTGGAGGATATGCACCAATAGGTGGAGGAGCTCAAAGTTCTAAAGATTATACAAAAGTAGATAGATCTGGATTATATGCAGCACGTTGGATTGCAAAACATATTGTTGCAGCAGGACTTGCATTAAAATGTAATGTTCAGCTATCATATGCAATTGGAGTAGCACGACCTACTTCTGTATCTGTTGATACGTTTGGTACGTATACAAAAGTAAATGATGATGTTTTATCATCTTTTGTATTAGATACTTTTGCTTTAACTCCTAAATGGATTACTGATAAATTTAATTTGGATAAACCAAGTGAAGAAACATTTCTTTATGCTGATGTTGCTGCAAGGGGACAAGTAGGTCAAAGTGATTATCCTTGGGAACAATTAGACGAATTAGAAAAATTTGAAGCTATAAAATAAATACTGTAAGGATATACAATGGATTTAAAAAACTTATTTAATAAAATCACATTTGATTTAAGTAAAAAAGAACAACCAACAAAAAAAGATGCACCATCTCACTGGATTAAATGTCCAGAGTGTAGCTCTTTGATGTTTTTTAAAGAAGTAGAAGCTCAAAATAACATTTGTCCCAAATGTAATTTTCATATGAGAATTGGAGCAAAAAGAAGAATTGAGATTTTATGTGATGAAAATACTTTTATTGAATATGACAGTACTTTAAAACCCGTAGATCCTTTAAATTTTGTAGATCAAAAATCCTATAAAAAAAGAGTAGATGATGCAGTTGCTAAAACAGGACGAAGTTCTTCTGTAATTGCAGGTGAAGCTAAAATAAATGGTTTACCTGTACAGCTTGCTATTTTTGATTTTTCTTTTATGGGTGGTTCCCTAGGAAGCGTAGAAGGTGAAAAAATTGTACGAGCAGCTAATCGAGCAATGGAGAAAAACCAAGGTTTGATTATTGTGTCAGCATCTGGGGGTGCTAGAATGCAAGAAAGTACGTTTGCTTTAATGCAAATGGCTAAAACTTCTGCAGCTCTTAAAAAATTAGATGCTTGTAAATTACCTTATATTTCAGTATTAACTGATCCTACTTTTGGAGGGGTTTCAGCCTCTTTTGCTTTTTTAGGGGATATTATTATGGCTGAACCAGGTGCTTTAATTGGTTTTGCAGGTGCAAGGGTTATTAAACAAACTATTGGCGCAGATTTACCAGATGGTTTCCAGAGAGCTGAGTTTTTACTAAAAAAAGGTTCTATAGATATGGTTGTTAATAGAGCTGATATGAAAAAAACAGTTTCTGATTTATTAAAAATGTTTTATTCAAAAGCGAGCTAATGCCTGCGATGAAATTTGAAGAAGTTTTGGGTTTTAATCCTAAAACTTCTTCCAACGAGTTATATGCTTTATGTGACTATGAAACCCTTCAAAAAAAGAATCTTAGCCTTGATGACTTTATTAACATTGTAGAAAAACTTGATGTTAAAATAATCCAATACAGAGATAAAATTTCAGCAAATGATATTCAAATTAAACATTTAGAAAAAATAAAAGAAAAACTTAATGTTATTCTTCTTATTAACGATAAAGTTGAATTAGTACCTTATTGTGATGGAATGCACCTTGGACAAGAAGATTTAGAAAAAATTCATGAAAACAAAACCTATGCAATTAAAATTCTAAGAACAAGAATCAAAAACAAATTTTTAGGTTTAAGTACGCATAATGAATATGAAATACTAGAAGCAAATGGCTTGGATATTGATATGATTGGCTTGGGAGCTTACCGCAATACTAGTACTAAAGATATTTCTAATATCTTAGGAGACAAAATATCTTATCTGTGTCAAATGTCAAATATTCCAGTATGTGTTATTGGAGGAGTTAAGATGGATGATAAAATTAAATATGCTAATTTTAATGTAGTAGGAAGTGATTTGTATGAGTAAAATAATTATCTATCAAATTGCAAAAAATACAAAAGATGATTTTGAACCTATTATAAAAGAGTTTATAAAAATGAGTTCTAAGTATGCAAAAGTACAAATTGTAAATCTCTTTAATAAAAATATTGGAAAAGCGCAAACTATTTCAGAACAAGAAGCAAAAAAATCCTATTCTGCGGTTTTTGAACCCTTTTTAGAAAGTGGATATAATATAGCATTAGATGTAAAAGGTGAAGCCCTAGATAGTTTTAAGTTTGCAGATATAATCAGTAAATACTCAACAATTAACTTTTTTATTGGTGGTGCTTATGGATTTGAAGATGAATTTCTTAAATCTTGTGATAAAAAAATATCACTCTCAGAATTGACTATGGCACATAAAGTGGCCAATTTAGTGCTTTTAGAACAAGTTTTTAGAAGTTTATGCATAATTAATAATCATCCCTATCATAAGTAATTTAGATTAATTTGTGTATAATATGCAAATTTTAAAATCGGGGTATAATTTGGCTAATAAAAAACATATCGAAGAGTTGAGAATTACTCTACTAGAAAGACAAGATTTAATTAGAAGAAATATAGACGAGAGTAGAGAAAGTATTAATGGTTTAAAAAACTCAGAATGTAATGATGAATTTGATTATGCAGAAGTGTCAAGTGATTCATTTAAAGAAGGCATTATTGCAAATGCTCAAATAAAAGAGTTACACGAAATTGAATCAGCAATTAAAAGAATTGCAAAAGGCACTTATGGTGTTTGTGATATGTGTGATGAAGTTATTGCACTTGGTCGCTTACGTGCAAAACCATTTGCAAAATTTTGTACACCTTGTAGAGAAATTTATGAGGAAGAAAAACAAAAATAAAGGATTAAATTATGGGACTAAAGAAGTATATAATTTCTTCAATATTGTTAATTGTTATTATTGGCGGATATGTATTTAGTTTAGATGCTAATGAATATACGATTAAAATACTTGACTATGAATTGACTTTATTAATTGCCGTTTGGGCTATCGTACCTACTGGTTTATTACTGGTATTTACTATTTTACATATTCTATTTTATGGGTTTAGAAACTTTTTAGAAACAAGAGCCATTGAAAAAGATGAAGAGAATATAATTAATTTAATAAAAGATTTTCTTTTAGAGAATAAATCAAAACAAAAATTTAAAACAAAAGTCTTTAGTGATTTGTCAAGTGTTTTAATGCAAATGAATTTATCCTCTGTCAAAGATTTTAAATCTGATAATGAAGAATTAAATACTATTGTTTCTGTAATTAATCAAATCAATGAGGGTGAATATGTTTCAATAAAAAACATGAAATTTAACCCTCATGGAAATGTTCATAAAAAAAATACATTAAATAAAATCAATTCTGATATTGATTTTGCGTTAGAAGTGGTAAAAAAAACAAATACCTATTCAAAAGAAGAAATAAAATGTGCTTTTAATAGAATCTTAGAAGAAAAATCTATGACTACTATTAAAAAAATCACACCTGCAATGGATTTAGATAAAGAAATGGTCTTAGCACTGTTTCAAAAAGACAAAGAAGAAGCAGATTTCTCTATTGGTTTAGAGGAAATTAAAAGATATTCAAAAATGTCTAACTTTACAAAAAATGATTATATTGACTTGGTTAAATTGTATAAAGATACCTTTACTCCAGATGAAATTATCAAAATGAGTGAAGAATTATCCAATGATGAAGATTTGGCTTTAGATGCCTACCTTTATATATTGTTTGAGTTTGAAATGTTAGATGAAGTTCGTGAGTTATTAAATGCATGTGCAGACGATGAATATACTGCTTTTAAAGCCTTAATTGATTTAAAAGACAATGGCAAACACTATAGTTTAGACGCTATTAACTATAAAAACTAAATGAAGAAATTAGACTTTTCAAAACCTTTAGTGGTATTAGCACCACTAGCAGGTTATACAGACTTACCCTTTAGAAGGGTTGTAAAAAAATTTGGTGTTGACTTAACAATATCAGAAATGATCTCTTCAAATGCTTTGGTTTATAAATCAGAGCGAACACTAAAAATGATAGAAAAATCACCCAGTGAAGATCCTTATTTTGTGCAAATTGCAGGTAATGATGCTTCTTTAGTAAGAGAAGCAGTTGAAATTCTTAATGATGTAGAAGGTATTGACGGTATTGATTTAAACTGTGGATGTCCCGCACCAAAAGTTTTTAATCATGGTTCTGGTTCGAACCTTTTAGGGGATTTGAAAAAACTTGAAGAAATACTTCAGACGGTTAAAAAATACAGCAATAAACAATATACGTCAGCTAAAGTTAGACTTGGTGTTGATGAAAAAATTCCAGTAGACATAGGAAAAGCAGTAGAAGCCTGTGGTGCGGATTTTGTTTCTGTTCATGGAAGAACTCGTGCAGGAAAATACAAAGCTGCCGTTGATTATGATGCAATTAAAGCAATGGTTGAAAATGTCTCTATTCCAGTTATTGCTAATGGGGATATAAAAGATTATGCAAAAGCAAAAGAAGTACTTGAATATACAGGCGCAGCTGGTGTTATGATTGGACGTGGAGCTATTGGTAAACCATGGATTTTTCACCAATTGAAAAATAATGAAGAAGATATATCTGCTGAATTAAAACGAGAAATAATTTTGGAACACTATGATTCTGTGATTGATTATCATGGTTTACATGGTGCTATAATGTTTAGAAAATTATTGCATTCTTATTCAAAAGGTTACAATGGTGCATCTGAATTTAGAGATATGATTAATAAAATCAGTGACAAAGATATTATGAGAGATATTATTTCTACATTTTTCTCTACAGAAAAATTTTAAGGTTAAAAATGAAAGAATTTTATTATGAATTAAAGATTCAAGCAGATACTTCTTTGGATTTATTCATAGATTTAGTAGATGCATTACTTCCTAATGCTATAGAAGAGGGTGATAACTTTTTTATAATACGAAGTGAAGAAGAATTAAATACCATTGAGTATGGCGTAAAAGAATTTGCAAAAGCTATGAATTTAGACTGTCTTACTTTTTGTGAAAAAAAGAAAAATGAAGACTGGATAAAAAAATACCAAGAATCAGTAAAAGCGATTGAAGTTGATAAATTTTATATACGACCATCATGGATAGAAAAAAAAGAGAATTTAATTAACATTATCATTGACCCCGCTTTATCTTTTGGTTCAGGACATCATGAAACTACCAATGCCTGTTTAGAAGCAATTTCTAAATATATTAAAAAAGACGATGAAGTTTTAGATGTGGGGTGTGGTTCTGGCATACTAAGTATTGCAGCAGCAAAACTTGAATCAAAGGTTGATATCTGCGATACGGATGAAAATTGTATTAAAGACAGTGAAGTTAACTTTTCATTAAACAAAACAAAGTACAATAAGTCATGGGTTGGAAGCTCAACCTTTTCTTCAAAAAAATATGACGTAGTTATAGCTAATATAGTTGCTGATGTTTTAATTATGATTTCAAAAGATTTAAAAAAATGTTTAAAATCAAATGGAACTCTTATATTATCGGGTATACTTGATAAGAATTTAACAAGAGTACTAAAAAAGTTTGAAGACTTAGAAATAAAAGAAACCATTCATAAAAATGAGTGGTGTACCGTTGTTCTCAAAGGAGTTTAATTGAACAATAATAATCAAGACAATAATAACAAAAACAATAAAAATGGAAATTTTTTTAATAATAATCCTTTATTAATTTTCGTAATTTTTTCAATTGTTACAATAATGGCATTTAAAACTATGTTTCCAGAAAACCAAAATGGTATGAATAATACTGGAATACAAGCTTTTGGTTCTACTAACAATAATAAAACTAAAACAATTGCTTATTCTGAACTTAAAAAATTAATGGCAAGTTCTCAAATTGATTACGTTGGCATTGGAAAGGTTTATATTAAAGCCATTTCAAAAGGTTCTAACGGGCAAGTTACAACATATACTGCAAGAAGAGTTATTCCTGATGAAACATTAATCAAAGCCTTAGAAGAAAAGGGCATTAATTATGGTGGCATTAATGAAGAAAACCTTTTAGCAGATATTTTATTTGGTTGGATTCTTCCAATCTTTATCTTTTTTGCTATTTGGATGTTCTTGGCTAAGCGAATGTCTAAATCTATGGGCGGAGGAGGCGGAGGCCTTCTTGGAATTGGTTCTTCTAAAAAAATGATAAATTCTGAAAAACCCAATGTTAAGTTTGAAGATATGGCGGGAAATAAAGAAGCAAAAGAAGAAGTAGCTGAAATTGTGGAATTTCTAAGAAATCCTGATAGATATGTAAAATTAGGAGCTCAAATTCCTAAAGGTGTGTTATTAGTAGGACCTCCAGGAACAGGAAAAACATTATTAGCAAAAGCGGTTGCAGGAGAAGCAGAAGTTGAATTTATGTCCGTTACTGGATCTTCTTTTATTGAAATGTTTGTAGGTGTTGGAGCTTCAAGAGTAAGAGATTTATTTGAGCAAGCTAAAAAAGTTGCACCTTCTATTATTTTCATTGATGAAATTGATGCTATTGGTAAATCTAGATCTTCAGGTGGCCCAATGGGTGGAAATGATGAGAGAGAACAAACTCTAAATCAACTCTTAGCTGAAATGGATGGTTTTAGCTCAGCTGGTGCCCCAGTTATTGTATTAGCAGCAACAAACAGACCAGAAGTATTAGATGCTGCTCTTCTTAGACCAGGACGATTTGATCGACAAGTATTGGTTGATAAACCAGATTTAGATGGTAGAATTGAAATTTTAAAAGTTCATATTAAAGATGTTAAATTAGCAAAAGATGTTGATTTAAGAGAAGTTGCTACTATGACAGCAGGACTAGCAGGAGCTGATTTAGCAAACATTATAAATGAAGCAGCATTACTTGCAGGACGAGCAAATAAGAATGAAGTTGAAAATGAAGATTTTAAAGAATCAGTTGAGAGACAAATTGCTGGTTTAGAGAAAAAATCAAAGAGAATTTCTCCAAAAGAG
>Ga0209292_1006568_pt1 | contig 11374 bp, 7 predicted proteins | sample GOMGulsemesocosm_2_FD_184634 | JGI IMG/M metagenome (GOLD analysis project Ga0209292, IMG submission 184634) | Methane-oxidizing microbial communities from mesocosms in the Gulf of Mexico - GOM9C Gulf of Mexico (SPAdes) (version 2) | ecosystem: Environmental > Aquatic > Marine > Cold seeps...
ACAAGCTACAAGCTACAAGCTACAAGCTACAAGATTAGGCCACAGTCATCTTGCACGTCACAACCTTAATTCGTGCTAGATGGCTTAATTTTCTAACTTAATCCATCTTTACCTCTGCCCACTGTGGTTAACTCATCTTTTAAAGACCTTTTTTCACCACAGAGGACAAAGAGCCGCTGCGCTGCACAGAGAAACATTAAAAGCTAGAGCAAGTACAAAACCCGTTCTATTTCTTTCCTCGTCTTTATCCCTCTGTGCCTCTGTGGTAAACCAATCTTTTAAAGATCTTTTTTCGCCACCGAGAACTCAGAGCCGCTTCGCTGCACAGAGAAAGAAAAAATCTTGGGTCTTAGGTCTATTAGATTTTAACTTTCGACTGCAAACTTTCGACTTTCGACTTTCGACTTTCTAACTCCCCTCCTAACTCTCTAAAGGCACAATCATTACTGGGAGGTTGGAATAGCGCATTACCTTATTGGCAGTTGAGCCCATAAAAAACTGTTTGGTGGCGGTATGAGTACGCGTTCCCATCACAATCATATCGCTATCTAACTTTTCAGCAGTCTCTATAATTTTGCGGTGTATCTTTCCCTCGACTAAGAGCGAGTTAAACTTTGGCTGCCAATCTAAGGCATCGAGCTCCGATTCACAAAAGTCATGGATTCTTTTCTGTATGATTTCTTTTAAGTTTTCTATTCCGTCTTTTTGCAACTGCGAGTATGCATCTGCTGACAAAGTGCTTTCTAAAGTCACTTTTACGGAATCAGGGATTGGCTCTATGACATGTAAAAATGTAATGCTCGCCGCATATTGCTTTGCAATGCTGACCGCCATACGAAAAGCAGGACGAGAACCATCTTCAATATCAGACACATAGAGAATTTTACTAATTTTAGGGATCATGACAACCTCACAACAATTGATTTGTGAGAATTATAGGCCTGTCGTGTTCAAGGGGAACTGACCTAAATCAACAAATAGACGAACAAACGAGATAGTGCAGCCACTGGAACAACGTGCTGAATGGTAGGCAAAAAAAAACGGCCTAAGCCGTTTTTTTAAACTTAAGAAATTACCAACCAGTAATTTCTTTTAGCGCAGTACCGATCTCAGCAAGAGAGCGAACTGTTTTAACACCAGCATCTTCAAGTGCTGCAAACTTCTCATCAGCAGTACCTTTACCGCCAGAGATGATCGCACCAGCGTGACCCATGCGCTTACCAGCAGGTGCAGTAACACCAGCAATGTAAGAAACAACAGGCTTAGTCACGTTGGCCTTGATGTAAGCAGCTGCTTCTTCTTCAGCAGATCCACCGATTTCACCGATCATTACGATCGCTTCAGTCTTAGGGTCTTCTTGGAAGCGTGCCAAGATATCGATAAAGCTTGAACCAGGAATTGGGTCACCGCCAATGCCTACACAAGTAGACTGGCCGAAACCTGCATCAGTTGTCTGCTTAACCGCTTCATAAGTAAGCGTACCTGAGCGAGAAACGATACCCACTTTGCCTGGTAAGTGAATGTGACCTGGCATGATGCCGATCTTACATTCGCCTGGCGTAATAACACCTGGGCAGTTAGGTCCGATTAGAACCACACCTAGATCGTCACACTTAACTTTACATTCAAGCATATCGACAGTCGGGATGCCTTCTGTAATACAGATGATCAATTCAAGACCTGAATTAGCAGCTTCTAGAATAGAATCTTTACAAAATGGCGCAGGTACGTAGATAACAGAAGCAGTCGCGCCTGTCTCTTTAACCGCTTCAGCAACCGTATTAAATACTGGCAAACCTAAGTGAGTCGTTCCACCTTTACCTGGCGTAACACCACCGACCATTTTTGTTCCATAGTCGATTGCTTGCTCAGAGTGAAAAGTACCTTGACCGCCAGTGAAACCCTGACAGATTACTTTAGTGTCTTTATTAATTAAGATAGACATGTTTAGTTGCCCCCTGCCGCTTTAACAGCTTGCTGAGCAGCATCTGTAAGACTTGTCGCTGCAATGATGTCTAAGCCACTTTCAGCAAGTACTTTAGAACCTAATTCAGCGTTGTTACCTTCAAGGCGTACAACCACTGGTACTTCAACGCCGACTTCTTTAACCGCACCGATAATACCTTCAGCGATTAAATCACAACGCACAATACCACCGAAGATGTTAACCAGTACCGCTTTAACATTTGAATCAGACAAGATAATCTTGAATGCTTCTGTTACGCGCTCTTTAGTCGCCCCGCCCCCAACGTCAAGGAAGTTAGCTGGGAAGCCGCCATTGATCGCAACGATGTCCATTGTACCCATCGCAAGACCAGCACCGTTTACCATGCAGCCAATAGTACCGTTTAGTGCAACATAGTTAAGCTCCCAAGATGCCGCGTGCGCTTCGCGCTCGTCTTCCTGTGAAGGATCATGCATTTCTTGGATGTCTTTGTGACGGTAAACCGCATTGCTATCGATAGAGATCTTAGCATCTAGGCAGTGCAAGTTGCCTTCTTCGGTAACTACTAGAGGGTTGATTTCTAATAGATCCAAATCTTTCTCGACGAACATTTTAGCCAGTCCAAGGAAGATTTTAGTGAACTGCTTAACTTGTGTTGGGTTAAGACCCAACTTGAAAGCTAGCTCACGCGCTTGGTAAGGTTGTGCACCTGTTAGCGGGTCGATTGTTGCCTTGATGATTTTCTCAGGAGTTTCCTCAGCAACCTTCTCAATTTCAACACCACCTTCAGTAGACGCCATGAACACTACGCGACGACTTGAACGATCGATTACCGCACCAAGGTAAAGCTCTTGTGCGATATCTGTGCATGTTTCTACAAGAATTTTAGCAACTGGCTGACCATTTTCGTCAGTTTGATAGGTCACTAAGTTTTTGCCTAACCAGTTGGCAGCAAATTCTTTAGCTTCATTCGCAGATTTGATTAGCTTAACGCCACCTGCTTTTCCGCGACCACCAGCGTGAACTTGAGCTTTAACAACCCACATGTCACCGCCAATTTTTTGTACAGCTTCAGCAGCTGCTTCCGGAGTGTCTACTGCGTATCCTTTAGATACCGGTAAACCATACTCTGCAAACAATTGTTTGCCCTGATACTCGTGAAGATTCATGCGTATTATCCGTGTATTTTCACTAATTTAAAGACTTCGCTAGTGCTAGGCACCGTCATCACCTGCTACAAAGCAGTTAATGGCAAAGTCTGCGAACAGGTTTTAACACCCTGTTAAACCCACAAGCTGAGACACAATCTATCTAGTTGATAAATTTTTTCATCAGTTTGGGAGCATTCAAGAGGTTGAATACCTCTTGATTTTATTACTGATCAGTTAACTTATTGCTTTTAAAGGCACTAATTGATCAGTGAATATTGTACCAATGCCGCCTTTAATAAGACGGCGCTAGTATAGCAAAAAGGTAATGATTTTTAACCTAGACAAAGGTCAAATATTAACGCTTTTTGCGGTTAGCCATATGAATGGCCATATTATCAACCGCCAGAGCTGCCTCATGAACTGCTTCACTGGTTGTCGGATGAGCGAAGCACATCAACTGTAGATCTTCGGTGGTTGAACAGAATTCCATCGCGATAGCGCCTTGCGTGATCAGCTCAGAAACTCCAGCACCGACCATGTGCACACCCAGTACTCTGTCTGTTTGCTCATCTGAAATGATCTTTACAAAACCGGCAGTTTCGTTAGCAGCCATCGAGCGACCAATAGCTGCAAATGGGAACTTACCCGATTTAATTTTCACGCCATCTGCTTTAAGCTCTTGCTCCGTTTTACCAACCCAAGCCATTTCCGGGTGTGTATAAATGATACTAGGAATAACTTCATAATTCATCTGCGCATGGTGACCGGCAATAATCTCTGCAGCCATAATACCCTCTTCAGAAGCTTTATGCGCCAGCATTGGGCCACGAACAGAGTCACCTATCGCGTAAACACCGGGTGCCGCTGTTTTACACTGAGCATCCACTTCAATGAAGCCACGCTCATCGAGCTTAACACCGCTATCATCCGCTAATAAGCCTTGAGTTTGCGGACGACGACCGACAGCAACAATAAGCTTATCAACAATAATCTCTTGCTCACCAGCGGCATCTTTGTAGAAGACTTTAACTTTGCCATCAACGATTTCAGTACCTGTTACCATTGAGCTAAGCTTGATATCTAAGCCTTGCTTTTTAAGCAGTTTAGCACCTTCTTTAGCAACATCTTTATCAGCAGCTGCTAAGAATGAATCCATCGCTTCTAGCACTGTTACTTTCGTACCCAGACGGGACCATACTGAACCCATTTCTAGACCGATGACTCCTGCGCCAATAACACCCAAAGTTTGCGGTGTTTCATCAATATTTAATGCGCCTTCGTTATCGAGAATCAAGCCTTCGGTTAACGGTGCTGGCGGAATATTTACCGGCAGCGAACCCGATGCAAGAATGACATTATCGGCATCGTATACGCTAACAGTACCGTCAGCAGCCGTTACTTCAACTTTTTTACCAGCAAGTAACTTGCCCATACCTTGTAGTGTAGTAACGCCATTGGCTTTAAACAGTCCAGCAACACCTTGAGTCAGGTTACCGACGATCTTATCTTTACGCGCAACCATGGCTTTTACATCCATTGTCACGTTATCAGCGCTGATGCCATGTACTTGGTTATTGTGCTGAGCGTCATGGAATTTATGGGTAGATTCCAACAGCGCTTTAGAGGGGATACAACCAACATTTAAGCAAGTACCACCTAATATTGCAGTACCTTTTGTATCAACCCATTTTTCAACACAGGCAGTTTTAAGACCGAGCTGTGCCGCTTTAATTGCTGCTACATATCCGCCAGGTCCGGCACCGATGACTATGACATCAAATTTATCTGACATTGTGTTTACCTTGTCTTGTTATGCAAGTGAGACAACTTGCATTTGTTCAAAAATAAGGGAGCCAAGCTCCCTTTTATTACCAATAGAACGAATTATATATCTAGCAGTATACGTGTAGGATCTTCTAGCAAATCTTTAATAGCCACCAAGAACTGCACTGCTTCTTTGCCATCACACATACGGTGATCGTAAGAAAGCGCTAAGTACATCATTGGCTGAATAACCACTTGGCCATTCACCGCCATCGGACGTTCTTGAATTTTGTGCATGCCTAAGATAGCCGTTTGCGGTGGGTTTAAAATAGGCGTAGATAATAACGACCCAAAAACACCGCCGTTAGTGATGGTAAAAGTACCGCCAACCATATCATCTATGCCTAGCTTACCATCGCGACCACGCATGCCGTATTCACGGATACTAGACTCTATTTTAGCCAGACCCATAGAATCAGTATCGCGCAATACAGGCACCATCAGACCGCGGTCTGTTGATACTGCAACACCGATATCTTGGTAACCGTGGAATACCATATCATTGCCGTCGATAGATGCATTGACCGCAGGGTAGCGTTTAAGCGCTTCAGTGGCCGCTTTCACAAAGAAAGACATGAAACCTAAACGGGTATTGTGGGTCTTTTCAAACAGATCTTTATACTGCTTGCGAAGCTCCATAATAGGGCCCATGTTAACTTCATTGTAAGTTGTCAACATAGCGGCCGTTTGCTGCGCTTGTACTAAGCGCTTGGCAATAGTGGCACGCAGTCTGGTCATTGGCACACGCTTTTCAACGCGCTCGCCCGGGGCTGCAATAGGTGCTGGTGCAGCGGCGACTGGCGCAGGCGCCGACTTGGCCGGTGCAGCATTCATGAAGTTTTGTACGTCTTCTTTGGTCACACCACCATTTTTACCGGTGCCTTTAATTGCAGATGCGTCTAGGCCGTTCGCTTCGATAAGCTTACGCGCGGCAGGGCCTACTTTATCGTCACCAGTACTGGCGGTTGCTTCCGACTCAGCGGCTGCAGGTGCGCTTTCTGCCGCACCTGCTTCAAAGTTGCCAATGACTTGATCTGACAACACTGTATCGCCTTCACCGGCAAGTATGCTAGTGATCACACCATCAGCGGGAGCGACGACTTCTAATACCACTTTGTCAGTCTCGATGTCGACGATTAAATCGTCAGCTGAACAAGCTTCACCTGGTTGCTTGTGCCAAGTTGCTACTGTGCCATCGGCTACAGATTCTGGAAAAGTAGGTGCTTTAATTTCGATGGACATATCTGTTCCTTATTAAGCTCAATATAAAGCCTTTAATGGGCAATTTACCCATTAAAGCGCTGTTCAATTATCCGTTGATCGCTTCTTCAACGAGGTTCTTTTGCTGTTCAATGTGTACTGACATATAACCAACTGCTGGAGCTGCCGCATGTGGGCGGCCTATGCCGTGCAGTTTAAGGTTAGGATGACTTTTTTCCAACACATGGCGAATTCTGTGTTGAGTGCTGTACCAAGCACCTTGGTTCATCGGTTCTTCCTGACACCAGACGACCGACTCTAGATTTTTATAATCTTTGATTGCTTCTGACAGTGCTTCGTCAGGGAATGGATATAACTGTTCGATTCTGACTACAGCTACGTCATCACGCTCTGACTCAAGTCGGTGATTATAAAGATCGTAGTAAACTTTACCGCCACAAAGAACTAGGCGCGTCACCTTTTCTGCTTCCAGGTTATCAACTTCATTTAATACCGGCTCAAAAGTACCCGTTGAAAGCTGTTCAATAGGAGACGTTGCCTGGCGATGGCCCAACAAACTCTTAGGAGACATAACCACTAACGGCTTACGCAGCGGTCTTACTACTTGGCGACGCAATAAGTGGAATATCTGCGCCGGTGTGGTTGGCGTACATACTTGGATATTGTGCTCAGCACACATCTGCAAGAAACGCTCTAAACGCGCAGATGAGTGTTCAGGGCCTTGACCTTCAAATCCGTGCGGCAACAATAACGTTAGACCGCATAAGCGCTCCCATTTTTGCTCGCCCGAGGTAATGAACTGATCGATAACAACTTGCGCGCCGTTGGCGAAATCTCCGAACTGCGCTTCCCAAATCACTTGCACATTGGGCATAGTTGTCGCGTAACCGTATTCAAAGGCCAATACCGCCTCTTCTGATAAGAAAGAATCATAAAGCTCAAACGTTGGCTGTTCAGGGCCAATGTTTTGCAGCGGCGTGTAATCACCACCTTTTTCTTGATCATGCAATACGGCATGACGATGCGAGAAAGTTCCGCGTCCTACATCTTGACCGGTAAAGCGGATCGGAAAACCTTCGGCAAGTGTGGTTGCATATGCCATTGTTTCAGCAAAGCCCCAGTTACACTCAATTTCGCCCGAGGCCATTTTTTTACGGTTTTCGTAAATTTTCTGCACTTGACGCTGAACAATAAAGCCTTCAGGTACTTGGCTTAATTTAACGTTTAATTCTTGAATTACTTTAAGATCGACAGCGGTATCGCATTCAAACGACCATTCATGGCCCAAGTATGGTTTCCAGTCAACAAACAGCTCAGAGTTTGGTTTCATCACCAATGACTTGGCAACATGCTCGCCATTTTCAAGTGCAGCACGGTATTCTTTTTCCATGCTCTTGCTTTCAATCGCACTTAAAATACCGTCATTAATCAGCGCCTCAGAATACAAGTTACGCGTTGTCTTTTGCTTTTTAATCGCAGAGTACATACGTGGCTGAGTACCAAAAGGCTCATCAGCTTCGTTGTGTCCACGACGTCTATAGCAAACAAGATCGATGACCACATCGCGTTTGAACTCGGTACGGTAGTCAATAGCGACTTGTGTCACAAAACGCACCGCTTCAGGGTCATCAGCATTAACATGGAAGATAGGCGCCTGAATCATTTTAGCGACATCCGTACAATACTCGGTTGAGCGAGCATCTTCTTTACGTGATGTAGTAAAACCAACCTGGTTATTGATCACGATGTGGATGGTACCACCGGTTTTATATGCGCGCGTCTGAGACATTTGGAACGTCTCAGTTACAACACCTTGCCCAGCAAATGCGGCATCACCGTGGATACTGACAGGGATAACAGTGGTTCCTTCAGTGTCATTGCGTCGATCTTGACGGGCTCTTACCGATCCTTCCACAACAGGTGCAGCGATTTCTAGATGCGATGGGTTAAACGCCATCGCCAAATGTACTTCGCCACCCGAAGTATTAACGTTCGAAGAAAATCCTTGGTGATATTTAACATCGCCCGATTTATTTTGAACTAACTTCTTGCCTTCAAACTCACCAAATAAATCAGCGGGGTTCTTACCAAAAATATTTACCAGTGTATTGAGTCGACCGCGGTGTGCCATGCCAATAATAATTTCTTTAGCACCATTAGTACCACCGCGCTGGATCGTTTCATCCAATGCGATGATGAGTGCCTCACCACCTTCGAGACCAAAACGCTTGGCTCCAGCAAAACGAGAACCTAAATATTTCTCAAGTCCTTCAGCAGCTGTAAGTCGCTCTAAAATATGCAGGCGGTCTTCACTGGTTAATTTCGGCTTTCCGCGGGTAGGTTCTAGTCGGTGTTGGATCCAACGTTTCTCTACCGTATCAACGATGTGCATGTATTCTGCACCGATCGAAGCGCAATAGGTCTGTTTTAGGTCAATGAGAATTTGTCTAAGCGTTGCTTGTTCTGCACCAAACTGCAAAGTACCTAGAGAAAACATGGTATCTAAGTCTGCATCGGTGAGAGTGTGGAATTTCGGGTCTAAATCGGGAATATCGCCACGCTCAAGTAAATTCAGCGGGTCGATTTTGGCTGCTTGATGGCCGCGTACTCTATAGCCATTTATCAGCCGTAATACCAATACTTGTTTGGCTTCGTGTTCGGATGAAACACTCATTGTTGCAGCACCGCTCTGTGTTTTGGCACTTTTGGCGTGCTCACGGAACTGTTCTACAATGGGTGCTAGCTCTACATCTACTACACTATCGTATGTCGCATCAGGCAATTTATCGAACTCTTGACGCCACTGATCGCTGACAGCTTGTGGATCTCTTAAATATGTCTCATAAAGTTGTTCTATGTAAGATAGATTCCCACCGTATAGATGCGCATTTTTCCACAACAACTCCATCATGCCTTCTTGCATTAGCTGACCACCTTAAATTTGCAGCCTAACATTTAAAGCCTATAATTTAGAAAACCTACTAAAAAACCACTGTTATTTAGCATTCTTCCCTCTAATAAAAACCTTAAACCTCAGGATCTACTGTCGTTTTTCTTTAATTACTGGCTAAGTGTCACAAAACAGACAACACGCTGTGCATTGTACGCGTTTTACCAGCACCTTTACACCGCTCAAGCTTTGTATCTTGTCAATTTTTAACGATTTTTCGAAACTTTATTGATCTAATAACACTCACCGCTGTCAATTCGTGAAAAACTCTCAACGCAACTGCTAGTGACTAAAACCAGTTATATTATGCAAAACATTAAAAACATTCACGCTGATTGCATTTTACAGAAAACAACACTATCTTTTAAATTATCGACATAAAATCAAACTAAATCCACCAGCAAACGCTAGAGTATCGCATTTACTGCCGTTGATAAAATCACACACTCAAATTAACTATAGCCTAAAAACGTCAAGACACTGACCTTGAAATGCTATTTTTTGCCATACCTTGATGACCAACAGCCACACAAATACTCCACATACCGACCACAGCCAATAACAGTGCTCTAAAACCTCACCCTTATTCAACTGGTGCCTCCCAAACAGAAGAAGCTAAGATAACTATTGAGAAGCACTTTTGTCCTAAAGCCCAACCCAGCTAGTTCAAATCGAGCAAACAGTTTAAGAGCGGCAAAACAGATCACTCACGCCCTTATACCATCTTTTCACTGCTCGCTGGGTAGCGACAGTCGAGCACCAAAATTACAGACAATAAAAAAGGCGCTAAAAGCGCCTTCTCTGATTTATGTCGCTCTTTGAAGCAACATATTTCTGATCTTACCAATGGCCTTAGTCGGATTTAATCCTTTAGGGCAGACACTGACACAGTTCATAATCCCATGACAACGAAATACACTAAATGGGTCATCCAAATCAGACAAACGCTCTTCTTGCGCCGTATCTCTCGAATCAGCCAAGAAACGATAGGCCTGCAACAACCCAGATGGACCGATAAACTTATCAGGATTCCACCAGAACGAAGGACAGGCAGTGGAACAGCATGCACAGAGAATACACTCATACAAACCATCTAACTGAGCGCGCTCTTCAGGCGTCTGTAAACGCTCAATAGCCGGCGCTGGTGTATTGTTGATCAGATACGGTTTGATTTTTTCATACTGAGCGTAGAATTGAGCCATATCGATAACCAGGTCTCGTATCACAGGCAAGCCCGGAAGCGGCCTCAACACCAACTTATCTTTCTTTACAACAGCCGATAAAGGCGTAATGCACGCCAGACCATTCTTGCCATTCATATTCATACCGTCGGAGCCACAAACCCCTTCACGACATGAACGACGATAACCTAGCGATGGATCTTTCGCTTTTAATAATTGCAACAGATCTAACACCATGATGTCTTTACCACCAGGGATATCTATATGGATATCCTGCATGTATGGCGCATCATCAAGGTCGGGATTATAACGATAAACACTAACTAACATCGCGATGGCCTCTTAGTAAACACGTTTTTTAGGTGGGAAAGGTTTCATAGTTTTTGGCGCAAAGTTGACATCGCGCTTACCAATCGACTTATCATCAGGGAAGAACACAGAATGACACAACCAATTTTCATCATCGCGATCTTCGAAATCATTACGTGCGTGAGCACCTCGTGACTCCTTACGAATCTCAGCAGCAATTGCCGTCGCCTCAGCCACTTCCATCAAATTCTCAAGCTCCAGCGCTTCAATACGCGCAGTATTGAAAGACGCACTCTTGTCATCCAACGCCAAGTTTTCGACACGAGCACGCAACTCAGTTAGCAATGCCAAGCCTTTTTGCATGCTGTCGCCATCACGGAATACACCAAAATACAACTGCATGGTGCTTTGTAGATCTGCCCGCACTTGCGCGACGTTTTCACCACCTTCGCTATTATTCAGACGATTCAGACGCGTCATTGCCCGTTGAACGTCTTCATCTGTAGCATCTGCAACTTGGTAGCCATCACGCATTTGACGCTCAATTTCGATACCTGCTGCACGCCCAAACACCACCAAATCAAGCAGCGAGTTGCCGCCCAATCTATTCGCTCCGTGCACTGAAACGCAAGCAATTTCACCACAGGCGAACAAGCCGCGAATGACATCATCTTCACCACCACGCTCCTTACTTGGAGAAAGCGCCTGACCGGCGATATTCGTGACCACACCACCCATCATATAATGACAAGTAGGTATGACTGGAATAGGCTCTTTAATTGGATCAACCGCC